>Ga0194035_1001855_pt1 | contig 10756 bp, 20 predicted proteins | sample JunL2320m_MetaG_FD_148680 | JGI IMG/M metagenome (GOLD analysis project Ga0194035, IMG submission 148680) | Anoxic zone freshwater microbial communities from boreal shield lake in IISD Experimental Lakes Area, Ontario, Canada - Jun2016-L239-20m | ecosystem: Environmental > Aquatic > Freshwater >...
ATTATATACATTAGACTTGCCTAACTCTTTGGCAACTGTTCTATAACTGTTCAATTCTTCATCCCATAAGCCATATTTTTTTAATAGGTTAATTGCCCCAAATTGTTGCATTACAGCAGAATTTGGAAAGTTTGGGTACTGAAACTTAATATATTTTGGACAGAATAACAACTGTTCATTAACTCTTTGTAAAGAGTTGCCTAACTCTTTGATAACTGTTTCTAAAGAGTCTAATCCTGTTTGGAACTCAATCAGTTTTTTATTGAGCCTTAAAAGACCTGCGTGGTCGCACTTTGTTATGTAATAAATCCAAAATAATTTACCATTTACCGATAAACTTAAAAACCATTCATCATCAAAAATTGCGGTGTCAATAAATCTCTTAGCCATTGTCGCTATTTAGTTTTACTCTTTTTGAATTAATATTATGTGTACCTAAAAACGGAACAAGTGTATATATTTGTTTGTGGCAATGAGGACAGTAAACTCCATCCTCAATTATTTGAACTGTGTTATCTGCCTCATAACAATCACAACTATATTTATATGGAACATCATACATTCCTTTTTGGAAAAACACATTAGCCCAAAATTCGTATTGCCTGTCGTAATCTTCAATTCCATTTGTTATTGATACAAAAGCCCAATCATCAGGAGTTCCAAATACAAGCCAATGTTCTCTTAAATCTTTAAGATAATATGCTAATGATTCGGAGTGAAATCCTCTTTGACTTGTAGAGAATAATAACACCTCCATGTGTGGGTCATATTCATGTCCCATGAAAACTACTTTTTCCATAATCAATACCTTTTAAGGTAAGCGGCGTGTTGTTCAATTAATGCTGAACCTTGTGGAAACAAGATTAACATAGGCACACCGCCTCCCTTATCAGGATTTTATCTTTAAAAAGTTTTTTGATTTTTGCATAACATTAATTGAACGGGTCAAATATAACCACACTTTTTTATGGTGCAAATAATTATGTAACATTTTTTTAAAATTATATAACAGAAATAAAAAATCCCCACTTGTTAGGCGAGGATTTGTAAATAATTTAAAGCAATATCAGAACGGAAGATTATCAGATTCTAACTCTGTAAGTCCTGCCGAATTACTAACTAAAGACTTTTTTTCTTTATGTTGTTCAGTTGGCACATCAGCAACATTCGGCAATGATTTATCAACGAATGAAGTTAATTCTTTTAGTCGTGGTTTTAATTCGTTTGTAACCAAGTTTTTAATCCACACTACCACATCGGTATCATCTTTTATTTCAGTACCGTTTTTAAGTTTTACGATTTCAACTTTCGGTAATTGTGTTGCTTCATATTTCCATGATGCTCTTTCGCCACCTTGCGTAATGTAAACAGACGGATAACCTTCTTTATTCAGATACAACTTCATTACAAATGGCTTGTTAAAGTCGCCACCTGCGAATGTGTTTAGTATGCTTCGCATAATTCCTGTGTTCAAACTTCCTTCTACAATACACTTGCCTAATGTGTCCTCAAAAGTTAATTTGATAGTGTCTTTTTTCTTTCCTTCAAATTCATATTCACCCAATTCTATATTGAGTAAACTCCCTTCAAAGGCATCGTGTTCTTCGACTACTTTGTAATTGTCTGTCTTACTTCCTTTTTTTCCAAAGAAAGGTTTTTCATCTTTTTTTCCAGCACTCAACTTATAGTAAGTCGCTGATTCTTGATTTGTTGTGAAAGCTCCCATGTTATTTTGTTTTATGGATTGTGAACTGCAATTATAACAAAAGTTATTTAATTTACCAATGATAAATTAATAACACTACACTTGTGGACAATTATTGTCAATAGGTGTTGTAGATTAAATATTCATGTTTATATTTGCCGAAACAAATTTAATCATGGCATCAAAAATCAAAGTAACAATTGAGGTTTACAACAGAGGAAAAGGGTTTAACTTCCGCCTTATAGTAGATGATAACTTAGGAAGGAATATTATCTTTGGAAGTAATCAGCAGTATGAAAATTATTCTGAATGTTTAAAGATTGCAAAGAAGATAACCTACGCAGGAGTAAAACCTGAAATTGTTAAACTTGCTAAATACTATCGTTTGTCATGACAACCATCTTTGAATCATCAGCAAGACAGCCTAATCCTGAATTAGTGGAGGCGCAACTACATGACCTAACTGTTGTAGTAGCGAAACAAAAAAAAGAACACGACAGTAAGGTGGCTATAAAAAAGAAAGAGCAAACATTCCATCAATTCTTAGAGAGCGAATACAAGACACAAGTATTCTGTTCATACGAAGCTGCTATGTGTATGCTCGGAGATTTAATTAAGCAGAATCAATATCTTTTTATGGCTGCTCAATTTATTCTTGAAAAATCAGGTGGTGAACAAGGTAAGATTTTAGAGTTGGTAGGTATGTCAAGAAGTAGATATGCTTACGCTTCAAATAAGTATTTTCATTCAATGGATAAGTCATTAATAAGAGGTATGGAAGAAAAGTATTTGAGGCTGATGCAGTATTTCAGATTTGACATAAGAAAACCAATTGAGAACCCAATTACAGTTACACAACAATCAAAAGTTTAAAATGAACACATTAAATGTAGGCGATATATGAATGTTACATTAATGGATGGTAGTGTGAAGCATTTTAATCAAACACTAATTAACCATCAGCAGTAGGTAATCACCAACAAAGAGAGCAATGAAAAACGAAGAAGCATACAAAGCATTTGAACCGCTTAAAGAAAAGATGGACGCTGATAACGATGTGTACTTGTTAGTCCATTTCAGTAGGTCAGAAGATACATACAAAGGTTATCAATCAGATAAAATGGATGGAGGTGATGCGCTTATTGTTGTTCAACATTTAATCGAACATTTTAAACTTAACCCACAAGTGATTGCTAATATTCATCAACTTGAAAATTAAAAGCCATGAACACCAACATCAATAGCCAAATTGACAGATTGATTGAAGCAAATAATAATGCTGAAATTGAAAAATGCAAAGACCCTGTTTACTTCTATGAGAATTATTTTTTAGTGGATGGTAAGAAACCTGCTCCACTAAAAAAATTTGAAAAAGAAATGATGCGAAAAGTCAATGACGGATATTCTATTCAGTTAAAGAGAGGTAGAATGAATGACCAATTTGTTTTTTCAAAACCGAAAGATACCTTCAAACATTTTGCGCATGAAACAAGATTTTTACCTGCAATAATCACTAAACAATAATAACAATGGATGCTGAAAAATTAGAGCGACTTAAAAAGAATAGTTATCCACCACAAGATAATCTAACAGATGAACATTATAAAGAACTGTGTGATGATATGGATAAATTAGATTTGAATGAAATTGGTTTTTGGATTAAAGGTGCTGCCATTCACGATAAATATTTGAAGTACAGAAAAGAAGATTTTAAATTCACACCAACTGTAACAACTCTATAAAGCAATGGAAGATAGATGGAATTTTGGATTTAAGGACACGATGGTTTTAGAGGCAAAGAAAAATATCATTTATTGCAATGGAGAATTTCTATCAAGAGATGAATTTTATACATTATTTGCAATGGAAACAAGCGGTAATGATGAAACAGATTTTGATATTTACTTTTCTCAATGCTGTTTTAATGCTTGGGTTGAAGCAAACTTTCACAATAAATAAATTACACCATGAGAAAAAGACTACTCTACGCTGTCACAAAAGATGAAAACATACCGAGTGACTACGATTATTTGAACGACCCTCTTAACGAGCGAGATGAAACACCCGATGATGATGTGGAAGGTGAGGAGGATGAGTATGTACCTAATGAATCGTTTGATTGATGAAAAAGTTAGAAAAAATATTTAAAAGTTTCTTTTGATAACTCTACCTGTTCTACCTGAACGAGATGGGTTTGGATTGACTACCTTACGAATTTCCTTTACGGTATTAACAATTACTTTACCTACCGTTGTCTTTTTAAATGGTTTTGGTGGTGTCATTGTATTTATTTTTAATTGTTTGTGTTGATAAACATTGCAAAGTAAACTAAACTTTTTCAAATTTCAATTTCTGTAACTCACTAACCTTACAAACTACCATTTCTTTTTAGTGGATTCAATAAATTTCGCCTCATTCATTTTATTGTTGATTAGTAATTTCTATTGGGTTAAATTTTGTTTTTTATAATTTCAACTGCTTCATTAAAGACTTCTAAAAATTCTTCTTTAGTTAGTTCGTGAATAGTTTCACGCATTGGAAATAGATTTGTGTCACCAAAAGATATTACTGATGCCTTTCTTTTTTTATCAAACTGAACTGTAACAGATTCACCGTTACCGATGGGATGAATGTAAACATTGTCCTCTAATTTCAGATACTTACCAATAAATGTTATTTCATCTCTCTTTACTTCTTTCATCTGTTTATGGTTTTAGTTTTAACTTTAACTCTTTGATTTTCTTTTCTACTAATGATTCTTGCATTTCATACCACTTAATAGGAGTACACCCTTCCAAGACCTCGATAGTGTATCGTAAACAGATTTGTTCACAAAGTTGAGCAGTATCATCAAAGGGAACTTTATCGTGGTTGGAGTAGATTGTCTTGGATAGTTCTTCGAGCAGATTCATTGGTTATCCTTTTTAATTTCAATTCCTAACTGCTTCATAAGTGTTTTAAAAGTAGAAATATTCTTACATTCTCCATAAAATAATTGTTCTTCTTCGCCTTTAATTTTATGCCAATTTGTTGATGTTTGTTTGTCGTAAATTCTGATACGAACAGTTCCGTTTCCATCGTAATAACACATTCTGTATCTTTCTCCGAAATCAAAAAACATAGGTGACTCCATTTGTTCTTTATAAGTCCAACCACACGAAACAATATCTTCTTTTGATAAATACTGAACACGAATATTTCCCTCACGAATTAATCCTCCTATTGTGCTGAATGACATTTCATCGTTACCTTCATCGTAAATTAAGTCTGACCAATCATCTTCGCTTGGAGTTAATGATGAACTTTGAATCTGATAGATTAGTCCGTATGAAAAATCTTTTAAGGTCGGGGTATAGTATCTTTTATCACTCATCTTGTTTTGATTTTATTTTCAACCTGCATTCCATCAGATAGTTTTAATCTGAATTGTTTGGATTTGTAAGTTGAAATTCTAACCATTGTAATCTTATTTCTGCATCTGACTGTCGCTTCGCTTCATTCCAATCTCTTTTTTCGTATGTATTTGCAGGACAATCTTTAGATGGATATTTCGTGTACTTTTCTGCAACAAAAAGTTTTTCGTAATCGAATGGAGCATTAGTTTCAACCTCCGACTTCACTCGTTCTATTTTTAGCGGAACAATTTTCTTTGCCAAAGGACTTTCTTTTAAATCCTTTGCAAGTTCAGAATTAGTCGTTTCAAACTTACCCTTTTCAAAAGCAATTTTATGTAGAGCCATTTTATCTCTTAGTTCGTAATTAAGTTGTCGTCCATAAGCCATTCTGCATTTATCGTTGCAATAAGTTTTTCGGACATTTTTTGCGTCCAAAGGTTTATCGCAGTACAAGCATTTTTCTCTAAATTTTATCATTCGTGAATTATCGTTAAATGTTCGGCAAATGTACGGATAATATTTCGGACTACCAAATTTATCCACGACTTATCCGATTTTTATTTAGAATCATTCTAAATTAGAATCGTTTTATTTAGACTGAATCTAAATTAGGCACGATTCATCCAATTTTCGCAATTTTTCGTGATTACCCTTTTTATACCCCTTCTTAAAATCGTGTTTAATGCCGAATAAAGCCATTTTATTGTGTAGGGTTACCAATGAGAACTGACATTTATCAGCTACTTCTTTTAAGTTATTACAGCCAACCATGTTAGCTTCGATTATTTGTTTTTCAGTCATTTTTATGGGTTTTTAATTGATTTGTTGTGGTGGTGGAGTTATTCATGTTTGTATGCAGATGGTTTAATACTGCGGTGCAAATATAAATAAAACTAAACGAATAAAACAAGCATTAACTAAAATATATCTAAGACAAAACCCTTAAAGCGCAAAAATCATCGACGAGAGTACGAGAGAGCATCGACGAACGGCAAAATAAATCTGTTGAGAAAATAACCCCAAAAGACAAACACCCCCAAAACAAACCACTACAAAACAAGAAAGCCCATTAAATTAGTAGGAGTTTAGAATGAATCTAAATAACAAAAAACCATTTACCACATCACCACCCAAAAAGAAACAGCCCCAAATAAAGCCCAACAAGACACGAACACCAACGAACCAAGCAAACACCCACCACACCCAACGAACACAACGCCAAGCCCCACCACAACACGAAACAAACAGCAACACCTCCCAACCATTACACCAGACACAAACGAACAGCACGAAACACAATTGAAAGCAAGCAAGACAGGAGCGAACAGAACAGGCAAAGGAATCTGAAACCGAAATTGAAAAAGCGATTGAAAGAGGCGAAACCGATTGACTTTGCCATTGAGCGACGGGGGCGGCTTAAATAGCGATGTGCCTTGATGCTCGTCCACACGCAATTGATTCTGTTTTCGGGTGGTTGCTTTTTACTTTTCGGATTTCAATTTTGAAAAAGTGTTTACTGTGTAGTTTTCATTGGTTTTTATTATTGATGCCCCGTCTTTTTAAGGTTTGTGGATAAGTCGTGTTTGCATATTAGGATTGTTTGTTTATGTTTGCGGTGTAAATATTAATAAATGGGACTTAAATACGAGCGTTTAGCAGTAGAACTGAATATCGGAAAGAACAGCTTGGTTCGGATTCACGAAGATTCCTACCAAACAGAAATTGACCTTTTTACTTCTGATGGAGAACAAGCAATTGGTCAGATTGTTTTGAGTCGGGCGGGATATGAGTATGTTAGGGGTGGTGGAAAACTTGAAACCAAATCAGTATCACAGTTTAAAAAAGAAATCAAATGAGTATTGATTTAGACCTCGATAATAAGTGTATAAAGATTGATGGGGTGTTTTATTCTTTAGTACAAGTGCTAAAAGGAAATATTGGTGGATATAAAATAGAAAACAATGATGTAGCTATTGATATGGAAAAAGAAAGTAGTCATGTTTCGGTAAAGTCGGGTGACAGAACATTTCACTTTCCAAAGCACTCAATGTTTGATGATGCAAGATTTAAAGATTCACGACCAAAAGAAAACAATTCAGTAGTTTTTTCTTTTCCTGAAAAATCATTTTCGGATATAAAAAATATAAGTGGACTTCTCGGCTTCTTGTTTACAAAAGAAGATGGAAAATATGAATTTGTAAAAAACGATAATTCTAAATTAGAAATTCCTGATTGGGTAAAAGATTTTTCAGTTATCCGAACCTCACCGCAACCTCAATCAGAAGTAAGTAATGGATATGGATTTGAAATAGTTGCTTTTAAAGATAAAAGAGGCGGTCACATTTATCGTAGATTAAATCCAAATGATATTTATTTTACTTGTATGGAAAATATGGGTCACGCTCCGTATGAAGAAAAAGACTTTCCTGAAAATAATTGGTGGATTTATTCAGTTAAAAGAAAATCAGACAATACCATTTGGACTATCGGTGATGAAGTTGAAAAAGGAAAGATAATTAGATTTGAATACAGGCACAATACAATTAAGCAACACAAAATTTTATACGCATTGTGTGAAAAAAATAATGAAAGAACTTATGAATTTATAAGTGGATTAAAGAAAGCACCTGTGGATGATGGAGGTATTCACTTTTGGAATCATATAAAGATGGTTGACGAAAATACTTTTGTTCCTGTGGATGATGTGAAAAAGGATTATGAGGTGTTACAGTTTAATATCGGAACAGAAATTTATAACAATGTGCCTATTTTTGGATTTCAGGGGAAAGCAGAAATACGAGTTGTTAAGAGATTATCTGATAGAGAGATATTTAGTGTTGGTGATAATGTTTGTGTGGATAGTAACTTTGATTGGAAAATAGAATCGTTCACTATTTCAAGACCGAATAGAATTTCAGTAGGTGAAAGATTGGGCGCACCGATAGAATTAAACAGAATTAATCATTGGTCAAACAAAAAACCATCACCATCTAAAGAGCAGGTGGAGGAAAAGAAAATAATTACTCCCGACCCAAACTTTATGCACGACTTGGATGATAAATGGGGAGAGTTTACTCCTTATGAAAACGAAAAAAGAATGTGGTATGGAGAGAAATTGTATAATGAACTTTGTGAAAAATATAAGTCGCAACCAAAATCAGAACCAACACTAACAGATAAAACTATTTCGTATCAGGAGTTGGAACAACAAATTAATCTCGTTTTAGAAAACAAAAATTTTCTTGGAAACGAAAAATTTGGTGCAGAATTTATGGCTGCAAAACTTCGACTTGCATTTAAACCAAAATCATAATTCACATTGGAAGCAGTAAAAGAAAAGACTCAAACAAATTCAAAATTATAAATCATGGAACAGGAAGTATTAGAACAAGTAGAGAAAGAAGTTGAGAAATAGAAAATAGCGTTATATTTACACCGAGTAAAAATTCTGACAATGACTCCTTTAACAAATCAAATAATTGCCCCTAATTTATTGAGTGATATTGTGCCGTCAGAAGCCATTACTCCACTTAGTAGAGGTGGGGCAACTGATTTTATGGAAGAAATATGGAAAGAAGTGATTGGATGGGAAAATTCATTCATGGTTAGTAGTATAGGTAGGGTTAAAGCTATCTATAAAAACAGACCAAATACAAATAATTGTTCGTCTTGGAAGCATCGTGAAGATAAAATAAGAAAGACCCGATTAACCCCACATGGATATATAAGCGCAAATCTTTATGACAAAGGAAAACAAGAGCGACCTAAAATAATATTTGTTCATGTATTAGTTGCGCAAGCATTTATTCCAAATCCTCAAAATAAAAGATGCGTCAATCACATTAATGGAATAAAAACCGATAACCGAGTGGAAAATTTAGAGTGGGTTACGCATGGTGAAAATGTAAGTCATTCTTGGAGAACTAAATTAAGTGATATTACTAAAATAAGTGGCGAAAAAAATTGGTGCGCTAAACTTAATGATGATAGTGTTAGGTTTATAAAGGCAAATATTGATAAATACACTCTGCAAGAATTAGGAACAATGTTTAATGTCAGTTTACACGCTATTTTCAATATAAAAAGCGGTAGGGGTTGGAAACACATAAAATAATCATAAAATGGAACAAGACAATTTATTCGATGTAGTAACCGTAGAGGACTTGAAAAGTATCTATGTTGATGGCAACACCTTAATTGAGCCACCATACAAGTTAAAAAGATTAAATTCAGCAGCAGGAAGGTTCTACTTTACTGTTACAGAAGATAATAAACTTGACAGGGTTTTTGTCGGAGCAACTTCGATTGGCAAAATGCTACCTATGGAGCGTTCACTACTTCAATGGTATTGTCGTATGGGTTACAACGAAGCAATTGAGTATGTTCGTCAGCGTAGCTTGTATGGAAGTTTCCTGCACACTATTTTGGGGGAATACTCAATCAATAAATCATTCTCTTTTAAGAAATTTGACGACAGAATTTTGTGGTATATGCAGATGAACCACATTCCAACAGTCTTATTTGAAAGAGGTAATGATGGTAAGAAAGGGTGGCAAGAAGAATTGAGAATGGATATTGCTGCTTACGATAAGTGGGTTTCCGACTATAATATTAAGCCAATCGGTATTGAGGTTGCATTGAAAAGTGATACGGAGCAAGTGGCGACTATGGTGGATTTCATTGGATTCTGTAATGATAAAAATTACACCGAAAAAACACCCGAAGAAAATAGAAAGCAACACTTAATGATTACCGATTTCAAAAGTGGTAAGAGTGGATTTTATAAGAGCCACCGATTTCAACTTGAAGCGTGTAAAAATATTTGGCAAGAGAATTATCCACATTTACCTGCTGTGGAAGCCGTTTATAACTTTGCGCCAAATGATTTCAAGACTACTGAACCGACATACAAATTCACAAATCAAACTAATAAATTTAAGGTTGACGATTATAGCGCACTCCTTATGCTTGCAGTAAATGGATTAGCAAGTAAGATTGAGCGCAAGGTTAGAATCATTGATGGCACAATGGAGTTTGGAAAGAAGAATACGCTTGTTCAAGAAATATCAATTCAGAAATTGTTGGAAGATGGATTGTGGCAGGAGTATCTAATCAAGCAACCCGAATTAGTGTAGTATCTCAATCCAACCGTTTTCTTTTAGCGTCCAATACTTTTTTACCGACACATTCCAAATAAAACTATCGTCAGGAAATAATCCGTCGCAGAATGCCTTAGAAAGATTATCCCAATCAGGTTTCCTTGTATGAGGTTTGCCTTCTAATTCATTTCGTTTATACACCTCTTTTCCCTTCACAGGACGAAAGAACTTTGGCGCAGGTATGTAGAACACCAACTTAAATTCTCCATCGCTTAACGCCTCTATAATGCCCTGTTCTATGGCAAGTATGGCTAAATCCTTCTTGTAATTGTTGTAACGAACCAATCTTAGCTTTCTTTTTAAGCCCGCAGGTCGAAGTTTGTGTTCAGGTATGCGAAAGTAAATTGAATCGCCTTGTGTTGACCTTACATGAGTTTGTGGAGTGATTTCTAATCTGTACTTCATCCGAATGTTTGTTGAGCCGTCAAATATAAGAATTGTGGCTGTGAGTATAATATATAATATTATATATTATACTCACAGCCACAATTCTTATA
>Ga0194035_1001856_pt1 | contig 10755 bp, 19 predicted proteins | sample JunL2320m_MetaG_FD_148680 | JGI IMG/M metagenome (GOLD analysis project Ga0194035, IMG submission 148680) | Anoxic zone freshwater microbial communities from boreal shield lake in IISD Experimental Lakes Area, Ontario, Canada - Jun2016-L239-20m | ecosystem: Environmental > Aquatic > Freshwater >...
GCCGTGGCCGTGCCGTGCTGGGATTCATCGCCAGCCCTGTGGCAATCTCCTCGTCTGTGGCCCCGTGATCGCCGGCCGCTCGCAGGAACGCCACGACGCTGCGTTGCAGTGCGTTCAGCCGCGGGCCGATAGCGTCGGCGGCAGCCATGCTGGTCACGCTGGACTGCACGGCTGGTGCTCGAGCAGGTGCTGCGAACAGCGGGCCAGCCTGTGTGTCTTCAATCCCGTAGTGATTCACTTCGCCACCTCCTTGTATTTGCCGTTGGCGATCTGCGAGACAGCCGACTTGGGATAGCCCAGCCGCAGTGCCGCTTGCTGCTGTGTGCAGCCCTTGGCCAGCAGCTGCATCACACGGGAGGGCTCAATAGCTCGTATGGCTGGCATGGCTCACCTCATTCCTGCGGAAGATCCACGGTCGATCGCAGACAGTGCTTGGCCGAGAGTCTCAAAGATGGCCGTCGTGTGCATCCTGAGCCATGGGCTGATGCGAGGAGCATTCCCGTGCGTCGAAAAAGCAACGACTTCTTTGCCATACTGAGAGGCGTAAACGAGCTCCATTGCAGTACCCCAACTCAGGGCGTTGGCGTTGACGAGCACCACGTCGCAAGTGGCAATGTCTTCCTTGTCGCCTTGGACAATCTCGGCGGCGTTGTCGTCCTCAATGCCGCGATAGTCGCGGGCCATCGGGTCAAGGATTTCGTGCCCAAAAAACTTCAGGCTCTCGGTCGCCGTTCGACGCCAGCCCATGCACTCATCGTCTGACTTACCGTTGATCGGGCCAGCCAGATAAACCTTTTTTCCCATCACGCATCCTTTCGTGTATTGGCCCGTGTCGCTGGGCAGCGTCCGGTGTTAGTCGCCACCGCCGGATGGGCGACCACTGCGGCGACCGCCGCTATTGGCAATGGTGTGCCGTGTTACCTACTGCGATGCTTGTCATTCCTTAGCTCATACGCCTGTCGCAACAGGTCGTTAGCCGCCGTTGTCAATCGCTTGGACATGTCGTCTCTTGCGTCCTGCTCCGTTTTGAACCAACCATCCGGGCAAGCCTCGCTGCTCTCAATCTGCCGCGTTGTGAAAAACACCCGGCTACCGCGTTGCTCGCACCGATAGACCAGCGGTGGCAGGAAGACGCTCCCCGGCTTTACCTTGCTCACGACCGGGCCTCCGCTTCGACTTCCTGCGAATCGAAGTGCTCGGTGTCGCCGTCGCCGATGAGCATCTCGGCCCGGTGGTGCATCAGCTTGACAAGCTCGGCGTGCTGGGCCTGCGTGAACTTGCCCTCGGCAAGCCGCTCCTCGACCAGCCTGCGAAGCGCGTCCAGGCCGTCGATGGTCGTGGCGCGACTTACCGCAAGCCGGGCCTTGCCAACCGGATCGTCTACCGGTGCCGGCAGTGCGGCCTGCTCAAACTTCGGACGCACCACCACGGGCTGTTTGGCGGGCTCTGCCGTTGCGGTGGCTGTCGGATAGTCCTGTGCCTCCTCTGCCGTCACAAGTCCACGCAACACGTCAGGGAATGCGTCACGCAGTGCGAAGCCACGGGCTCGCATTTGAAGCATCCTCCTGGGGTACTGGGACCACGGGCCGCTTTTGCCCCACAACCCAGCCTTCTTGGCATCGGCGACCGTAAACCGGCTGACGGTCGGGGCCGGGTAGCCCCTACGCTTAGCCGTGCAGGTGGCGACCATTTGCTCGCCTTCGCCTTCGATGGTCTCGGTCACGTGCTCGCAGACCGGGCTGGCCTTCGCCACAGCCATAGCGGCGTCACCAAAGATCGACGGCCTGCCGTTGACCACGGCTATCGATTGCATTGCCTGCATTGGTGATAGCCCGATCTCCGCGCCGGCCTGAATGGCAAGTACGCAGCTGGCTGGCTTGCCGCGAAAATCCTTGGGGGCAAAGTCGCTGTTGGCGATCATCTCGCCAAACTTCATCGCATCGGCCATCGTCGTGAGTGCCAGCCCGCGAGCCGGCGTCGTGCTGATTTCTGTGGTCATGTCGTTTCCTTTCGTGTTGCGTCCCTTTGAAAAGCCGCTTCGCCGGTCCATCGGTTCGCGGCACAAATCCTCCTGCACCCGGTTCCACCGGGGATCTCCTTCAGTGCGTGATGTCGCTGACGCTGGCGGTGATCCAGCCGCCACCGACATCGATGGTCATGCGGTCGCCTTCGATGCTCTCGACTCGTCCGCTCCAGCGTTTGCCAGCGGTGCTACCCGAGACGAAGTCGCCGACAGCTGGCAGGCTCTTGGCTTCACGCCAGCCGTAGGTGTCGTTCATGCCGGCGATAGCGGCGAGGTATTCGTTGTCATGGGGCGTTGCGTTCATGTCGTTTCCTTTCGTGGTGGTGGCGGGGCAGTGTACGGATAGACATTAGTGAGTCAAGCGGTCAGACCAATAAAATGAGGGGAGTCAAACTTGCGTACACGTATCGGGCGTATCGTCAGTTAGGGTAACGGGTAGCGTCACTTCGTCAACGGGTAAGAATGCCGGCCACGCTGGCGAGCACCTCAAGGAAGTCGTGCAGGGCGCGAGCCGCAGGCGAATCTGTGCCGAGCTCTTGGCCGATGCGAACGAGCACCAAGGCCGGCAACAGGTTGTTGATGTGGCGTTTCATGACGTGGCCCTCCTTGGCCTAAGAATCCTGTGATCGATCGCCACCCGTTTTGCACCTGTTGGCAGGCCGGGTGGCCCCACCTTGTGAGAGGTCAGCCGTTGCTGCGGAACTCGGCGTACAGGGCGTCAATCATGGCCTCGCAAACGCCATCGCCGCAGACGTAGTTGATGGCTTGCCGCACGTTCATGCGGTGCGTGGTCATGGCCTGAAAGATGCGGCGGCTGATTTCTTGGCTCTTGGTCATGGTTTCGTTCCTTGTTTTCGTCCCGCGAGTCTCATTCGCTCGCATGTGGATACTCTAGGCTATCGTCACTTAGGCTGCAAGGGGGAGAGAAAAGATTTTTTGTGGTGCGTTTCTAGCGGGGAAACGCTACTTCTTTCGCTTCGCGGTCTTCTTCCGCTTGGCGGCGGGACGTTTGGCAAGGTGCTGTTTGCCCAGCGACCGCGTGGTGAGCCCGTCTCGAGCTCTTTCGGCCGACGAAGCCGGGATGAGCCAGACACGCTGGCCAATCCGCCTGGCACCAGGAATGAGCCCCCTGCCCAGCAACGTCCGCACCCACGCTTCAGAACAGCCCATCCGCTCCACGGCCTCTAGGACCGTGAGGTATTCGCCGCCGTCGAGTTTCTGCGGTGTCATTGCAACCATCCCATGAAATGTACCGTCCAGCGTCACGTGGTCAAATGCCCGACTCGCCTTGCCCGTCACACTCGAAACTCTGTACACTACTTTTGTGCCGATTGTTTTAGCGGATGGGGTGTAGGTTGAACATTTGTACACCTATGCTAGGCTTCGGCAAAAAGGGAGCCCACGACGATGACACTCAGAGAACTGCTGCACGACCGAATTGCCCCGCTCAAAGACCTGTCTGCCAGAAGCGTCGTCATGTACGACTCAAGCCTGGACCGCTTCAGGGACTTCCTCGGGCACGAGCCCGACATCGCGGATCTCGATGACCTAGTCCTGTCTAAGTTCCTCCGCTGGCGTTCTACGACGGTCCACGACGCCAGGCGGGGGCTCATCAGCCCAGCGAGCCTAGCCAAGGACAGTGCCCACCTACGGAGCCTGTGGACGTGGCTGGCGAAGAAGCGGTGGAAGAAGGGCGACGGCGAACTCCTCGAGTTCCCAGACTACGCTCGGCCGCGCGTGCCTCGGCCTCGGCCCTGTGCCTACACCGTGGAGGAGTTGCAGCTGCTGCTCGACGCCGGCCGCCACCGGCGCGGCCACATCAGCGGGGTGCCGGCCGCTTGGTACTGGCCGACTAAAATCGTGGCCATGTACCAGACGGGTGAGCGTATCGGTGCGGTGCTGGCGATCCGGTGGGGTGAGGTGGATCTAGACCGCCACTGCCTGACGTTCTTGGCTGCCACCCGCAAAGGCCACCACGAGACGATCACGCGGGCGATCTCTGCCGAACTGTGTGCCATGATGGCCCCGCAGCGACGGGCCGCAGACAGCCTCGTATGGCCTTGGCTAGAGGGGCGGGAGCCTTTGAGCATCTACCCATCCCTCAAGGTGCTGTGCCGGTCAGCCGGCGTTCCCTACCACCCGTTCCACAGCATCCGTAAAAGTACGGCCTCGTACCTCAAGAAGAAGGGCAAGTCAGCCAAGAAGCAGTTGGGGCACAGCAGCGAGGAGATGGCCGAGGAGCATTACTACGACGAGAGGATCACGGGCACCGAGTCCGCCTTGGACTACTTGCCGCCCTTGGATCTTGGCGGGCCTGGGAAGCCCAGGTAGGCTTCACCACAAAGGAGAACAACGATGGAAACCAAAGAGCGGCTGCGAGAGCAGTGGGACGAGATGCACGGCAGGCAATGGATTTCGGTACAGGAGCGGTGGCCTTTGCACGGTTCTGATGTTCTCGTGGCATATAAGTGCGGGGAATACGTTTTGCTTGGCGTTGGCGAGTTTGATGGAACTACCGTCAACGACGATGGGCTGACGGTCCCGTACTTCAAGGGCATACGCGGCTTTGATGTGACACACTGGATGCCGCTGCCAGAGCCGCCAGCAACATGACAGGCACAGGGCGAGCGACGACGAGGAAAGGGTAAAAACTCGTCGCCGCTCAAAGCCCCGGCCTAGGTCAGTAAGAAATAGGCGGTGCGTTTTCTTTCATCGCTGCCGCCACTTTGAGCCGTCGGATCTCGCCCAACAGCAGGATCACAAACCCGGCCAACTGGCCGCTTGTGCCAGTAAACGCCCCTTGGAATCGGCGTGCCGCCTGTTCCATCGTGGCAAGGTCATCGTGCGTCAGGGTGTAGTCAGCCATCGGCTTGACCCTCGTCAAAGAGCACGATGGCCAGCAGCGAGTAGGCCGAGAGGTCCAGTAGCGTATCGCGGACGCCTTCGTGAACGAGCCGACCCGTGCGGCAGTAGGTCTTCAACCGCTGCACCTTGTCCGCGATCCGAACCATGCAACCTCGCCAAGCCTCAATGCCGACGAACTCTGCACCCTGCCGAATGTTCGCCAGCGGGTCAGTTTCACTGCCGTAGTCGGCGGATTTGGACTCGTGAAGCCGTCGCATCTCGTCGAGCAGATCAAGGAACCGCTGCGACGTGGTGGGCTGCTGATGGATAAGCCCGTCGCCTCGCAATCGATGCTGCTCAAGCAGGTGCTCAATGTACGGCTCGTCCGGCGACGTGGCAGCAAGCCGCGACTTCACGGCGGCGCGGAGTGTTGCGTTTGCTTCTTCAATCGTCGCTGGTGTCATCGTGTTCCCTTTCGCAAGTCTCTATCGCAAAACAATGGGTACGCTCGCGTCACCTCTTGGCGGCCGTGGTCGATGATCGCCATGCCTTGGCACGGCCTCTCCGGTGAGGCAACCCGCTCAGCGTATGGCGAGTGTCCAATGACGCTCCCGTTGGCGACGTACCTCGCACCACGCAGCCAACCGAACGAGTGGTAGTGGCCGAAGATGGTGAGGTTCGCTTTGCGGCCGGCGTCCCATCGGGCAATCGCCTTGCTCGCCGGCAGGGCCAGGCCGTAGACGCCACCAGCGAATCGGATACTGTGCCCGTGCGTAGTGCGTACTAGGAAGCCATCAAGGTCCACGTACCCAAGGTGGCCCTCGGCAATCCGCCAGTCCACATTGGCGTTGCTCTCCTCGCGGGCCAGCGTGAAATACATCATCTGCTCCCACGAGTGGTCGAGCTCGGTGGCGATGCGGTTTTTCTCGGTGCTCCTGCCGTGGTTACCAGCGTTCGTGCAGACGATCACCTCGTCGGCGTGCTGGGCTATGGAGTCGATCATTCCGCGTAACCGCTCGGCAATCCACCGGGTCGCATTCATCGGCGAGAGTGCCGCCACCTCCATGCAGTCAGGGTGAATGTGCCCCGTGATAAAGTCTCCGCCGAGCCACACGAGCACCCGCCGGATGTTCGCCTGGTTGCGTTCGTGCTCAAGGCAGGCGATGAATCGCTCCTCGAGTTCGTCCATCCGCAGCTGGCACACGTCGAGTGAGTAGTCGTTCTCGCCGTTGACGGTCTCAGGCAGCACACGCTCTTCACAGTGCACGTCGCTCAGCATCAGCACTGCCGTAGCGTCGTGCTTGGCGTGGCGTACCTTTTTTGGTGCAGGCCGTTTGGCGGCCGTGATGCCTGATAGCCCAGCGATGGCATCCGCACGCTCACGCTCAGCGTCGATGGCTGCGAGTGCCGACTTGTACCGCCCGCGAAGTGATGCCACCTCAGAGCGAAGCCGGGCTACCTCGGCATCGGACGCAAGGCGGTCAGCGTGCATGACACCATCGGCGATGTCCTCGACTAGCTTTCGTTTTTCAGCCACAGTGCCAACCTCTTTTCGTCAGCGACTTTCCAGCCACGCTCGCTGCAATACTGAAAAAGCATCCGGGCAACCGTCAATCGTTTGGCGTGGCCGTAGCCACCTGACTGCCATCGCGTGCGGACAGCAAGAATCTCCTGCCGCCCATCGTCGGTCAGCAGTTCAAACCACGTTTGCCTCGCGCAACTGATCGCCACGTCAGCAGCGATAAGATCTGCCAGAGCCTTACTCTTAGCCATCTGTCACCTCCCTGTAACCGAGCATCGTCAGCACTCGCCTCTGTACCTTCGCGGCCTCAGTGATTGCCTCTTCGCTTATGTTTGGCCCCAGCGATGCGTGCAGCAGTTCGTGCAGAATCGTCTCGAGGCGGGTGCCGCCGCGAAGCCTCTCGTCAATCAAGATTCGTGGGCGTGCCGAGTTGTCGAAAAACGTCCAGCCGGCGGCATCGCCCTTCAACTTTGTGAAGCGGAGCAGCCACCGCTTGCCGTCGATCTTGACGTTGTGATCCTCAGCCACGGGCTGGCTCCTTTGCCTGTCATGGTGGCAGGAGTGTCAACTCGACACCGGCCCCCATTTGTCGACCGGGCACGACGAGTCGGCCCACGAGAGCTTCGACAGGAACTGCCGCTCTCGCACCACCGGGCATCCGCACTGCCGGCACGACTTGCCGTCGAAGTGTTCGCACGTTTCGCATACGGCGAAGCGGCGAGCCACCTCATCCTCGGTCGCCATCGGAGCACCGGCCGCGATGTGGCGAGCGGCAGAGGCGGCGAAGTTCGTGGCCTTTTGGAGCAGCGTCACGCCGGGCTTCGCTCGCGGGTACGCCGGATGCGTCTCGTCAACAGTGATGTTGTCGCCATCCTGGCTGACGATGCACGGTTGCACTTCGTCCAGCGTGTAGCCACGTTGGCGGCAGCGAGACTCAAGGTGCGAAACGCGGCAGCGAATCATGGGAGCGGGTTGGCGCACGGATTGGGGTTATCGTTACAGTTTGCGCTAGCGTGAAAGAAAACATTCCCGCAATTCTGAAAACACTGTGACTCCGTTTGGTTGTCAATACATTCTCTTGTGGTGTCGTCTGGAATACAGGGGCATACCCGCATAGTGGATGATGGCTGGTCTGGGTCGAAGTCGCTATTTATGTTGGGCCACCCTCTAGGGTCATCGTCTTGATAAGTTCCAGCAACTGGCCTGTAGTATGGGGAAGTGCAGTCAATAAAACCGCAACACCTGGCTGTAACGCTTGGAAAAAAAAAACTGTAACCCTTAAAGAATTCATCCCAAAACGAGGGATCGTTAAACAATATGCCGCCTGAATGCACCTCTCCCCACTCGTATCCATTGTTTTGCAGCCAATCGGCAATGTCATCGGCGTCGTCGCGCCATCCGGCAAGATTCCAAATCGCCTCCAATTGTTCTTGCGTCGTTTCCAACGCCGCGTCTTCGTCTTGTGATCCCCTGCCGGTGCCGTATACACCGCACACGCAGCATACGCCTCGCCGATCGCAACAGCACGCCTGCTCCGTGCCGACCTTGCCGTCACGCACCAAAATCTTGCCGTCTTGGATTGTGAGCGCCATCACGTTGCCGCCGTCGAGCACGTGGTAATAGAGATCGTGAACTTGTTTGTACTGCTGGTGGCAATCGCAGCAAACGGAATCGTGTTGAACTCTAGCGCCGCCGTGGTGAGCGTTGCTGCCGTGGCTGCCTCGACCGAGTACCACTGCCACTGGATCAAGTGCCACGCCGTGCCTTCCTTGGCAATGCCGCAGTTGCGTGTGCCGTTGTCCGGCAGGTCAAGAAAGTAGTTTGTGGCCGATACCGTGTTGGGCGTGGTTGTCTGGAGCTTAAACGTCACGGTCTTGGCTGAGTTGATGGCCCAGGACCCGGTGAACGTGGCGACACGAAATACCTTTCCGCCGCCCGGCATCGGATGGTCAAACGTCAGCCCCGGCTGGGTGCGGTTGCCACCCTCGACGGTGCGAACCGCCTTGGCGATCCGCTGGGCTGCCGGCCTGGAGAACGACACAAAGCTCTTGCCGGCTCCCTGCCCCGCACCGTTGCTGGCACCCTGGCTCATACGTCAGCCCTCGACGATGCTGATGATTAGCTGCGTGCCGGTGAGGTTGGACTGGGCCGCGTAGGTTCCCGACGCGAGACGCCCTACGGCAGCCTCACCGCCCCTTAGGGACACGCAAGGCACAAGAGCACCTGCGGATAGCTGGCCGAACGAAACGGCCGCTGTGACTACCGTGGACAGGTTGCGAGCGAAGAACAAACCCACGGTGGACAGCGTGGCCGTGCTGATGGCAGACGTGCCCGCAGCGTTCGTGCCCGGAGTCAGCGTCAGCGTGGTGATGCCGCTAGCCGAGCAGTCTGCGGTGACGCCAGACGCCACCAGAGCTTGATTGAGGTTGCCACGGGCGACCTGAGCGTTGATTGACCACGTGAGATCTGCCATGGGACTCTCCTACTGTTGTGTCGGTGTGCCAAAATACTGCGCAAAGTTCACGGCCTTATGAACGCGGCGAACCAAAATGGTCGGGGCTCCGGTGGCCAGCGTGCCGTTAATGTTGAGCGGTTGCGGGTTGCTGGATGGCACCTTCTCAATCGGCTGCCCGCCGCCAGGGTCGTAGTCCACCGTCACCCGTTTCTTGGTGATGCCGTCTAGGTAGTTCCAACCGATGTTGGGCAGCTGAAGCGGCCACCCGTCCGGGCGGTACTCCAGCGTCACCTCTACCTGCCAGTACCTCACTTCAACCTCGTTCACCACCTCGACGGCCGGGTTGGCAGCAATGCCGCTGCACTTCCACGTGTACTGAGGGGCTCCGAGGTACGAAGACGAGTTAATGGCGTTCGTGACCGTCGTGGCTAGGCCGTAGTCAAACGTCGCACGGTTGCCGCTGATGGACGCCTGCAGCGTGCTGATGTCGGTGGTGACGCCCTCAAAAAAATCGTTGGCCGAGTTCTGAAGCGGTGCAAGCGTCTCGCCTTCGTAGTAGTAGAGCGACGGCACTTGCAGGCCGCCCGTGCTCCACTTCCAAATGTCCGCTCGAGCTAGCGGGTTTGGGTCTACGTTCTGCTGCTTCGGCAGTTCGTAGTCCCAAGTGACGAGGTAGTGCCAGCGGCTGCTGTTGTAGTTGGAGACGCTGGCGTTTAACGCCTTGCAGTATGTCGCCTCTGGGTGGGGCGCGAGAAACGGGACGCCAGAGGCGACGAGTACTGCCGACTGAGTCGTTGTCGGGGTGTCCACCTCAACAACGAACTGCCGCTGGAATACCGGAGCCTCGCCAAACTTTCGGCTAGCGGATACTTGCGCGAGTTCTGTGACGGAGACGATGCCCATTACGCACCAGCCCCGTTGAGGATTGTGACTTTCTCAGTCTGCAACGCCCGAAGCTCACCACGGATCTCGTCCAACTTTTTCGTCTGCTTGCGGTACTCCGCAATGGCCGGATCTTCGCGGCCGGTGGCTAGGGCTAGGAACTGGGCCATGCCCTCGCCGCTGCGAACATCGTTGGCCTTCAAGGCTTCGTTGGACTTGCCGCCGAGGGCCGACTGACGCTCAGCCACGATCGCGTCAACGTCGCCTTGCTTAGCAGCTATTTTCTCATCAACGGCCTGAGCTTTCTCTAGTGCGGCAGCCTGATCATTAAACTTCTGCTTGAGCTTCTCCGCTTCTCTCGCGTACGTTTCTTCATTAATGCGTTCGTCATCCAGCTGCTGATTCAAAGCAGTAAGTCCGGTTTCGTATTCGTGGGCTGCCTTGGTGCCAGCCTCGCCAAACCGAGACGCTTGCTGCGTGGCGTTGAAGAAAGCATCCGTTTGCTTTGTTATGGCGTTCTGCTGCGCCTGCTCGGCCTTTCGGTCTTCCTCCACTTGATCTGAAATTGCTTTATTGCGTGCTTCAATGGCTTTGATTTGGTCGCCATAGATTTGCTTTCGCTTTTCAGCTTCGCGGTTGTAGGTTTCTTCGTTAATCCGCCCACCCTTAAGTTGGGCGTTTAAATCTATCAAGCCGGATTCGTATTCCTTAACAGCGGCCCTGCCTGCTTCACCAAACTGCTCGGCCGCTTTAGTCGCCTCAAAAAACTGATCCGTTTGGCGAGTCATCGCCTGTTGCTGACGCTGCTCGTCTTCTGCGTCTTGCTTTGCCATGGCGGCAGCGGCCTCTTGTCGTGCCTTTTCAGCACCATCGTCAACGGTAGCGGCAGCAGCTGCAGCGCCGGCAGCCCCGGCAGCGGCTGGCTTCTCACCGCTCGCAAACGCCCGGCCAATGATTGGCACTTTTGACATGAAGGCGTAGAAGTCTTTGATCTTCTGGCTCGCCCAGTCAATCTGTTTTCCGATGTAG
>Ga0194035_1001859_pt1 | contig 10738 bp, 7 predicted proteins | sample JunL2320m_MetaG_FD_148680 | JGI IMG/M metagenome (GOLD analysis project Ga0194035, IMG submission 148680) | Anoxic zone freshwater microbial communities from boreal shield lake in IISD Experimental Lakes Area, Ontario, Canada - Jun2016-L239-20m | ecosystem: Environmental > Aquatic > Freshwater >...
CTTGACGTGGACACCCCGGAGGATCTGATTGAGCTGGTGCGGCGCGAGCCCACCGGTGCCACGGGCCGCGCGCTCGAGAACCTGGGCCTCGCCGCACCCGCCACCGGGACGCCCGGGTGAGCTCACGCGTGCTCGGCGACGCCCCTGGTGATGAGGTGCGTATCACCGTGCTGGGTGCACTCCCCGAGATTCAGCCCGGTGACGACCTGCCGGCCATGCTGGCGGCCGTTGCTGCCGATGCCGGTGTGCAGCCCGGTGACGTGGTGGCCATCGCCCATAAACCGGTGAGCAAGGCCGAGGGGCGCATCGTGCGGCTTGCAGATGTGCAGCCGGGTGACGAGGCCCTGCATCTGGCCGCCGAGACGGGCAAGACCCCGGAGCTGTGTGAGGTCATTCTGGGTGAGAGCCGCCGCATTCTTCGCCGCCGCCGATCGCTGCTGGTGTGTGAGAGCAACCTCGGGTTCGTGTGTGCCAATGCGGGCGTTGATGCCTCGAATACGGCCGAAGGTACTGTCGTACTGCTACCGACTGACCCCGACGCATCCGCACGCCGCCTGCAACACGCGCTTTCGCGCGTCGCACGTGGAAGGGTGGGGGTGGTCATCACCGACACGCATGGCCGCGCGTTCCGCAGGGGGCTCGTGAACATTGCGGTGGGGGTGGCGGGATTCGCACCAGTGCTCGACCACCGTGGCGGTCGGGATCGGGAGGGAAGAATGCTCGTGGCAACAGATCAGGCGCTTGGAGATGAGATCGCGGCTGCAGCGGGGATGCTGATGGGCAAGGCATCCGGCAGGCCGGCAGTGCTGGTGCGTGGGCTCGCGACGTCTCCGTCCCCCGGCTCTCTGCATGAGTTGGTTCGCGATCCCGCCCACGACGTGTTCCGCTCTGAGGCGGACGCAGATGGGGTGGTGCGCTGATGTCGATGGGTGGCGCCGAACACCCACTGCGGGTGGCAATCATCGGGTCGGGCCCGTCGGGGTTCTACGCAGCCGAACACCTGCTGTCGCACGATGACCTGAATGTGCAGGTGGAGATGTTCGACCGCCTGCCCACGCCCTTTGGTCTGGTGCGCGCCGGGGTGGCACCCGACCACCCCAAGATCAAGTCGGTCACCCGGGTGTTCGACAAGGTGGCGGCGAACCCCGGTTTCTGCTTCCGCGGCAACGTCGAGTTCGGGCGGAACATCGAGCATGAGGACCTGCTCGAGTACTTCAACGCGGTCATCTACTGCGTGGGTGCCAGGTCGGATCGCCGCCTGGGAATTGCACGCGAGTATCTGCCGGGCAGCCATGGCGCCAGCGATTTTGTGGGCTGGTACAACGCGAGCCCCGACCAGCGCAACCTCACGTTCGACTTCAGTGGCGAGCGGGTGGTGGTGGTGGGTAACGGCAACGTGGCAATGGATGTGGCCCGGGTACTGATGCTGCCCCCGGAAGAACTGGCGGCAACCGACATCGGCGGCCACGCCTTGCGTGCACTGAGTGCCAACAAGGTGCGCGAGGTGACCATTCTCGGTCGCCGCGGCCCGGCGCAGGCCGCGTTTACCTATCGCGAGCTGCGCGAGCTGGCCGAGCGCGACGACATTGACGTCATCGTCAATCCGGCCGACATGCAGCTCGACCCGCACTCGCTGCACGACACCAGTCATTCCGCCGATCGCGGGCGCGACCAGGTGCTCGATCTGCTGCGCGAGTTGTCAGAGCGCGGCGACCGGGGTCATGACCGCCGCATCGTGTTCCGCTTTCTGGTGTCGCCCGTCGAGATCGTGGGTACCAATCGGGTGGAGGGCGTTGATGTGGTGCACAACGATCTTTACCGCGGCAACAACGGCGAACTGCGCGCACGGGCCACCGACCGGCACGAGATCGTTCCTGCCGACATCGTGTTCCGTGCCATCGGCTATCAGGGCGTGGCGCTTCCCGGCGTGCCGTTTGACCCAATCACCTCGACCATTCCCAACGATCGTGGCCGCGTCATCGATTCGCTCACCGGTCAGCCCCGCGAGGGCGAATACGTGGCTGGCTGGATCAAGCGGGGGCCCAACGGGATCATCGGCACCAACAAGCCCGATGCGCAGGAGACGGTGGAGATGCTCGTTGAGGACCTGCGCGCGGGACGCATGCGCAAGGAGGTGCTGTCCCCCGAGGTGTTCAACCGCTTTCTCTCCCAGCGACAGGGCGAGGTCGTCTCGTTTGATGACTGGAAGTTCCTCGATTCGCGCGAGGTCGCGAAGGGTGAGGAACTCGGGCGCCCGCGACTCAAGTTTGCCCGGGTGGAGAACATGCTGCGCGTCCTGCGGCACCGCGACAAGAGCTAGCCCGCTTTGGGCGCTTGGGCCCCTTGGCGTTGGCAAAAGGCGGCGTTCACGCCCAATGACCCTCGCGAGGTCACCGGGCCCCTCGGGCAACAATCTCCCCCAATGGCCTAACGTTCGCGTATACCTTGAAGTCATCCCCACCAGCATTGGGGCTCCCAATGCTGTAGTCCAGATAAGGCGATTCCCCCATGAACCTGCGTACCGCGATCGGTTGTGTGGGCAGTGCCCTTGTGTTGTGCGTCGGGGCTCAAGCCCTGTGCGCTGCGCCTCCACCAGAGGTGAGCTGGGCCACCAAGGCCGGTGGGACGGGGAGTGGCTTGGGCTCGGACGTCTCCGCCCTGCCTGATGGCTCATCGATTGTGACTGGGCGCTTCTATGGCACCGCAGCCTTTGGAAGCACCACCCTCACCAGCGATGGTGGTGCAGGGAGCGATAAAATGTTCACCGCAAAGATGAACGCAGATGGCACCTGGGCCTGGGCCACCAAGGCTGGTGGCACGGGGAATAGCGGGGGCTACGGCGTCTCCGCCCTGCCTGATGGCTCATCCATTGTGACCGGGTACTTCAATGGCACCGCATCCTTTGGCAGCACCACCCTTATCAGTGATGTGTACGGGGAGGTGTTCTTCGCAAAGATGAACGCAGATGGCACTTGGGCGTGGGCCACCGGGGCCGGTGGTACGTCTTATGACATTGGCTACGGCGTCTCTGCCCTGCCTGATGGCTCATCCATTGTGACCGGGTACTTCAGCGGCACCGCAACCTTTGGAACCACCACCCTCACCAGCAGTGATTGGAATAGCGCTGGCGTGTTCACCGCAAAGCTGAACGCAGACGGCACGTGGGCCTGGGCCACTCAGGCCGGGGGCACGGGGTTTGGCGAGGGCTACGGCGTCTCCGCCCTGCCTGATGGCTCATCCATCGTGACCGGCGTCTTCGGTGGCGGTGGCACCGCCACCTTTGGCAGCACCATCCTCAGCAGTGACGGGACCAATGCCGTGTTCACCGCAAAGATGAACGCAGATGGCACCTGGGCCTGGGCCACCAAGGCCGATGGCACGGGGGATAACTCTGGCCAGGGAATCTCTGCCCTGCCTGATGGCTCATCCATTGTGACCGGGTACTTCGAGGACACCGCAACCTTTGGAAGCACCACCCTCACCAGTGCCGAGAACTATGGCAATGTCAACGGATATGGCGTGTTCACCGCAAAGATGAACGCAGATGGCACCTGGGCCTGGGCCACCCAGGCCGGGGGCACGGGGTCCGGCAGGGGCATGGGCGTCTCCGCCCTGCCTGATGGCTCATCCATTGTGACCGGGTACTTCGGTGGCACCGCAACCTTTGGAAGCACCAGCCTCACCAATAGCGCAAATGTCTGTTCCTACGGCTCGTGCGCCACTGGGTTCACCGCGAAGATGAATGCAGATGGCACCTGGGCCTGGGCCACCCAGGCCGGGGGCACGGGGTTTGGCGAGGGCTCCGGCGTCTCCGCCCTGCCTGATGGCTCATCCATTGCGACCGGGTTCTTCAGTGGCCTTGCAATCTTTGGAAGCACCACCCTCGAGGGGAGCGGAGGCACGTGCGGCACATGGCCTAGTAGGTACCCATGTAGGGACGTGCTTGCCGTGCGCTACCTCGATGCCCCCCAGGCCCCCGCTGCGCCAGTGGCGGTGGCAGGTGACGCATCGGCTGCAGTGACCATCACCCCGCTTGCGGGTGGATCGGTCACCTCGTACACGGTCACCTCAAGCCCCGATGCGAAGACCTGCACAGTTGCTGCCCCCCTCACCAGCTGCACGGTGACGAGCCTGACCAATCGCACCAGCTACACATTCGCTGCCACCGCCACCAATGCCGCGGGTACCGGCGCCGCCTCACCGTCGTCAAATGCCGTCACGCCCGCAGCCACCGCGGCAGCAGCAGCCGTGGTGATCAAGGGCAAGGTGCACTGTGTGGCAACGACCTGCATCACCACCGGATCTGTTCCGGCGGGGGCCACACGCATTACCCAGCGGGCAACCACACGGCCTTCGGGACGCGCTGCCACTGGCAAGTGCACCATCCGGCGCACCAGCACAAAGCGCACCTACTCATGCACCGTGCGTCTGACCCGTGGCACCTGGGTCATCACGACCACTGCACGCACGCAGTCGGGGGTGATGGCGCACTTCAGCAAGCGGGTGCGGGTGGTCCCACGCAAGGCCGCCGTTACGGGCTAGCGGGGCTCGGGCACCTGTCGAAGAGGTGCTGGGAAGCCCGTGGCGTTGGCCCAGATTCGCTGTGGGCTCCGTCCCTGATCCAATTGCCGGATGCGTCCGGGCCCTCACATAGGCACGACAGCTAGACGGCGGTCTCCACGATCTCGTAGAGCGTGTTGCGCCGTGCGGGTACTCGCCCGTGGGCGAGGATGACTGCTTCAAGTTCGTCGGCGGTGACCTCTTCGCCATGCGACGCCCCCGACGAGCGCGAGATGCTCTCGTTCATCAGCGTGCCGCCCATGTCGTTGCAGCCGGCGTTGAGCAGGTTGGCGCCGCCCTCCAGCCCAAGCTTCACCCATGAGGCCTGGATGTTGGGGATGAGGCCGTCGAATGCGATGCGGGCCACCGCGTGAATGAGCACCACCTCGTCCCACGTGGGGCCGGGGCGCGAGCGGCCCTGAATGAAGATGGGGGATGCCATGTGCACGAAGGGGAGGGGGATGAACTCGGTGAAGCCCCCGGTGCGTCGCTGGATCTGCCGCAGCACCTCGTAGTGGTTGGCCCATGACACCGGGCCGTCGATGTGGCCGCACATGATGGTGCTGGTGGCACGGATACCACTCTCGTGCGCGGTGATCATGACCTCGGCCCACTCGGCCGTGCGGATCTTGTCGGGGCACAGGTGCGCACGCACGTCGTCGTCGAGGATCTCGGCGGCGGTGCCGGGCAGCGATCCGAGGCCCGATGCCTTCATGCGCTCCAGGTAGTCGCGCACCGGCACGCCCAACGTGTGGGCGCCCTGCCAGACCTCAAGCGGGGTGAAGGCATGCACGTGCATCTCGGGGAGCGCGTCCTTGATGCTCTCGAGCACCGATGCGTAGAAGTCGCCCGTGAAGTCGGGGTGGATACCGCCCACCAGGCATACCTCGGTGGCGCCCTTGTCCCAGGCCTCCTGAGATCGGCTTACGACCTCGTCGAGGTCCATGCGGTACGGGGTCTCACGCGCGTTGTAGCTCTTGGGGCCACGCGAGAAGCCGCAGAAACCACACCGGAAGTAACACTGGTTGGTGTAGTTGATGTTGCGGTTGACCACATAGGTGACCTGGTCGCCGTTAGTGCGCTGGCGCAGCACGTCGGCCACGTGGGCAATTGCATCGACCTCGTCGCCACGGGCCTCAAACAGACGCACCATCTCGGCGACTGTCGGCGCGGTACCGGCGAGGGAGCGCTCGAGGACCGCGGCCACGTCGGGTGCGATGCGATCGAGGTCGCGAGTCCAGTCGGCCCCGGTCCATGCGGGGTCGGCCCACTCGCTGCTCATGCGCCGTTCGGGCACGGGCGGGTGCATGTCGCGTCCGGGGGCCCACGGGTGGCGCGGGCGCGCGGCGCCACGGCAGTCCACCTGGGAGAGCCAGCAGGTGAGCAGTGGCAGCGCAACGATGTCGCGCATGGCCTCAATAGGCGTGCCCAAGGGCAGCGCCGTGCGCTCCACCAGCACCTCGGGAAGAATCGAATCGCGCAGCGCAGCCAGATCGGCGTCGTCCCAACCCGACACCACAAGATCGCGCGCACCGCCGCGCACGGCTGCCACGGCCGCATCGAGATCGGTCACCTGCACGGACACCCGCGTATGCACAGCGGGAAGGCCCGCCAGATTGACGGCTTCGGGCAGCAGATCGGATGTGGTGCGAAGGAACGCAGCGCGCGAGCGGGTGAGGCCGTCCAGCACGTCGGCGCGCGCAGCATCGTGCGCGATGGTGATGCGCTCGCCGTCAACGCCGTCGTCAACCAGCGCGATGGCGTCATCCCATGAGGTCACAAATGTGGCGCAGCCGCGATTGGGCGTGCCCAGCGACACGGGCAGGATGCGCGCCGAGAGGGACGTGCCGATGGAGACGTCGTCCCACACGGACGACTCGCGAGCGGTACCGCCATCTGCACGGTCGTCGCCCAGGCGGAGGATGGTGACGCGGTCGGTCATACGGAAATGGCCTCCAGGGCCTCGGTTCTGGGGTATCCGGCGTCATTCGCCTGGGCGCGCACGTAGGGGCGCACAGCAGGGTCGATCCATTCGTCGTCGAGCGCGTACTCCGGATACACCGTGAGGCGCTCGTGCAGAGGGTATCCGGCCTCCTGGCACATGCCGGCCATCAGTGCGAGGTCCGGCCAGGGGCGCTCGGGATTGATGAAGTCGGGCGTCACCGGTGACACGCCACCCCAGTCGTTGATACCCGTGAGCAGCAGCGGGCCGTAGTCGGCCGAGAGGTTGGGCGGTGCCTGGATGTTCATGTCAACACCCAGCACCAGGCGTGCAATGGCGCATGCGGTCATCAGGTCGACGAGCCCGGGTTCGCCGGCGCCTGCCATGGGCGTCTCATCCTTGGCCCGGAAGTTCTGCACGATGACTTCCTGGATGTGCCCGTATTCGTCGTGCAGGTCACGGATTGCCAGGAGCGCGTCGATGCGCTCATCCTCGGTCTCGCCAAGCCCGATGAGGATCCCGGTGGTGAACGGGATTCGCAACTTGCCGGCACGGCGGATCATGGCCAGTCGGGTGCGGGGCTGCTTATCGGGGGCGTGCTCGTGCGGGCCGCCCGGGGCGCAGAGCCGCTCGGACGTGCTCTCCAGCATGATCCCCTGACTGGGCGATACCTCGCGCAGTTCGCGCAGTTCGCGCTCGCTCATGATGCCTGCGTTGGGGTGGGGCAGCAGGCCGGTCTCTTCCATAACCATGCGGCACATGGCCACCAGGTACGACTGCGTGCTGTCGTGCCCGAAGCCCTTGAGGATGTCGCGGTACTTGGGCCAGCGCACCTCTGGGCGATCGCCGATGCAGAAGAGGGCCTCCTTGCATCCCAGCGCCTTGGCCTCCTGCGCCATGGCCAGCACATCGTCGGGGCTCATGGTGCGTGCCCGGATGCTGTCTTCGTCGACGGCGAAGGTGCAGTACGAGCACACGTCGCGGCACAGGTTGGTGAGCGGGATGAACACCTTGCGCGAGTAGGTGACGATGGGAGGGCGCGTGAGGTTGCGCAGATGCGCGGCCGCAGCCCACAGAGTGGGGTGCTCGGCCGATGTCGCACCGGCCAGTGCCATTGAATCGGCGCGCGTCAGCCGGTCGCCCGACAGCGCCTTCTCCACGGCTTCGCGCCGTGCGGGCGCGAGCGCTGCAAGACCCAGTTCGCTCACCGGCTTGTGCGGCGGGTCGCGGACTTGGCAGCGGGCTTCTTGGCTACCGGCTTCTTGGCCACAGGCTTCTTTGCAGCGGGCTTTGCTGCCACCGTCTTCTTGGCAGCGGGCCTCTTGGCGGTGGCGGGCTTGGCTGCCACCGTCTTCTTCGCCACGGGAGCCTTCTTCGCAGCGGGCTTGGCGGCGGGCTTCTTTGCGCCCTTTGCCGACAGCGGCGGGCTGGCAGGGTCGGGCCCCTGCCCATCGCGGAACTTCCGCCAGTCGGCGGGCCGCTTCTGCTGGAACGACGCGATGCCCTCCTTGGGCTCCGGGCCATACACGTGGTTGAGCGCCACCAGTTCCAGTCCGTGCTGCACTGATGAGTACAGCGCGTCGGTGGCGGTGTTCATGGCGATCTTGGCCAGGCGCAGACCCTGCGGCGACTTGCGCAGGATCTCGTCGCACCACTCGTCGACCAGGGCGTCGAGCTGGTCGTCGGGAACGACCTTGTTCACGAGGCCCATGCGCTCGGCCTCATAGGCGTCGTACTGGCGCACGAGGAAGAGGATCTCGCGGGCCTTCTTCTCGCCGACAACCGACGGCATGAGCTGGCATCCCCACCACAGGGGGGCCGAGCCGATCTTGGGGCCGGCCTGGCCGAACCGGCCGGACTCTCCCGAGAGCGTGAGGTCGCACATCACGTTGAGCTCGTTGCCGCCACCGATGCAGTAGCCGCGCACCTTGGCGATGACCGGCTTGCCGTTGTTGCGGATCGCGTTGGCTACGCGGTGCGACAGGGTGTGGAGGTGGCGCTTCTCGGCAGCGGTGCGGGTGGGGTCGGCGACATCGCCGCCCACGCAGAACGCGCGCTCGCCGGCACCGGTCAGCACCACGACGCCCACGGCCTCGTCGTCGGCAGCAGCCTCCAGCGCCTCACCCAGTTCGAGGATCGTCTTGGCGCGAAACGCATTGAGGCGCTCCGGACGGTTGATCGTGATCGTCGCCCGGCCATTGCCGGTCTCGTAGAGGATGTCCTCGTATGCCACGCCATCGACTCCCATGTGGTTTGACGTGCAGGGTGGTGAAGCGTACCCGTGACGGGCCGTTTGGCGCAGGGGACCGATTTACGCCAATGGGACGGTGTCTCACAGAGCGATACGGTGACCTATGGCCCACGGCGTGCCCTTGCCGGTGCCATGGCGGGCTGATAGCAATGCCGCCTTCGTCGCATCCGTCACAAGACGGTGTTTCGTAGAATGAGACATGGCAACCATCGCGCACACCGACACCCACGCAGCTCCGGACCGCTATCGCATCCAGGCAGTGGAGCGTGTGGGCGCGATCCTCGAGGTGTTCAGTACCGAGGAGCCTGAGCTGGGTGTCACCGAGATCGCCGGGCGCACGGGGCTCCACAAGAGCACCGCCCACCGGTTTCTCGTCAACCTCGAGGCGGTTGGTCTTCTCGAGCGCGATGCCAAGTCGCAGCGCTACCGCCTGGGGCTCAGGATGTTTGAGATGGGCGGAATCGTCCTCGAACAGATGAGCCTCTGGGACGAGGCCCTCCCCTTCCTTGAGGGTCTGGTGCGCGACTCGGGCGAGACCGGTCACCTTGCCGTGCTGGAGCGCGGCGAGGCGATCTACATCGAGAAAGTTGAGGCGCGGCGTGCGCTTCGCATTCCGTCGGCCATGGGCCGCGGGTATCCGGCGCACGCAACCAGCCTCGGCAAAGTTCTCCTGGCCGATCTCGGCGAGGATGAAGTGCGCGAGATCACCAGCGTGCACGGGATGGCGTCGTACACCCGTACGACGACCACCGACGTCGATCGGCTGCTTGCCGAGCTCGCGGTCATCCGCGAGCAGGGCTACGCAGTTGACGACGAGGAGTACGACGAGGGTCTCCGCTGCGTCGGGGCCCCCATCCGGGATCACACTGGTCGGTTCGTCGCTGCCCTTGGCATTGGCGGACCAGTCACCCGGGTCACCCCGGAGCGCGTGGATGAACTCGCGCGCCTCGTGATCGATGCCGCAGACGGGCTGTCCCGCCGCCTCGGCGCCTCGCAGTCAGGCGCGTTCAACCGCGCCGCCCGCCGCGTGCGGGCAACAACACCTACTACCCCGCGGCCGAGCGCCGCTCTTAACGTCGTCCGATAACCGGACGGCGACTGAATACCGAAAGGAGCAGTACCCCGATGAGCGACGCTCTCAAGGACATCCGCGACGCACTCTCGAGTCGCACCCAGCACTTCGTGCTTCCCAAGCAGTGGGCTGCCATGCGCAAGGCCGAGCAGATCGAGCGCGATACCGGCACCAAGATTCTTCACTTTGAGAAGGGCGACTTCCAGGGCGACGAGTTCTACCCCGCCCCACACATCTACGAGGCCTGCGCCAAGGCCATTCACGACGGCCACGTGCGCTACGTGCCGGGCCCGGGTCTTCCCGAGCTTCGTGACGCCATCGCCGAGGAGATGACCTCGCGCGGCCGTCCCACCAAGCGCGAAGAGGTCCTCGTGACCATGGGCGCCAAGCACGCCCTCACCCAGTCGCTGCTGACCATTGTGGATCAGGGCGATGAGGTCATCTTCCCGAACCCCGGCTACCCGCCGGACGAGTTCTGGATCACCTACGCCGGCGGCAAGGTTGTGTACGCCCCGCTCGTGGAGCCCGACTTCCACTTCGACCTCGACTCGCTCGAGTCGCTCATCACGCCGCGCACAAAGATGCTCGTGCTCAACACGCCGCAGCGCCCCAACGGCATGGTCGTGGGCCAGCTGCCCGAGATCGCCGACATCTGCAAGCGCCACGGCGTGGTTGTACTGACCGACGAGATCTTCTCGCACATGGTCTACGACCCCAGCAAGCACGAGAGCATCTCGTACATCGAGGGCATGAAGGACCAGTCGATCGTGGTCGACACCTTCTCGAAGACGTACATCATGACCGGGTTCCGCATCGGTTGGTGTGTTGCCGACGCCGAGCTCATCACCGCGATGGACATCTTCCAGCAGAACTCGGTCACCAACGTGCCCGCGTTCGTGCAGTTCGCCGGCCT
>Ga0194035_1001863_pt1 | contig 10709 bp, 8 predicted proteins | sample JunL2320m_MetaG_FD_148680 | JGI IMG/M metagenome (GOLD analysis project Ga0194035, IMG submission 148680) | Anoxic zone freshwater microbial communities from boreal shield lake in IISD Experimental Lakes Area, Ontario, Canada - Jun2016-L239-20m | ecosystem: Environmental > Aquatic > Freshwater >...
CAGCTACTCCCGCACGAATTGCTTTTTCATGTTTCTTTTTCTCGGGGAGCAATCCGAACCACAGCACGTTGTACGGAGAGTTGTAGGTAATCTCGGGCACAGCGCCCAAGGCTTTGGCAATTTCTATTGCTCGCACAAGACGTGCAGGGTTGTGCCGGTCAATGCGTGCGGCGGTATTTGAATCTAGTTTTTGAAGCATCGCAAAAAGTTGTGGGGCAGTTTTTTTTGCAAGTGCTGTACGCAACTTTTTGTTTGGGGGCACGTCGGGCAACTGCAACCCGCGCAAGAGTGAGTCGGCATAAAAGCCAGTGCCGCCAACCACAATAGGGATTTTGTTCCGTTCCCCAATGTCGGTAAGTATTTTTTGCGCATCCTGTACAAATTCGCCGGCACTATAAAAACGTTTTGGGTTAGCTAAACCAATAAGGTGGTGGGGGATGCCCGCCTGCTCTTTTTTGTTTGGTGTACGTGATATAGCGGCTGTGCCTTTGTACACTTGTCTTGAGTCGGCAGAAATTATCTCGCCCCCTAGCTTTTGCGCCAAAAAAATACCCAGCGCAGTTTTGCCTGACGCTGTCGGCCCTACAACCGCTATAACTTTGGGCTTGTGCATATAGCACTTGTACACCGTTTATATAAAAAAGAAAAGCGGCAGCCCTTAGGCTGCCGCTACTTGCGCTTGAATGTCAGCAAAAACTTTTTCGGGGTGTTTTGACTCAATGATGGGGCGCCCGGTTATGAGTAAACTCGATCCAAAATTCACGGCCTCCTTGGGTGTAGCAACCGCGACTTGGTCATTGCTTGCATGACCGGCAAGACGAATGCCTGGGGTCATAAAAGGGACGCCCTTTACGTATTGCTGCAAGGCAGGAATGCCCGGAGCGCTGCATACAATGCCTGCGGTTATTCCGGAGTCGAAAGCTATCTTTCCGAGCACTATCTCAAGTTCGGCTCGAGTTTTGCCATATACTGCTAGAAAATCTTGATCTTCTATACCTGTAAGAGCGGTTACAGCAACAACATGGTCACCAAACTCTTTCACAACTTTAGAAAGGATAGTCCTTCCTACGCTTGCATGGACGGTAACAAGGTTAAACCCCACAGTGACATGTTCTTCAACTGCGTCGATCAATTGGCTTTCGATATCGTACTTTTTGATATCGATCATAAGAGTTGCGCTCTTTCCGGGCAGAATTGCGTTACGCAAAGCACGCGCCGTTGTTTCAATATCCATGGTCGGTAGCTTTTTATGCACCTTATAGTGCGTACAGCCTGCGCGCTTAAGACGGCCGATAAGTTCGTACGGCGCCTGACCCCAATAGCGGTTGAGATCGAGTGCGACCATTACTTCGGGCATTTTTGTCTCCCTGATTTTGAAGGACGATTCGGAGTAAGAATCATCAAAAAAGAATGTGTTGTCAACTGGGCACCGAGGGAGACTCGGCCAAGAACATTTTTAACCGCCGTCGCGTCTAAAAATTTCTCGGCCCTGCTCGTGCGACCCGCCCTGCTGGTCGGGTGCCCGCACTCGTTTTCTCGTCTCCCTCGGGCAAATCACAAATTGCCCGGAGACATGCTCCGAGCAATAAGTGTTTTGGTGCCGGAGGGGAGACTCGAACTCCCATCCCTTGCGAGACGCGATTTTGAGTCGCGCGCGTATACCATTCCGCCACTCCGGCATTGCCCGTTTCAGGACCTAGGGCTTACCATGGTAGAATATCGTTTATGTCGGAGTTTTACAACAATGCAATTTTTTGGGTCGAAGTCGACAAGATAAAACCCAACCCTTACCAGCCCCGCAAAGAATTTGACCAAGCTAAGCTCGAAGACCTGGCAAAGTCTATCCGTCAGTACGGCGTCATTCAGCCGCTTACGGTTACACGGAGAGAATTTGAAAAAGACGACGGTGGTCTAGGTACGGACTACGAGTTGATAGCGGGCGAGCGCCGTTTACGCGCTGCACGTTTGGCCGGCGTTGCACAAGTGCCGGTTATCATACGCGCCGACTACGACGACGACAAAACAAAACTTGAAGTCGCAATAATTGAAAACCTACAGCGGGAAGACTTAAACCCTATGGACCGCGCTAACGCTTTTTCGCGTTTGGTGACAGAGTTTGGTTTTAAACATGCCCAGGTTGCCGAAAAGGTGGGGAAAAGTCGCGAGTACGTTTCCAACACTATTCGTTTGCTCATGTTGCCTTTGGACATCCAGCAAGCGCTGTCGGAAGGGAAGATCGCCGAAGGCCACACACGCCCGCTGTTGATGCTTATAGACCGCCCTGCTGAACAGAGTGTGTTGTTCCGCGAGATTATACAAAAGCGGCTTACTGTGCGTGACAGCGAGTCTATAGCGCGCCGTATTGCCTTTGACAAAGTCCGCAAGAAAGAATATTTGTATGCGCCGGAGATTTTGGAAATGGAGCGCGAACTGACAGAAGCGCTCGGGACGCGTGTTGCAATTGAACCGAAAGAAAACGGTGGCAAACTTTCAATAGACTTTATGGGCGAGGACGACTTGCGCGTGCTTTTTTCTGCACTCGCGAGCCGTATAGCACAAGGAAGTACTTCAGCGGTGAAAGATGTGGTCGAAGTCGAAAGCAATAGTGTCGATGGAGGGGCTCCACAGGGCGACGGCCCGAGGACTGAGCAGATTCCTAGCAAGGAATCTGTGTACCCAGAATCGGCAGCTATTGTTGAAGACTCTTCACAGACCTTAGACGACCGTTCGCTTGAAGAAAAAACAACCGACGAAAATACTTTTGACCCAAGTAGTTTTTCTCTATGAAAAAAATCTATTTTGTTAGACATGGCGAAAGCGAAACAAATGCAGGGGGACTTATAAAACCTGCACATGAAATTGCTCTTACTGAGCTTGGACATACACAAGCAGAATATGTTGCACAACGAGCAGGCAAGTTAGGAGCAGACATAATTATCTCGAGCAGTCTCTTACGTGCCCGACAGACAGCAGAGCATATTGCAGATAGAACAGAGCTTCCTGTTGAAACATCTGATCTGTTGGTTGAGCGGCGGTATCCAAGCATTGGAATTGGCTTGACACACAGCCACCCAACTGTAAAAGAGGTTGTTCGTATTCTGGAAATTAATTTTGGTAATGAAGATGCAACGCATTCTGATGAAGAAACATTTGAAGAAATGAAAGAGCGTGCGTTGCGATCTCTTGAATATCTTAAAAATCGTTCAGAAGAAAATATTATTGTTGTTACGCATGCTATTTTCCTATGTATTTTGGTAGGAGTTGTGTTATTTGGTCCAGAACTTACACGTCGAGAAGCAGGAAAGATTATCAATGGGTTCAAGATGAAAAACACAGGTATTACTTGGATTGAATATGACGAAGAAAGAGAAGCTGCTCCGTGGTATATCCGTACCTGGAACGACCACGCTCACTTAGGCTAGGCTGCTAGAGTTTTGGGCCGCTTTCTTTTTCTGTTGCGTTTCTAATATGGCGGCGAGCAAGCGTTGTTTTTGAAAAGCCGAGCCATTTCTGTGTTGGATGCGCGGATTTTTTAGTTTGTATCTCTACGATGTCGCCATTGTGTAACACGGTGTCGAGCGACACCATTTTGCCGTTTACTTTTGCACCAAACACATGGTCGCCGATGTCGGAATGTATTGCATAGGCAAAGTCCACCGGGCTCGACTGTACAGGCAGGTCAACGACATCACCTTTGGGAGTAAAGGCAAATACGCGGTGGGTAAAAATGTCGGTTCGTAGTGTTGTCTCAAAGTCAGGGTTGCTCGTTTCCTCTTCAAGTTCCGACAACCATGTTGGAGTCTCGGGTGCGCCGTAGCGTGCACGTGCACGTGGTTCGGGTGCGCCGTCTTTGGGTACTACTTTGCGGAATTTGGGTATAAGGCTCCGTATCCAGTCAAAACTCGACTGCGCGCCCCCGCCCGCACGGGCAGAAGGGCTGCTGGGGTTTGGTGCCTCTTTGTACATTACGTGCGCTGCAATGCCGTACTGCGCTTCCTGGTGCATGTCGTCGGTGCGAATTTGTATTTCGACAATTCCTCCGTCGCCCGAAAACACGGTGGTGTGCAAGCCTTGGTAGCCGTTTGGTTTAGGGAAGGCAATATAGTCCTTAATTTTATTTGCGAGTGGCTGCCACAAATTGTGTGCGAGCCCCAAGACCCGGTAGCAGTCGGCGATGTCGTGGACAATAACGCGCAGTGCTGCGATGTCGAACACGTTGTCGATGTCGCCGCCTTTACGTTTTAATTTTTGCCACAAACTCCACAAGCCTTTAACACGGTAGTCGATATGGAATTTTTTTATACCGTTGGTAGCTAATTCTGTTTTGAGCGCGCGTGACATTTTTTCGAGCCGTTCAAAGGTTTCCTTCGAGCGTTCGGTTAAAAGTTTTGTAGCTTGTGCAAATTCTTCTGGGTAGGCATATTCAAACGCCATGTCTTCTAGTTCGCGGCGTACCAGGCCCATACCAAGCCGGTGGGCAATGGCTGCATAAATTTCCAATGTCTCAAGTGCAATGCGTTTTTGTTTTTCGGGCGGGACATGTTTAAGCGTCCGCATGTTGTGCAGACGGTCCAGCAACTTGATTATGAGCACGCGCGCGTCTTTGCCGGTTGCAACAAGTAGTTTGCGCAAACTTTCCCGGTGGCGTTCGGTACCGCGGTATTTAAACTGTCCCAGCTTGGTGACACCTTCTACCAAAAAGCGTACCTCTTTATCAAATTCTTTTTCTATTTCTTCGGGTTTAACGCCAACATCTTCAACAGAGTCGTGCAAAAGCCCAGCAGCAATTACTTTAGCGCTCATACCAAGCCCGGCCAGACCTTTGGCAGTTTCAACCAAGTGCACCAAGTACGGCTCGCCCGAAAACCGCTTGTGGTCTTTGTGGGCAGCTGCAACAAAGTTGTACGCTTTTTCAACAAGCGCGCGGTCCTCCTTCGAAGGGCCGTTCATGAGGTCGAGAATTTCTTTCACTCCTCCCATCGACCCAGTATATACGGTTACTCGGCTTTAGGCTTGGCCCGGAACCCGCGGCGTTTCTTCTCTTCTTTCAAAATTTCGAGTGCGCGTTCAAACGTGATGTCGTAGGGGCTGTCTGTTTTAAGCGAGCGGAAGTCGGCTTTGGGTTTTGTATTGTGAGCAATGTACGGCCCAAAGCGGCCGACGTTGGCAACAATGTCTAGGCCCGTCTCTGGGTGCTGCCCCAATGTGCGTGGCAAAGAAAGGTAGTGTGCGGCTTGTGCAACCGTAACGGTAGCAGGGTCAACTTCTTTAGGGATCGATGCGCGTTTTGGTTTTGCTTTTTTGGTTTTACCTTTGCCTTCGGGCATTTCACCGAGCTGTACATACGGCCCAAAGCGCCCTGACAATACATAAATATTCTCTCCAGTTTCAGGGTGTGTGCCGAGTGGTTTTGCAGGGTCGTTCGAAATCACTTCGCCCACTTCGGTGCGCGCACCCATACAGTCGGGGAAGCGCGAACAGCTCATAAACTTGCCCTGACGCGAAAGTTTGTACACCATTGCACTGCCGCAAATAGGGCAGAGAAATTCTGCGGGTGTGGGCCCCAAGTCGGTCAGCTTGCCCGCCTCTTTGTCTTTTATTTTAACTTCTTTCAAAAACGGCGTATAAAAATCTTTGAGCGTTTTTACATATTCGCGCTTACCCTGGGCGATGTCGTCCAGCTCGTCTTCCATCTCGGCAGTAAAGGTGTCACTAATGTAGGTAGGGAAGTTGTCTTCCAAAAATGTGCTGACGACGTCACCTGTGTCTGTCGGTATAAGCGACCGACCTTCTTTGACCGTATAACCGCGCGTCTCGAGTGTGCGCATAATCGAGGCGTACGTCGACGGGCGGCCAATACCACGCTTCTCAAGTTCTTTAATGAGACCTGCTTCGGTGTAGCGCTGTGGTGGGGTGGTTTGTTTTTCGTCGGCAGTGACGTCGTTAATCTTGAGCGTTTCACCCTCTTTAACTTCCGGTAGTTCGATGTCTTCGCCGCGGGCAGCAGGGTCGGCCTTGAGCCATCCGTCAAACATCACGCGGGAACCGTTTGCAGTAAAGAAAAAGTCTTTAGCTTCGGCAGAAGCTTTCTCTCCAAATGTTAGTGTGTAGGTTACAAAGTCGGACGTGCTCTCCGTTTCCTGCACTTCATCTTCGCCCGAATGTGACTCAACGTGTGCTTTTTCATATGCGTCTATATTCGTTTTTGTTTTGGCAGTAATCTTAGTGCGCAATATTTTTGCATCAGTCATCTGCGATGCTACAGTGCGCGCCCAGATAAGTTCGTACAAACGTTTTTGCTCAGGCGTTGTTCCTAAAGATTCTTTTTCTACATGAGTTGGGCGGATAGCTTCGTGCGCTTCCTGCGCGTTTTTAGATTTTGCCGTAAATACATGGGGGTCGACATAGTTTTTACCAAACTTCTTTTCTATGTGAGCCAAAATCGCTGCTTGTGCAGGTTTACCTAAGTTGGTGGAGTCGGTACGCATATAGGTGATATGGCCCGCTTCGTACAACTTCTGGGCGATACGCATTGTATTGGCAGGAGAGAAACCAAGGCGTGAGCTGGCTGTCTGTTGTAGTGTTGATGTTGTGAACGGCGCACGTGTCGAGCGCTTTGCTTCGGTCTCCGTAACGCCAGATATTTCTAGCCCCTCTTTTGTAACAAGTGCGATAACGCGTGTCGCATCCGCCTTGTCGCCCAAATCGCGGTTTGCAGTTAAAAGCAGCCCTTCTTTCTTTTTTGTTTCAGTGTCTGCTTTTACAACGTAGAAGGTCTGCGGAATAAATGCGCGGATTTCGCGTTCGCGCTCCATCAAAATTCGGAGTGCTGGCGACTGTACGCGGCCAGCGGAAAGGCCGTACCGCACTTTTTTCCAAATGAGGCCCGACAGGTCGTAACCTACAAGGCGGTCGAGTACGCGGCGCGCCTCTTGTGCTTGGCGCAGGTCTTCGTCAATTTTGCGGGGGTTTGCCAGCGCTTCGGCGATAGCCTCTTTGGTAATTTCGTGGAAGACAATGCGGTCGGGTTTTTTGAGCCCCAACTCTTCCTTTATATGCCAGGCAATTGCCTCGCCTTCGCGGTCGGGGTCGGTCGCAAGAATCACCTCTTTTGCTTTGTGTGCAAGTTCGCGCAACTCGGCAATAACTTCCATCTTTGCGGGCACGACTTCGTAGTGGGGGACAAAGCCTGCCGGGATGTCGATTGCTTTTTTGTTGCTCTTCGGCAAGTCGCGCACGTGGCCGACAGATGCACGTACGACAAAGTCTCCCGACTTGTCGATCTCTTTTAAATATTTCTCTATAGTCTTTGCCTTTGCAGGGGACTCTACTATTACGAGCTTCATGTCATTCAATAGATACAACACAACTGCACATTATGCAAAGTACAACACATCACTACGCACAACTATGCGCGTTCTATTTTTCCTAAACGTTCAAGTATAAGTCCCCGTATTAATAGTGATGACAATGCGATATTTGTTTCTTGTGCGGACAGTCCTGCCTGTTCTATAAGTTCGTCTTGCAGCAGCGGCTCTACGAGTATGGCGAGCAGTTTATATTCTTGCTCTGTTAGGTCTGTGGGGAGCATGGCCTGCACTGGTTTGTCACTTGGTTTGAGCCCTAGAACTTGTAAAATGTCATCGCTGTTTCGCACCAGAGTTGCGCCTTCGCGCAGTAGGCGGTTAACGCCCATGCCACTTGGGCGCTCCAATTCGTGCGGTATGCCTAATACTTCGCGGTTATAGTCGAGCGCGAGCCGCGCGGTAATCAACGTGCCCGATTTTTCGCCCGCCTCTATTATTAGTGTTGCTTTGGACATCCCAGCAGCGACTCGGTTGCGCTGTGGGAACGAATGAATCATTGCAATAAATGGAGCTTTATTTTCTGACACAAGCGCCCCTCCGCGTTTTAAAATTTCCTCTGCAAGTGTGTGATTGGCGCTTGGGTATATGCTCGCAGCATCAAGGCTCGAAGGAAGTACGGCAATAGTTGGGAGTCCCACATCAAGCGCCGCCCGATGTGCTTCGGCATCCAGACCCAGTGCCATGCCAGAGACTATTGCCACCGGCATACCAGCTAAACCGGCAATCAGTTTTTGCGTCATACGCTTTCCGTACGCAGTGCAAGAGCGAGAACCGACAACGCAGAGCATTTTGTAGTCGGCCGGAGGGAGTTCTCCGCGGATATACAACATTTTTGGCTTGTCAGGGATTTCCTTTAAAAGCTCCGGAAAATCCTCTGGGGGAAGTTGTCGGATAGGAAACTGCATTGTACTATTGTACAGTCAATATATGTTGGATATTACGTTTATTCGCGAGAATCCGGACATTGTCCGCGCCGCGCTCAAAAATAAAAATCGTGAAGGTGTCGACCTGGACCGTATTTTGGTATTGGCCGACGAACGCAAAAAAATTGCTGGTGAGGTGAGTGATATAAACCGCAGACGAAATGAGGCTCAGGCCGCACGTGATATTGAAGCAGGCAAACTTCTCAAAGAAGAACTCAGCGCAAAAGAAATAGAACACCAAGCGACAGAAAAAGAGCTTGTAGCGTTACTTGTAAAAGTTCCTAACATTCCGTCTGCAGATACCCCAATAGGTCCCGATGAATCGGGGAACAAAGTACTGCGCCAGTGGGGTGACAAAAAACAATTTGCGTTTACACCGAAAGCTCATTGGGACCTTGGCAAAGAGCTGGGTGTTATTGATAGCGAAAAAGCCGCCGAAGTTTCCGGCGCGCGATTTACCTATTTAAAAGGAGATTTGGCATTGCTCGAGTGGGCGCTGATGCATTTTGCGACGGACATTCTTACGTCAAAGGAAACATTGCAAAAGATAATTGACGGTGCAGGTCTTTCTGTCTCAAATAAACCATTTATCCCAGTCATACCTCCGCTGTTGATGCGTTCGCAAGTAATGAACCGCATGGCACGCCTTGACCCAATTGAAGATCGGTTTTATCTCGACAAAGATGACCTTGTGCTTATTGGCAGTGCAGAGCATACGCTTGGACCACTGCACATGGACCAGGTATTGAATGTAGAAGATTTGCCTCTTCGGTATTTTGCAATAACTCCCGCATTCCGCCGCGAAGCAGGAGCCGCCGGTAAAGACACGCGCGGTATTTTGCGTTTGCATCAGTTCAATAAAATGGAAATGGAGTCATTTACCAAACCAGAAGATGGGCTACCCGAACAAGATTTAATGGTTGCTATACAAGAGTATGTAATGCAACAGCTGGGGTTACCGTACCAAGTGATGGCAATATGTACGGGTGACATGGGCTTTCCCGACCAGCGGCAAATAGATATTGAGACGTGGATGCCAGGCCAGGACACCTATCGCGAAACACACACGTCGGACTATATAGGAGGGTTTCAGGCTCGTAGGCTCAACACTCGTCTCAAGCGTGCAGACGGCGAAAAAGAACCTGTGCATATGAACGATGCCACGGCGCTCTCCCAACGCCCGTTGATTGCTATTTTAGAAAACTATCAAAACGAAGATGGCTCTGTAACTATCCCCGAAGTTTTGCGCCCATACATGCAAGGAAGAGAAAAAATACAAAAAGCAGCATGAAGCAACGGGTTGTATTAGGAGAATCGCGTTTGCGCGCACGGCGTCGCAAGCAGCGGCTATTTGTATTTGGAGGAAGCTTCGCGTGTTTAGTACTTATTTTTTTGCTTGTATGGTGGTTTTGTAATGCATCATTTTTAGCAATTACACATGTCGAAGTGTCCGGGACAAATGCAGTGCCTGCCGCGGCAGTAGAGCAAGCAGTGCGTACTGACATGACAGGTTCCTACGCCTGGCTCTTTGCAAAAAGTAATGTATTTTTATATCCGAAAAAAACTATTGAAGCTAATTTGTTGGCCCAGTACCCGACATTTAAAAGTGTTGGTGTTAGCGCAAAAGACTTCCACACTCTGGCTGTAGTTGCGGTAGAGCGTGTACCTTTTGCGTTGTGGTGCGGAGCAGTCCCAATAGCTACAAGTACGTGTATGTTGCTGGATGCGGGTGGGGTAGCGTATGCCGAGGCTCCGCAGTATTCGGGTGATGTGTATAAAAAGTATTTTGGAGCTCTTGCTACAAGTACACAGCTCCGGCAGTTTTTAAATGAAAGCACGTTCCATTCTTTGTCGGCACTTGCCCTGGCACTTGAGAAAAAAAATGCTCCAGACAGTGCAGAGCAAGTTACCGTAGACGAACATAGTGACGTACGCGTGCATTTTTCGGGCGGTTACGAATTGTTATTTGCAGGTGGCGACGACAGTGGGGACGTATTTAGTCGATTTTCTCTGACAGTAACTGCTGCGCCGTTTACTACACACCCACTTTCTGATTTTGAATATATTGACCTGCGTTTTGGCGATAAAGTTTACTACAAGCTAAAAAGTCAGTAAGGTACCACTATGAAAGGATTTTGGGAGACACTGCCAAAGCCGTTTTTTGTACTGGCACCGCTTGCCAATGTCACAGACGCCGCGTTCAGGCGGCTTATTGCAAAGTACGGTAAGCCCGATGTGCTGTGGACCGAATTTGTGTCGGCAGACGGGCTGGTGCTCGGAAACAAAGACATTTTGATGCGCGACTTAGTGTACAGCGAAAGAGAGCGGCCAATTATTGCGCAATTTTTTAGCTCGCGCCCAGAGATGATGGAGAAGGCTGCGACACTTGCACAGAGCCTAGGGTTTGACGGCATAGACA
>Ga0194035_1001867_pt1 | contig 10695 bp, 7 predicted proteins | sample JunL2320m_MetaG_FD_148680 | JGI IMG/M metagenome (GOLD analysis project Ga0194035, IMG submission 148680) | Anoxic zone freshwater microbial communities from boreal shield lake in IISD Experimental Lakes Area, Ontario, Canada - Jun2016-L239-20m | ecosystem: Environmental > Aquatic > Freshwater >...
CTCCGCAGTCTGCCAATCATCGACTTGGTGTTGAATACGTGCTGTTTGTTCCGCTACCGGGATGTATCCGGCGGTGGTCATGGCGGTGAAGCTTGCGATTTCCGCATCCGTAAAAGACACAACCTGACGTTGGGCTACGGCGGGTTCCACCGTCGTACTTAGCCACAGGTTGGCAGCGGATTCCAACTCAACGATCGTGTCAGCAATTCCTGTATCGGGGGTGACGAGCAGGCTGAGGGAGTCGGTATCGCTGATGACTTTTTCACGTGCCTGTTGGTAAGCCTCGAATGCGGTTGGCGTACCCGTGACGATGAATGAGCGTGACTCTCGGTCTACCCGGTCGTAACGCACAACTAAGTCGGCAGACAGGGTTGCGGCTGGTGAGATCTGATTGGTGACCAAGCGAGCGGCATCGCGTAGATCTATGTAAGCGTTCGCCACGATGACGGCCATGACCAAGACAGCGACTGATCCGAGCGCTGCAAGAAGTGCGACGCGGCGACGTAACGTCGTCTTTCCCTGATCCACTGGTCCAACGTACTGACAACTTGACGCGTGAAACGACTTTCGCCCTCACGATCGGTGCACAAATCGGTGGACTACCGGGCTGGACGTCCCATCCACCACACCGTTGTGCCGTCGGGTAACGCGAATTCCACCCTTTCTGTGAAGCCGCGGTTCTCGTAGAAGGTGATGTTCTCGACCTCTTCGGTCTCGAGCCAGCAAGCGAGGTGGGCCTCGTCGGCGAGGGCAAACATCGGCGCGAGAACGGCCGAAGCCAATCCTTGATTGTGATATCGCGGATGCGTCCCAAGAACGCCCAGGTACCAGTACGGCCGCGGCGGTGCATGCTTCTCAAGTTCGTCTTCATAGACCTCGAGTCGCTGCCAGGTTTGTTCGCCCACCTGCCGTCGATATTCAGCCCAAACGGCTGCCTGCTCGCTGTGGTCGTCAGTGGGCTTGACGTTTGCTGCCTGCGTTGTGACTTCACGCAGTTCCCAGAGTGCGGCCGCACTGCAGTCGTCAGTCACCCAAACAGTTCCGTCGTTCACGCGCGAATCGAACAGCGCGCGGGCGAAATGAGGATCCACCCGTTCACGGTCGCCGCCGGTGATGAAATCCCACGCAGGGTCGGTGACGAATGCTGCCAACAGAGTGTGAACTACGGCGTCGACGTCAGCGGGCGTTGCTCTCCGAATGATGGACATAACGCCACGCTATCGCGCTGGACACCAGTTATCTGAACCCCTCTGCGTGCGAGGAGAGCACCAACCTCATAGGGTCACGTCATGACCGATGGGACGCCACTTTTACGCGAGACTCTGAGTCGCCTGCCTGCGTATGCAGCCGGGAAGCCGCCCGCGGGAGCAACGGATCTGATCCCGTACAAGTTGTCGAGTAACGAGAATCCTTTTGGACCACTGCCCGGAGTGATGGAAGCCATCACCGCGGCTGCTTCGAACATAAATCGTTATCCGGATCCAATGTCTAACGCGTTGGCCGAAGCGTTAGCGCAACGCCATGGGGTGACCCGCGATCATGTTGCTCTCGGCACAGGCTCGGTCGGAATCTTGCAGCAGTTAGTGCAGATTACGGCTGGACCCGGTGATGAGGTTCTATACGCGTGGCGCTCTTTCGAGGCGTACCCGATCATGACGATCATTGCCGGTGCCACGCCAGTTCAGGTTCCGCTCGGTCCGGGCCATCGGCACGACCTTTCGGCTATGGCGGATGCGATCACTGAGAACACCCGTCTGATCATGGTCTGTACGCCCAACAACCCGACAGGGGCCGTTGTGCATCAGTCAGAATTGGACGAGTTCCTTGATCGAGTGCCGTCGAATGTTTTGGTCGTCGTGGACGAGGCGTACGTCGAGTTTGACCGTGATCCGCTCTCAGTTCGTGGTGTAGACACGTATCGCGATCGACCGAATGTTGCTGTGCTACGTACGTTTTCCAAGGCCTATGGCCTAGCTGGTATGCGGGTTGGCTTTTGCATTGCCCATACATTCGTGGCGGATGCGCTGCGGCAAACGCAGGTGCCATTCGGTGTTTCCTCCGTGGCGCAGGCCGCAGCGGTCGCCTCGTTAAAGGCTGAGGATGCGCTGATGGAGCGCGTTGACCATCTGGTAACCGAGCGCCACAGGGTTGAAAACGTATTAGCCGAGCAAGGGTGGCAGCTACCCACCAGCCAGGCGAACTTCATCTGGCTGCCCCTCGGTCAGAGGATCGATGAATTTGTTGCTGCCTGTGAGGCAGTGAACCTGTCCGTGCGCAGCTACGCCAATGATGGAGTCCGCGTCACCATTGGTGAGACGGACGCTAATGACCGACTTCTGACTCTGACTCAATCTTTCGTATCGGACGTTCACCACTGACCACGAGCATGACACCCGAAACGATGATGGCACCACCGATGATCACGCCCGAGGTAAACGGCTCGGCCCGAAAGAGCCAGCCGAGTAAGACCGCGACGACCGGGTTAACGTACGCATACGTGCTAATCAAAGACAGTGGTGCATGACCAACGAGCCACACGAACGCGGTGAAGGCAATCAAAGAGCCAAACGTGACGAGGTAGAGCCAACCTAGCCACGACCGCATCGTCGCTTCGGCAAACTGCGAGAAGTGTTCACCGCGGATGATGCCGAAGATTGATAGGAAGATCCCGCCAGCCCACATCTCGTACGTCGTTAGAACCAAGGGGTTTTTGGGCACGTCGATGCGTTGCTGGATGAACGATCCCAGAGCCCATACGAAGCTTCCGGCGACAATCACCAGAGACCAGAATGTGCGCTGTAGAGGAGTTGCGCCACCCACGGAGGCGACGTGACTCCCAGGCAGAACCAAGACGGCAACTCCCACGAGGCCGATGAACACGCCGATCAGCGTGACGCGCTTTGGCCTGTCACCGGTGAAGGCGCGAAGCATCACAATCCAGAGCGGATTGACGGCTACCAAGAGGGCACACACCCCGCTGGGCACGTACTCGACGGCGAGTGCAATGTTTCCGTTCGCGATTCCAAGCAGCATGGTCCCGACCAACATAGCCCCGGCCACTTGTCGCCCACTGACTTGAAGTGCACTCCAGCCTTGGCGAATACCGACGAAGGTCGCCATCGCGGTGCCGGCAACCAGGAAGCGTAATCCCAGAGCCAGGCTTGGCGGCATCGATTCCACGGCTAGGGCTATGCCGAGGTAGGTGGAACCCCAAACGATGTAGACGATCCACATCGCGGACCAGATAGCCCCGGACGATGCCGTTTTCGGTTCTGTCACCGCAGTTGTCACTGACCCATCATGGCGGGTCGCTCGCTCCGTCGTCCCTTTGGTGCCAGCTCGGTGTCCGAACGTCGCTAGTTATCCGTCAACCAAAAACTCACAGAGGGCGGTTAGGCCGGCTTGGGAGAAGTCGGCGAACTCATCGATCCACGGACGCGGCCAACTCGAGAACTTGGCGATGACTGTATTCGACGAAGTGTGCACAAAGATTTGTTGGCCGTTGATGCCCACACCCGAGTAAATTCGGTTCGGCCCGTCGTACACCCACCACTGGTTGTGGTAGTAATTCCCCGGTTTGTCTTCCTCGGCGTGAGTCGATGCCTTGAACGCCGTGATGAGGTCGGCATCGTTGTTTGCGATATCCGATACCCAAGACTCAGGCACAACTTGACGATCGCCAACGACGCCGCCATGCAGGTGCATGAGACCAAAGCGGGCAAGGTCAGAAATGGTCAGGCATAACCCACCCGACGATGTTGGGAAACTGAGCGGACCCACCAGAAGATTGGCGTCAAACTCAGCGCCCATCGGAGCCCAAATTTCTTGAGCGATAAGTTCTGCCAGTGGTTTTTGCGCGGCACGTTCCAGGCACCAACCAAGAACATCGGTAAGGATCGAGCGATATTCGAAGATGCTGTTGTGTTCTCTGACGTTCTTCAGTTCCGCGATGTACTGCTGGGGAGTTGGGTCGTCGGCTAGCCGAGGTAGCCAACCGAGAATGCGAAACCCGCGGAACGACTCGGAATCTGCATCCTCGTAGTTACTTTCATCGAACGCGGTTCCGGCGCGCATATCGAGGACCGTCTGAAGATCGCAGCCATCCCACGATGTTCCAGCAAGTTCAGGCAGGTAGTCGGTTACGAACTTCGAGGCATCGAATTCACCGCGGCCAATCAAGATTCCGGCCACCGTCGCGACGAAACTCTTGGACACCGATTGCGCAATATGCGGTGTCGATGGGTAGACGCCATCCTCGAAATGTTCGAAGACGACCTCATCGTTGTGGATCACCATCATCGCGTCGACGTAGGTGGTGTCCAAGACGTCAGCCAGAGTGTGTTCGGCTCCATCATGCGTGAACGTGAAGTCGTTCAGATCACGCAGGTTGCGCACGAGTGGCGCGGGAGCTGGGCTCTTGGGAATCAGAGCGCTGGGGATTAACTCGCGCATGTTGATGAATGCCCACCGCTGGAACGGCTCTTGGTCGTAATTGGCGAGGGTCACAGTTTTATCGGCTGGTGGCGGCCACCCCGTCATGAGTCCCAGCTCGATCCAGCTCTTAGCCATTGCTGCTCCCTCGCGATGTGTTTAACCGGCGGCCCGAGCCTAGACTCCCGATGCGCACTACGTACAGGGCAGGATAGCTACATGGTCATGACACGACAGTGGGCTGAGCGCTGGCGCGGTCGCCCAGACGTGCCCGTGTTGATCTCGGCGTCTGACGGCACGGTCCTGAATGGTGTTCAGGTCGATGAGATCACCTCGCTGGCCGCCAGCCAGCTGGCTCGGCTAGGCGTATCGGCAGGCGATCGAGTGCTCTTATCGTGTCCCTCCTCGATTGAGACGGTTCTTGCCTACGTGGCAGTACTTCGATTGGGGGCCGTCGTCGTTCCGGCCAACACGGCATACACCGGATCGGAGCTCGCTCATGTCGTTACCGATTGCGGTCCGCGCTTAGCCATCATCGATGATGCGGCCAGACTTGCAGAACACGAGATAGCCAGTGTCAGCGCACACCAGCTCATTTCCGATGCATCGACCTCACCAGAGCTGGTGGATGTTGCTCTAGATGATCCATACGACGGTCCGGCGATGATCGCCTACACCTCAGGTACAACGGGTAAACCCAAGGGTGCGCTTCTGTCTCGGTCGAATCTGTTGGCTGGAGCATCAGCCCTCGTGCAGGCCTGGGCGTGGACGAAAGATGACGTTCTTGTCCATGCCTTGCCGATGTTTCATATGCACGGCGTTGGGGCGGGACTCAATGGCACGTTTACAGCTGGTGCCTCACTGGTCGTAGTGCCTCGATTCGAGGTACAGGCCGTCGTGGACGCGATCGAAAGTAATCACGCCACGATGTTCTTTGGGGTCCCGACGATGTACGCGAGATTCCATGAGCAACAACGACTTTCCGAACTGAGCGGCCTTCGCCTGACGGTGTCTGGCTCAGCGCCCCTTGACCCGGTCTTGTTCAAGGCGATCGAACATGGGACAGGTCGGGCCCCGATAGAGCGCTATGGCATGAGTGAGACGGTGATGCTGACGTCCAACCCCCTGCACGGTGAACGTAAGGCTGGTTCAGTTGGCTTGCCCCTACCGGACGTGGACGTTCGCCTCGGCGTTGACGACGGAGTTGAAGTTCGGGGACCGAATGTTTTTGGCGGCTACTGGGGTCGACCGGAGGCCACCGCCGAAGCGTTCACCAAGGACGGTTGGTTTAAGACTGGTGATGTTGGCAGCTACGACGACGACGGTTATCTCTACCTCGTCGGCCGAGCAAGTGACCTGATCATCACGGGTGGCTACAACGTGTACCCACGCGAGGTCGAAGATGTCATCCGTGAGTTCCGGGATGTACTTGATATCGCCGTTGTTGGTCTGCCGGATGCGACCTGGGGAGAACGGGTGGCAGCTTTCTACGTGACCTCGTCAGATACGAAGATCGACGAGGGTGCGCTCGCCATTCGGCTCGAAAGCCGGCTAGCGGCTTTTAAGCATCCGCGAGTGTGGATACGCGTTGACGAATTGCCACGAAATGCGATGGGCAAGGTGCGTCGCGATCTACTTCGGAATCAGGGGATGATGTAGCCATGACCAAAGTCGCCCTTGTCCAGCTGGATGTTTCCGATGCCGAGTCCGTCACCGATCGCATTGCACGCACGGCCGGGATGGTTGAGTCGATTGTGGACGCTGACCTGATTGTTCTCCCCGAGTTGTGGCACGTGGGGGCTTTCGATCTCAAGAACGCAAAGGCACATGCTGAGCCATTCGATGGCCCACTCGTGGCCCGCATGCGTGAAGCGGCCATCAAAGCCAACACCACACTCCACATGGGCTCATTCGCCGAACTCGTGGGAGATAAGCGCCACAACACGGCCGTCCTGATCGATCCGGCGGGTGACATCCTTGCCACGTACCGAAAGATTCATCTTTTTGGTTGGGAAGACGGCGAACCCTCGGTGATGACTGCAGGTGAATCATGTGTTGTGTTGCCGACCCCTTTGGGTGCCACGGGATTGGCAACGTGTTACGACCTTCGCTTTCCGGAAATGTTTAGACGACTAGTTGATTCGGGCGCTGAAACTTTCTTACTCGATAGTGGATGGCCATCGCCACGGATCAATCACTGGACCGTGCTGGCCCAGGCGAGAGCGATTGAGAATCAAGCGTGGATGATCGCCTGTAACAGTGCTGGCACGCATGCCGGTGTTGAGATGGGTGGTTCGTCCGTAGTTGTTGACCCTCGCGGAAACGTCGTCGCGCAGGCGGGTGTGAGCGAAGAAATTCTTATTGTCGATATCGATGTTGACGTCGCACGAACCTGGCGTCGTCAGTTCCCAGTGCTCGCTGATCGGGTGCTCTAGAACGCATGAGCACCAAGCGATTACGCCTTCGCGCACCCGAACTCGTTGGGTCCGGTGGATGGATCAACACCGGTGGACGTTCGCTGGCGCTCGCCGATCTTCGCGGCAAGATCGTACTTCTCGACTTCTGGACCTTTTGCTGCGTCAACTGCCTGCATGTGCTCGATGAGCTTCGTCCACTCGAAGCGAAGTACGACGATGTGCTCGTCACGATCGGTGTTCACTCACCGAAGTTTGCTCATGAGGCGAATCATGACGCCGTGAAAGCGGCTGTCGAGCGATACGGAGTGGATCACCCTGTTCTGAATGATCCCGAACTAAAGACCTGGGATCAGTACGCGGTGCGTGCCTGGCCGACACTGGCTGTCGTTGATCCCGAGGGATACGTGGTAGGCCAGCTCTCTGGTGAAGGCCACGCACATGCGCTCGATGTTTTGATCGGCGAACTTGTGTCCGAGCATGAAGCGAAGGGAACCCTCCATCGTGGTGAAGACCCATTCGTCCCCTCGCCGCCTTCACAGGAGGTCTTTTCATTTCCCAGTAAAGCCAAGCGGTTTGTCGATGGCCGATTGCTCGTAAGCGATACCGCACACCACATGGTGAAGGTTTTGAGTGCCGGCGATGTCGAGGTCGAGATTGGCTGTGGCCAACGTGGACTCGTCGATGGGCCCAAGGATCAGGCTCAATTTAGTGAGCCGAATGGCATCGCGATACTGCCCGTTGATGTAGCGGCCAGAGTCGGATACGACATCGTGATCGCAGACACCGTGAATCACGCCATCAGAGCTATTGACTCATCAACGTGGGTAACGCGAACGATCGCTGGCACCGGCCGGCAATGGATGCAAGGTGATGTGGCCCAGGGCATAGCCATAGACACAGCGCTTTCGAGCCCATGGGATGTGGCTTGGTTCGATGGCGCCCTAATCATCGCAATGGCCGGGGTGCACCGAATCGATCGCCTCGACCTCGATGCCGGCACCATCGCTCCGTATGCGGGTACCACCAACGAGGGCATTGTCGACGGTCAGCTTGTGCACTCGTGGTTCGCTCAGACTTCGGGGCTGGCGGCAAGCGTTGATGGCAGCACGCTGTGGTGTGTCGACTCTGAGACGTCGGCGCTTCGGCGCATTCGTAACGGACTCGTGACAACGGTTGTCGGCCAAGGACTTTTCGACTTCGGGCATCGAGATGGCGAGGCGGGGCAAGCGCTACTTCAACACCCGCTGGGTGTCGCAGTTCTGCCTGACGATTCAGTCGTTGTGGCTGACACGTACAACGGGGCGATCCGCCGCTACGACCCGTCGTCACATGCGGTGACGACGATGGCAATGGACCTAGCCGAACCTAGTGACGTTCTCGTCGTGCCCGCTGGTGAGCAAGGACATGATGAGCCGGTGCTGCTCGTGGTTGAGTCGGCGGCTCATCGGTTAACCACGGTGAGGCTCCCACGTGATGCGATGACGATCGATGGTGATCTGATTCGGACCCAGCGTCCGTCAACAGATGTTCGACCGGGGTCGGTCGTCGTGGAGGTCGTCTTCACCCCGCCAACCGGACAGAAGCTAGACGAACGTTACGGCCCGGCAACATTCATGGTGATCTCGGCATCTCCGCCCGAGTTACTCGTTCAGGGTGCGGGGAATGCGACGAAGCTTGAGCGCACGATTGTGATCGCAGATCCGCGTCAGTCAGGCATCACTTCAGGAGTGCTTCATGTTTCGGCACGCTGTGCATCGTGCGATGACCCTGATGCCGAGGGCACTGCGAAATTCCCGGCATGCCACGTCCATCAGCAAGATTGGGGCGTGCCCATCGTGATCACCGACAGCGGAACGAACAACCTCGAACTAATGCTTGCCGGACGTTCAGCCTAAATGGCCTGTGCATGTCCGAACACCGCGCGGGTAAGGTCGGCCGGTGACGGCGTGACAACCACATTGCTGGATCGCACATCAACCAGGCACGAGCTCGGCTCCGCGCCGGCAGGCTGCGGTTTACCCATCAGATACCCCTGAGCTCTGTTGTAACCCATATCGCGCAGCAAGAGCAGTTGTTCCATGGTCTCGACGCCCTCGGCGATCGGGGTTGCTCCCACCGAACGCGCAAGGACGGCAATGGCTCCTAGGAGCGCCCCACGTCCGTTCGACGAGGATTTTAGAATAAACGCGCGGTCAACCTTCAGCACGTCGAATTCAAGATCCTGTAAGTAAGCGAGTGATGAGTAACCGGTTCCGAAATCGTCAACAGCTAGTCGAACTCCCATCCGTCGAATTGCTGCCAACTCGGCCCCGGCTGAGCCAGTAACGTCGACCAGCACGTCTTCGGTGATTTCGAGCACCATCAGACATGGATCGACGTTGTACTTGGACAACAAGTGATCGATTTGACCCGGCATAGTTCCGTGGCCGAGTTGTCGGGGAGAAGCATTGATCGACATCCGATGTTCTGGGTTCGTTCGCAGCCACAGTGATTGCTGACGCAATGCTGCGTCGAGTACCCAGTAGCCGACATCTTGAGCCAAGGGACCGTTTTCAATGGCAGCAAGGAATTCACCCGGCATCAGCAAGCGATCCTCTGGTGTGCGCAAACGAAGTAGGGCTTCACTCCCCACTGTTTTACCGCTGTTGATGTCCACGATTGGCTGATAATGCAGTTCGAACAAGTTTGACTTCAACGCTTCGATAACACGGTCGGTCGTTAATGTTCGAGCAAGAGCAGAATCGCGATCTCCGGCGGAGAAATGTGTCCAGCGGTCTCGTCCGGCGCGCTTCGATATGTACATGGCAGTGTCACCATCGCGCAGAAGTAGGTCGCTATCCCCACCATGCTCGGGGCTTGAAACCACACCCATGCTCATACTGGGCCGGACTGAGGTGACCTTGAGGGATAACGGTGCCCCTACTGCATCGCGAATCTTCTCGAGAGCTTCTTCGACGTCCCAACGCGGTCCGCGGTTTGCAAAGACGAGGGCAAATTCATCGCCGCCAATGCGGGCTAAGAAGTCTTCCTCGCCCAAGCATGATGTGATGCGCTGCGATATACGTTGAAGCAGTACATCGCCATAGGAGTGGCCGTACGCGTCGTTGACGTCTTTGAAGTTATCGAGGTCTAAGACAGCGACGTAGGTGCGTCGGCCGACGCGTCGATCAAACTCAAGAGAATTATTGAGATGCTCGCTTAGGAGTGAGCGATTGGGAAGTCCAGTGAGGGCATCGTGAGTGGCCTGATGAACAAGTGCCGCCTCGGCTTTCTTACGGTCGGTAATGTCGATGTGAGTGATGACGATTCCGTTGAATGCCGGCACCTTTACGATGCAAAGGTCGAACCAGTACTGCTCGTTGTGAGCGCGGCATGGGTAATCCATCGCGTATTTAGCGAGTCGTCCCTGAATCACCGAGACGATGCCCTCCGTCGCCCTGACAACTGCTGGGTCGCTGGGGTCGGAGTCTTCTCCCACGACGGCGAAGTAGTTCATCGATGTCCACGTGGGCTCTGGCCGTGCACGATCAATCCACCAGAACGTTCGCCACGCATCGTTGACGCCGAGAATTCCGCCGTTGAAATCCATGATGACAGTCTGTGCAGGGATCGAGTTGAGGATTGATTGAATGAGGCCGGTTTGCTCCTGAGCTATTCGCTCAACCTCTTTACGAGCCGAGATATCGCGCTGTACGGCTACCCAATGCGTGTACCAGCCATCTGCGTTAGCGAGCGGAACGATGTTCAGTTCAATCCAGAAGCTGCTTCCATCTTTGCGATAGTTGAGCAGTTCTGCAGAGACGGGCTTCCACGCCCGGAGCGCGGTGGAAATGCGGTCAAGTTCTGC
>Ga0194035_1001868_pt1 | contig 10693 bp, 12 predicted proteins | sample JunL2320m_MetaG_FD_148680 | JGI IMG/M metagenome (GOLD analysis project Ga0194035, IMG submission 148680) | Anoxic zone freshwater microbial communities from boreal shield lake in IISD Experimental Lakes Area, Ontario, Canada - Jun2016-L239-20m | ecosystem: Environmental > Aquatic > Freshwater >...
TCAGCCGCAACAACGATTCCGTTCTGGCGGATGGTGGCCGCACCAATGCAGCAACTGCGCGACCGCGCCGCAGCTATCTGCGCGGCAACGGGCGTTGGCTCTGGCGAAGAAATGCAAGCGCTGCCGGGCGCAGGTTCTGCACCAGGAATCAGCATGCCCTCATTCGGAGTGGTGCTCGCTGGCGATCACCTCGTTGCGCTGCGCAGCTACAGCACCCCAGTTGTCGGCCGAGTTCGCGAAGGTCGCACCTTCATCGATCTGCGCAGCGTCGATCCCGACGACGACCGCATTGTGATCGACGCCTTGCGGACATTGGGCTAGACCCGTGCGCGTCGTTGCCACCGCGGGTCACGTTGACCACGGCAAGAGCTCGCTGGTGCTGGCGCTTACAGGCACCGACCCAGATCGCTTTGCCGAAGAAAAACGACGCGGGCTCACCATCGACCTCGGCTTCGCTCACGCGGTGCTGCCATCGGGCGAGGGCATCAGCTTCATCGACGTTCCCGGACACATTCGTTTTCTGCGCAACATGCTCGCAGGCGTTGGCGGTATCGATGCGTGCCTATTCGTCGTTGCCGCCACTGAAGGATGGAAGCCGCAGAGCGAAGAGCATCTACGAATTCTCGAACTGCTCGGCGCACGCTACGGCGTGATTGCGCTGACCAAGGTCGATCTGGTCGACGACGAATGGCGCGACATCGCAACGCTCGAAGTGCTCGATCACGTTGCCGGCACCTTCTTGGCCGACGCGCCGATCATCGGTGTTTCAGCACCGACTGGCGGAGGCCTCGATGAGCTGCGCAATGCTCTCGACGCCTTGGTGGCAACCACCCCACAGGCCATCGACAGAGAACGCCCACGGCTGTGGGTCGACCGAGTCTTCGCAGCCAAGGGCAGCGGCACCGTAGTCACCGGAACCCTCACCGACGGCTCGCTGCAAGTAGACGATCGAGTGGCAGTGGGATCCCGCCACGACGACGTGCGCGTGCGCAGCATTCAGAGTCTGGGCAACACGATGCAACACATCGGTGCCGGCAATCGTGTAGCGCTCAACCTGTCGGGCGTTGAGCACACCGAGGTCACTCGCGGCGACGCTGTAGTGCACCCCAAGCAATGGCGACCCACGAACCGTTTCGATGCATCGCTCCACGTGCTCGAGCGCCTTGAGCACGAGGTGTCTCGGCGCGGCGCGTACGTGGCCTACATCGGCTCTGGTGAGTTCACCGTGAAGCTCCGTGTACTTGGTGACGAAGCCATCCAGCCCGGCGCCAACGGGCTCATTCGCCTGCATCTGCCCGAGGCTTTGCCACTGCTGCCAGGCGACCGTTTCATCTTGCGCGAGTCGGGCCGCAACGAAACCGTTGGCGGCGGCGAAGTGCTCGACATCGCACCAGTGCTGCCTGCGTCGAAGGCTCGCCCCAACCGCGACATCAACCGTGTCATCGCCGAGCGCGGCTGGGTCACTGTCGACGAACTTGTGCTGCTCACCGGCGAGCGTCTTGAGGCAACCATCGGCCAATGGGTTGTCACCGCCGGAGCGGTTGATGCGTTGCGCGCTTCGGTGCTCGAGCGTGTGAGTGCTGCTGGCCCGTTGGGTCTCGACATCGCCTCACTCGATGATCGTGAGCGCGCGGTGCTGGCCACCATCGACACCGTCGAGATCGATAACGGCCGCGCCCGCGAGGCCGAGGTTCGTGACCCGCTCGCCGACCATCCGTTTGTAGCTGCGTTGTTGGCTGGCCGATTCACGCCGCCCGATGCAACCAACGTGGACAAAACCGAACTGCGTCTACTGATTCGCAGCGCGCGCGTGGTCGAACGCGACGGCATCTACTTTCATCCACAAACCATCGACGACGCTGCGCACGCGGCAGCAGCGTTGCTTGCAGAAAACCCCGACGGATTCACCGTCGCCCAATTCCGCGATGTCACCGGCTCTACTCGCAAGCATGCGTTGCCGCTCGCTGCCGAACTCGACGCACGCGGCATCACTCGCCGACGTGAAGATCTACGGATTGGCGGGCCCAGGCTTCCCGTCGTCGGTGGTGCCGATGAGGGTGCTCACACGGCGTAGGCCGCGGCGCCGTTTTGGTGGCACCTTCTGATCAAGTTCGCGCGCAAGCTTGGCGATGTTCATGTCGTTGGTGATCACTTCGCCAAACTGCACCGGATCGGCAAGCAGCCACGAGTGCGAACCCTCGACCACGGTTCCTTGAACACCCGCCGCAACGCACAGCGCCTCGAACGATTCACGCGGAATAATGCCGTCACGCGCCGCCCACAAAATGGTGATCGGCTTGCCGGCCTCGCGTAGATCTTCGAGTTCGCTGCGCAGATCGGCGCGCCGCGCCAAGTTGGCCACCTTGATGATGGCGCGCGGGTTGCGCACAAGATTCGGAAAGAAGTCTTCGGCGATCACCGGCAGCACGCGTCGCGCTTGGCGAAGAGGCCACACGTCGCCGGGAAAGTGAAGGCCCCAGTCCCACAGCGGACGTTCAGCAATCGATTGCAGCACATGGCCCTTGCGCCACGATGATCCGCCAACCGAGTTGACCAACACCATCGATCGCACCCGATCGCTGTGGTCGTGTGCCAACCGAATGGCCACGCCACCACCAAAGCTATGGCCCACGACCACAACCGGCTCGGTGACCTCAAGCGCGTCGAGCAGATCTGCAACCCAACTGGCATAACCCGCAATCGAGAAGTCGCGCGCAGGGATCTCGTGTGTGCCGCCGAAGCCAGGCATCGCCGGGGCGATGACGCGACAACCCTGCTGAGCAATAGAAGCGATGACATCACGGTAGGTGTGATGGGCCAATGCCCAGCCATGCAGCAGAACCACTGGCATTCCAGCACCCGCCACGCTGTACGCCGCGGGGCGGCCCTGAACAAACGTGCGCTTTTCGACCACGATCTGACGAGAACCGCCAGAAGCCGAGGCCGGCGGAGCGCTTGGGGCACCTGTGGTCATCGCTCTCCATCGTATGCACATGCGAAGCTTTGGCATGACAGAAACCAGTGCGAACGAACAGCAGTCAACGTATTGGACCGAGAACGCCGGGCGTCAATGGGTGCAACAGCAGACCCAGTTCGACCGACAACTCGTGCACTTTGGCAATGCCGCTCTCGGCGCGCTCCAGGCTCAGCCAGGCGAACACATCCTCGACATCGGGTGCGGCACCGGCACGACCACGCTCGCCATCGCCGATGCTGTTGGACCAACCGGTTGGGTGATCGGCGCAGACATCTCGACCACAATGATCGCCGCGTCAAGCGAACGCACTATTGGCCGGCCGACTGTGTCGTTCGTGGTCGCCGATGCGCAGACCGACCGCATCGCACCAATCGATCACGACGCCGACGCGATGTTCTCGCGATTCGGAGTCATGTTCTTTGCCGACCCAACTGCGGCCTTCACCAACCTTGCGAGCAACGTGCGCTCTGGTGGCCGGCTGACCTTTGTGTGTTGGCAGCGCGAAGAACTCAACGAATGGATCTCGCTACCCGCGCAGATCATGCGCACCTTCACACCAGAGCCGGTGCTTCCGCCCGCCAATGCTCCGGGTCCGTTCGTTCGCGTTTCGCGATCGTGATCGCGTGAGAAGCGTCCTCACCGCTGCGGGTTGGTCGGCGGTGCAGATCGAACCGTTCAGCGCGCCGACCGTGCTCGGCGCCGGGTTAGGCCTTGAGGCGGCCGTGAAGCAGTCGATGAGCACTCGGGCTGGCGAGGGTCTGCGCGCTCAAGTTGATGAGGCCACGTTTGCCGCCGCGCACGACGCGATCCGAGCCGAGTTCAGTGGGCGACTGGTTGACGATGCGGTCTCATTTGATGGCAACGTGTGGCTCGTGACCGCAGAGCGTTAGACAACCTCCGTCGACGTCAGTCGACGTCAGTCGGCGACAGCGGGGGTGGCAGCCTCAGCCGTTGCATCAACTGCATCGCCCGACTTCTTACGCATCTCGCGGTAATCCTTCGCGCCGCCCTCTTCGGGTTCGACCTCAAGAGTGACACCATCGATCGCAATGACGCGCAGCGACTCGCCAGCCTTAATAGGAGTGGCACGGTTGGCACGAGCGCGCCAGCGACCGCCCGACACTTCGGCGATGCCTTCGGGGCTGATGTCGGCGAGCGCAGTGCCCATCTCGCCGATCATCCATTCGCGGCCCACGGTTGGCGTTGCAAAACGTGTGCGCACCATCGAAGGCATGCCGACGATGAACGTGAGCATGATGCCCCCGATGCCTGCGATGAGCGTGATCCATGACGGACGAAGTGAGGCACCGAGCACATCGCGGTACAGCGTGAACGACCCGCCGATGAACAACACGAGCCCCAGACCGGTCCACAGCCGTGGCACACCCACCTGCACGTCGATCGCAAACGCGACCATCGACACGAGAATCGCTACAAGCGCCCAGCCGTGCAGTGGCAAGGCGTTGAGGCCGTAACACGACAAGACCAACGAGGCTGCGCCAACGACACCAGCAACGCCGATGCCGGCCGTGAAGAACTCGAAGATGAGCAACGCAAGGCCGATGATGAACAGCAAGTAAGCAACCGCTGGACTACTGACCGTGTGCATGAGTTGGTTGATCAAACTGAGCTTGAAGAAGCGCACCAATGTGGCGTTGTTCTGAGTGCCGCCTTGATCGGTGAGCGACTCGCTGATGGTGTCGAGCGTGCGCCCACGCGCCTGCATGCCATCCATCTGTAACACCATGTTCTTGATTGCAGGTACACCTTCGTCGGTGGTCTGCAACTTCAGTGCGCCAGCGGTGCGGGCATCTTGGAAACCCAAGGTTCCGACGCGAAGTTTGTCGGTGGCCGCGCCGAAATCGATGGTGACACCCTCGACCTTGAGGGGCGTGCCGTAGTTGCCGATGCTGGCGCCTGGCGCCATGCCGGTGGCGTCGGCTGCGGCGAGCAGTTGCGCTGGCAAGCCATAAAGATGAGCGCCCGACGGGCCGACCCAGATGCCGATAGGCACTGGCGACTTGTGGAGGCGATCGAGCAACACAGCCATGCGATCGCGTGAAACAACGGCACCGGTGGAGTTGATCTGCAAAATAAGGGCTTGCGACCCATTGGCCTCAGCCTGCTTGATGGACTGAGTAATCGAGTCCACAAGAATCTCGTCGATCAGGCCGCTGACCTGCACGACATCGACCGGCGCAAGCGCATCGGAGGCCGCGTCGGTGGGACGCGCAACGCTGGTTGATGGGCTCGCCGCGCCCGCTGGGGGCGCGAGAAGACCGACTCCGGCCGCTGTGGCCAACACGATGATCGCTAGTCTGCGCAAGAGAGCCTCCGGAGGGCGTGTGGAATCAGTGCAGTTCTTTGGTGCAGCCCGCCTGGTCATAGTGGCCGGGAAAGGGGGCGTAGGAAAGACAACCGTAACCGCTGTATTGGCTCATGCCGCAGCCGGTGCCGGACTTCGCGTCCTCGCTGTCGAACTCGAGGGAAAGCCGGTGCTCAACGATCTCCTTGCCGACACCTCTGTAGAGGTGCTCACCATCACTGCCCCTGAGGCACTGGCCGACTATCTCGACACGCACGGTTTGCACCGAGTCTCGAAGCGCCTCGCCACCAGCGGCATCATCGATGTTGTGGCCACCGCCGCACCTGGCATCGATGACATCGTGGTACTCGGCAAACTCAAACAACTCGAGCGCAGCGACGACTACGACCTCATCGTGGTCGATGGCCCCGCCGCCGGACACGCAATCACGTTCTTGCTTGCGGCCCGCGGCCTGCTCGACACGGTTCGCGGCGGCCCCATTCATACGCAGGCGCAAGACGTGCTCGAGATGTTCCAAGACCCAACCCGCTGCCAGGTGCTGCTGGTTACGTTGCCCGAGACGACGCCCATTAATGAACTCATCGAGACGGCGTACTCGGTAGAAGAGCGCGTGGGCGTGCAGTTGGGGCCAGTCATCGTGAACGGTGTCGATCTCGGCGAGCCAATCACCGTGGTCGACAGCGACAACATTCCGTTTACTGTCGACCCCGATCTGCTGGCCGCCGCCAACTATCGCAATCACCGCCGCCAATGCCAGCGCGACGAACTCAATCGTTTGTCAACCGATCTTGCTCTCGCCCAGATTGTGCTGCCGCAACTTGCAGTGGCCGGCCTCACTCCCGCAGATATCAGCGTGCTCGCGCAGTCGTTGCTGCAGCAGATCGCGCAGCTTCCGTCGTGAGTGCCACACAGTTGTCAGCGCTCGACATCGTGCTGCGCGATGCCGAGATCATCGTGAGCTGTGGTTCGGGCGGCGTCGGCAAGACCACTGCTGCGGCGGCCATTGCAATGCACGCTGCGGCGCTTGGCAAGCGAGTCGTGGTCGTCACCATCGACCCCGCCCGCCGCTTGGCCGATGCGTTGGGTCTTGCCGACGGACTCAGCAACGAGCCCACTCGCGTGCATCTCGATCTCGGCCCCAACGCCGAGGCGTTCGGCGAACTGTGGGCGATGATGCTCGACCCCGCCACCACATTCGATGGTCTGGTGCGTCAATACGCCGAAACTCCCGAACGTGCTGAGCGCATCTTGGCGAACGCGTTCTACCACAACATCGCCGGAGCTTTATCGGGCACGCAGGAATACATGGCGGCCGAAAAGCTGTACCAACTGCACCGCGATCATCGCTTCGATCTCGTCGTCGTCGACACCCCACCAACGCGCAACGCGCTCGACTTCCTCGATGCGCCAGCAACGCTCACGCGCTTCATCAACCATCGGCTGTTCCGACTGCTCATGCTGCCAGCGCGCAAGGGTCTCAAGGTGCTCAACGTGGCTGCGCAACCCGTGCTGCGCAGCATCGGCAAAGTGGTGGGTGGCGATGTGCTGGCCGATGCCATCGCGTTCTTCCAAGCGTTCGAAGGCATGGAAACTGGATTCCGCGATCGCGCCGACTCGGTGTCCGAGCTGTTGCACTCGTCGATCACTCACTACGTGCTCGTGGCCTCAGCGCGGCACGACACGGTCGAAGAGGCTCGCTACTTCGCAGCGCGTCTCGCCGATTCAAAACTGTCGGTGGCCGCAGTCATCGTGAACCGTCTGCAACCACGATTTGGCGATGCCACCGCCGAGCAGGCGTTGGCCGCCGCAGCAACCGCTGAGACTGCCGGAGATCACAAACTGGCCGGCCTGTGGCGCAACCTTGCCGAGCTACGCGCCCTTGCCGATGCCGAAGAAGGAGTCATCGCTCCACTCATCGCAGACACCGGCGACACTGCCATTCATCGGGTGCCATTGCTGGCCAACGATGTGCACGATCTGAGCGGACTTCGAGAGATCGCGGGGCATCTCTTCAACGTTTGGCCTTCGGGCGGCTAAGTTCTTCTTGTGCATGTCTTGGTCGCTACCGACGCCCAATGGGTCGTCGACGAAATCGTCGCCGCTCTGAGCGGGCCAGAAACCAGTTTCACCGTGTGTCGCAATGGTCGCGATGTCACCGATGTCGTCATGGCCCGAACACCCGACATCGCCATCCTCGATCTGCAAAGCGGCTCGATGGGTGGCATGGCTGTGGCCATGAACCTGCGTCACGACGAAAGCTCGGGCGCCATGCCGCGGGTTCCCATCTTGATGGTGCTCGATCGCCAAGCCGACATCTTCCTCGCTCGACGCAGCGGTGCCGACTCGTGGATCGTGAAGCCGCTCGATGCGCTCTCGATCAAGCGTGGAGTCGCTTGTGCGCTCACTGCGGCGCTCGATGACACCGACACCGACGACCACGAAACCGCAGACGCGCCCGCTGAAACGGTTGAGGAAGAGCAAGTCACCGCCGGATAACATCGTCGGGCACCTGCGGGGTGTAGCGCAGCTTGGTAGCGCGCCACGTTCGGGACGTGGAGGCCGGGAGTTCAAATCTCCCCACCCCGACCAATCGCTTGCAGGTTGAGCAATCCCCGTGCACCGCTCTCACGAACCCTAAGTTCGCTACATGGATCTGGCTCACCTTCAAGATGTGATCGAACGCACCTACGGCGATCGCGACCGCGACCGAGGTGTCCCCAGCACTGTGGCCTGGCTGTGTGAAGAACTTGGCGAGTTAGCCCAAGCAGTGCGCAAAGGCCACCGCTCTCACGAACCCTAAGTTCGCTACATGGATCTGGCTCACCTTCAAGATGTGATCGAACGCACCTACGGCGATCGCGACCGCGACCGAGGTGTCCCCAGCACTGTGGCGTGGCTGTGTGAAGAACTTGGCGAGTTAGCCCAAGCCGTGCGCAAAGGCACCGTCGAGCAGCAACAGCACGAGTTCGGCGACGTTCTGGCCTGGGTGGCATCGCTGGCAAACCAGATGAACATCGACCTGACGGTTGCCGTGCAGCGTTACGCATCCGGCTGCCCTCGATGCACGGCAATGCCCTGCGCCTGCCGCTGACATCCGCCAACCGCCAACCGCCACTTTCCTTCAACCGCCACTTTCCTTCAACAAAGCGTTTGTTGAAGACAACAGGTTGGGGGTTGACCAATTGCCTTCAACAAACCGGTGAGGGCAAGGGTGAGGGCAAGGGTGAGGGCAAGGGTGAGGGCGAGGGTGAGGACGCCTGGGCGCGCGCAGGGTTAGATGAAGAGTTCGGCGATCTGCACGGCGTTGAGTGCTGCACCCTTGCGCAGGTTGTCGTTGCTGACGAACAACGCCAAACCACGACCGCCATCTACCGAGGAGTCTGAGCGAACACGGCCTACGAAGCTTGGGTCAGCGCCAGCAGCCTCGAGCGGAGTGGGCACATCGAGCAACTCAACACCGGGCGCGCCGCCAAGCAGTTCGAGGGCACGAGCAACGCTGATAGCGCGTTCGAACTCGGCGTTGATGCTGAGCGAATGACCCGTGTAGACGGGCACGCGCACGCAAGTGCCGCTGACGCGCAGGTCGGGGATCGCCAAGATCTTGCGGCTCTCAAAGCGCAGCTTTTGCTCTTCGTCGGTTTCGAACGAACCATCGTCTACGTACTTGCCAGCAAACGGCAACACGTTGAACGCAATGGGCTTGGTGAACTTGGTTGGCGTCGGCATCTCAACCGCATCGCCGTGATAGGTGAAGTCGCGGGCTCGATCGGCCACTTGGCGGGCCTGCGTGTCGAGTTCGTCGACGCCGGCAAGACCGCCGCCGCTCACGGCCTGATAGGTGCTGACGATGAGGCGCACAAGGCCGGCCTCGTCGTGCAATGGCTTGAGCACGGGCATCGCGGCCATCGTGGTGCAGTTGGGGTTGGCGATGATGCGCTTTTGGGCGTTCGCGATTTCGCTGGGATTGACCTCGCTGACAATGAGCGGAACCTCGGGGTCCATGCGCCACGCCGACGAGTTGTCGATGACCATCACACCGGCGGCAGCGAAGCGCGGTGCGAGCACGCGTGACGACGAAGCGCCACTAGAGAACAGGGCAATGTCGAGCCCTGACGGGTCGGCGGTCTCGGCATCTTCGACCGTGATCTGGCGATCGCCCCAGGGCAACGTGGTGCCGGCGGAGCGCGACGATGCAAAGAAGCGAATTTCGCTGACCGGAAAATTTCGTTCGGCGAGGATGGCGCGCATGACGCTGCCGACCTGACCTGTTGCTCCCACCACACCAATTTTCATGCATCCGAGGCTAACGCCCAAGTGCCCCAGATCGATCGGGAATTAGTGCTCCAAGCAGCGCCGATAGCGCTACGAACGTTCCGCAATCAGCCACCAGTGGCTGCGGTTCACGCCCTCGAATGTGCGCAGCTCGGCGTCGTTGCGAGCCTTGAGTCGGCGATGCGGCGAGTGGTAAATGACGCGGGTTGCGAACTTGTAGGGCAGGTCAGCGAGGTGGCGTGACACTTCGTCGGGTGACAAACGGTTGGCCTGCCAACCCAATCGTGACGCCAACCGGCGGCGAGCAAGCCACGGGCCAACTCGAGGCAAGTGCCACATTGCGCGCATCAGTTTGCCCAACGGCCACAACGCCAGATCGATGGGCTGCCAAGTGCGGAAGTTGAGGGCGATGTGTCCGCCTGGCTTAGTCACCCGGGCTGCCTCGGTGACCAACGACAACGCATCGTCGTGCTGACAGTGCTGCAAGGTGATGTAGCTGAAAGCGATATCGGCCTCGCCGTCGGAGATGGCAAGGGTGCGGCCATCGGCAACGTGACAGGTGCGCAACCGCGACACCTCGCCGAACTGCGCAACGGTCTGACGGCAGCGCTCGAGAAAGGCGGCGTCGAGGTCGCATGCAATCACTTGCGCAAAGGCCCGGCTGAAACCGGCGGTCATGCGACCGATGCCTGAGCCAATCTCGACGATGGTCTGCTTGGGCAGATCGTCGGTACGAAGTTTGAAGGCTTCGAGATAGGCGAAAATCTCGTGGTCACCGGTGTTGGTGAACTCCGCTAGATCAAGCGTCTCACCGGTTTCGTTGTTGAAGACCCAACCGATTTCGCGCACGACATCGTCGGCCGATTTTTGGCCTTCGCTGACGCGGCCGGCTGTGCGCCAAGGAACGAGTTGGGGACGACGCCGACTCACTTGCGCTCGGGAAGTGGCGCTGCGTAGGCCTGGCCGCTGTCGAGGCCAAACGCTGTGTGCAAGCAACGAGCAGCCGTTTCGAGATCGGCTGCCGAACACACCACGCTGATGCGGATTGTCGACGTCGAGATCATCTCAATGTTCACGCCGTTATCGGCCAACACCCGAAACATCTTGGCGGCGATGCC
>Ga0194035_1001871_pt1 | contig 10688 bp, 16 predicted proteins | sample JunL2320m_MetaG_FD_148680 | JGI IMG/M metagenome (GOLD analysis project Ga0194035, IMG submission 148680) | Anoxic zone freshwater microbial communities from boreal shield lake in IISD Experimental Lakes Area, Ontario, Canada - Jun2016-L239-20m | ecosystem: Environmental > Aquatic > Freshwater >...
GGCTATCCGTGCTCTCTAGGTGCACGATGAGGATGCCGGCGTCCAGGATGATCACTCGGGCCAGTCCTGGCGAACTTCCTCGAGATATCCGGACCCGTAGACACCGGTAAGGGTGCCGGATGTCCTCTCAATGCTCTGGCGACGACCCTCAACAGCGCGGCGCCGGCGGGCCTCGAGGGCCTCTTCACCGACGAGGATGAGCTGGCGCAATAACGCGCCCGGTTTGTCGGCCAACTCGGGCCAGGCGTTGCGTGCGACATCGAGGGCAGCGGCGATGTCATCGGTCTCTGTGACGGCGTGGCGTCGATGAATGGTCGGCATTCACCCGAGTGTAACACTGCGGTAATTGGTGTTACACCTGTGCTGGGTGCTGGTTAAAGGACCCGAAGTCCGACTGGAACCAATGCCAAGAGTGTTGGCTGACGCTTCGTTGCCCGCTGTGCGACCTCCCCGCCAATAGGAGCGCTTCGCACTCGTCGAGGACGAGGGCAACGGCGATACGGATCCTCGTCTCAGTTCAAACCTTGATCACAGACAGCGTGGGACACGCGCGGGCAATCTGGTCGAAATCGGCATCCTGGGTTACGACAGGAAGTCCGTGCTCGATCGCGGTTGCCGCAATAAGGGCGTCGGTCAGCTTCACTGCCCGATGCACGCCAGCAGCTCGGCAGTCCGTGACGAGTCGAGCCCACGAAACCATCACCGCCTCGCTAACCGGGATCGGGTCGGCCGCGCGCGCCAGCGCGAGCGTGTCAGCACGTCGTGATCGGGTCACTGAATCGCCCGCATTGAGGACACCGAGTTGCAATTCACCGATCGTAATGACTGAAAGTGCTACGCGTTCAGGCAGCTTCGAGATAGCGCGGCCGCTTTCGCGCGCAATGAACACCGATGTGTCCAGTAGGCCTACTTCGGCCGCGGACTCGGTCACAGTTCGTCGAGGGTCTGGCCGGCAAGGTCATCGAGTTCGTCGGTCAGGCGGGCATCGGTCGAGCGTTCGGCGAGCTCGTTGCGTAAGCGTTCTCCGGACAGCCAGCGGGCGCGGCGTCGATGCGGCACGATATCGGCGACCGGTTCCCCGTGAACCGTGAGAGTTACCCGCTCCCCAGCCCTGACCGCATCAATCACATGGCTTGTCCGATTCCGCAGATCTCGCACACCGACCTCCATGTGCGACAGCGTAGCACAAATGCCTTACCAGACCACCCATTTCCCCGGTCGGGTATGGATGGCAACGCGGAACGACCGACCGCGTGACCCGTCACAATTCCTCGCTGCCCACGCCATGGTGCACCCGGAAGAAGTTCGAAGGGTCGTGCTTGCGCTTAACGCTCAGCAGTCGGGGATAGTTCGACCCCCACTGGTTTTGTTGCCAGTCCTCGAGGAAGAAGTCGGACTCGGTCGAATACGTGCCCGCACCGGGGGTCACTTCCTTGATGAAGCCCATGGCCCGGTTGATCGCATCCCCCACGTCACGAGCCACCTCGGCGCTCGGGTCGCGCCCCAATACACCCGGGTACTTGTACTGCTGCGCCGACGCCATGATCACCAGCGCCGCCGCCTCGAAGCAGCCCGGGTGCAGGGCCGTCTTCTCATCCCGCGCCCGTGCCTCGGGATGCTCCCCACTGAGACCCTTGTTCACCTGGAAGATGAACGGGCGCAGCCGGGATGCCTGGAAGAAGGCTTCGGCGATCCGTCCCGGATCGCGCCGCAACAGCGCGGTGGAGATCCACCGGGATTGGTAGCCGCTCCAGAAGGCTCCGAGTTCCCCCTGGTTGCCCGTCCACCAGAACTGATACTCGGGTGCTTCCGGCCTGGGATCCCGAGTGATAAAGCCCGGGTCCGCCTCGTCCCAGTAATCCGGGTTCCACAGGTTCTTGAACTCCAGGAACTGGAACTTCAGATCGACGGTGTAGTCATCGGACCTGCTGCGGAATTGATCGGCGAACTGCTGGATGACGGCCCGGCCCTCGGACTCCGGCAGATCCAGGAACGTCAGCCGGAAGCCGAACTCGTTGGCGGGTCCGAACGCGACCGACTCTCCCCAGTGCCAGTTGTCCAACCCCGCCGGGTAGAACTCGACGAACCGCTCGATCAACTCGCGATAGGCTCCGTCGCTGTTCGCAACGATCGAGCCGGTGACGATACCCACGGTCGAGGGAATCGGATGCGTCAGCAGCGTGACGCGGCTGACGATGCCGAAGGTACCGCCCCCACCGCCGCGAACCCCGAAGAACAAATCCGGTTCGGCGAATTCGTTGACGGTGCGCAACTCGCCGTCGGCCGTCACGATCTCGGCCTGCATGATGCCACCGGAACCGGTGCCGTAGCGCTTGGCGAACGGCCCGAAGCCGCTGCCGAAGGTGAAGCCACCGCAGGCACCCACGCTGGTGCAGCCACCGCCTGCAACGAAGCGGCCGGCCAGGGTGGCGGCCCGATAGGCCTCCAACCAACGAGTCCCCGCTTCGACCGTCATCGCCTGCACGGGTGGGGTTGCGGTCGGCGCCCCTTGCGGGACGAACGAGTCGTGCATCGTGATGTTGCGCATGTCGTGCGTCCACACGAGCAACGAGTCCGGAGCGCAGTTCCGCCCCAAATAATCGTGTCCGGTTCCCTTCACGACGAGCTTGACATTGTTGTCCCGGGCGAAGTTCACCGCCGCGACGATGTCACTGGTCTGCTGCGCCCTTACTGCGTAAGGGGAGGCGGCGGCCGCCCAGGCCTCGTACCAGCCCGTCGACTGCTGAGCGCCCGGCTGCTCCTCGTTCCAGAAGGGGTTCTTGAGAAGCTCGAAGGTCTCGGGTGCTGCGTCCGCCCAAGGCGGGGACGTGGTAATCAAACGACCACCCAGCTGCTCTTCCAACGCCTGCCACTTCTCGCGAGCTGGCCAGCTACCGGCCGGGGCGCCGGATGGCTTGCCCGCACATGCAGTGGGGGCTACCGCTACCGCGGCCGCGACCAGGGCACCGGTTCGCAGGACCGATCTTCGGGAGACATCAGCCATGGTGCCAAATTAGAGCGTCTTGCACTCTGCCAGCGCATGTTTCGGTATAGCTGTAGTAGCCCTTGGCCCCGGTCTTGCGGGGCGAGGGTGGCGCGGGGACCGAGGGTGAGTTGCACCGAGACGCGGGAACTAGGCGGGGCGGGCAGTCGCGGCTGCCCACCGTGAACGCGCGGAAGTGACCCGGAACGGCGTGGAGATGCCGGATCTCGCTGACGTCGCAGATCGGCGCGTGCCCCTGACATTCAGACGGCGATCGCCAAGGTCTACGTCTACCGGCCCTCCCGGCGTTCACAACCCTCAGAGTTCCAAGACGATGCGCAGAGCCGCATCAACGCGGCGCATCTCCTCGAAGGCTAGGAAGCCGACGCTTTTACCCAGCCTGCCCGGGTCGACCGCTGCCGTCTGCTCAGCAAGTACCCGGGTATTCGTGCCCGCGACGTCCACTTCGGGCCGAAAACTCGCAGCACGAGCCGACGTCGACGTCGGTGTCACCAGCCACGTCGACAGGGGCAGCTGATCCGACTGGACTACGACGGCATACCGGGAACCGGACTGCTCGTGACCACGACTCCTCCGCGGCGCGTGCAACTCAAAGACCTCACCACGCAGCGGGGACTTGGAGCGGTGAGGTGGTGTAGCGCCCACGCCAGCGGAATCGTGATCAGCAGCGTCATCCCATAAAGTCCCGGCAGCGACCCGGTGAACAGCGGCCATTTGAGTACCACGCCGGTCAGGAGCGCCATGACCAGCACGTGCAACAGAAAGATCTCGTAGGAGATCTCGCCGAGACACACGATCGGTCGACGACTCAACAAGCGGTCGAGCCGACCACTGCCGCCCAACACCAGCGACGCCACCACCAGCGTGGCGATTGAGCCGTAGAGGAGGTTCTTGGTCAGCGGCTCCCACCATCGGGCCGGTCCCATGGCTACCGTGCCGGCGATCGGCGTGGAGACGACTAGATAGGCGAGCAGTGCCAGCGGAATCGCCACGCGCGCCGGACAATCCACCCCGATGACGTGAAGTACCGCCAGTGCCATCCCACCGGCGAACCATGCGAGGTGGCCGGGCAACCACATACCGGCGGAGTTGGGCAGCCAGTCGGTGCTCTGAAGCACGATCAGCCACACCGGTCCGACCGCACCCATTGCCGCCAAGCCGACCAGCAGTCGTACCGGTCGCCACCGACCGCGACAGAGCATCACCAGAAGCACCCAGGCCAGCAGCGGCAGCGCCACGTAGAACGCCACCTCCACTGCCAGGCTCCAGGTTTGAGACAGGCCCGGGTGCAGGTAAGTCAGGAGGTAGTTGTTGGTGTAGATCTGCGTCAGTGTGAGGTGGCGCACCAAACCTGCCCAGCTCTGGGCGGGATTCGGGCCTGACGAGTACAACGAGAACACGCCGTAGGCGAGTAGCACGGTGGCCAAGTAGGCGGGCATGACGCGGCGTACCCGCCGGCGCGCGTAACTGCCGAGCGACGGGGGCGCCCAGCCAGCGGACGCGCGGTGGACCCACGGCCGGAACAACAGAAACCCGGACAGTACGAAAAAGATCGGTACCCCGATCTCCATTCGCGCACAGAGCAGTCCGACGTACCCGTGGGAAAGTTCGCCAGTAGCGAACGCTGCATGGGTACCAATCACGAGCAGGGCCGCCACAGCGCGCAGCCCGGTCAGGGACGCGATGCCGATCGCCCGCTGATCAGCGGTCTGTGAGCGCCGGCCGGCGCCCATCACCTCCGCTGGACTTGCTAACACCACACGAATCTAGAGGTACAACCCGTGAATCCCGCCGCATAGGACCTGAGCAGGTGATGCCGAACTGCTGAGCAAGCGGTTTAGGCCCAGCCGGCCGCACTGGCGATCGACCCGTCCTCGACCGCCCGGGCGAGCTGCGCGTGGTCGAGTTCGTTCTGGTCGGCGTAGGCCGACGCGAACGCGACGAAAGCCTCCTCCGCCCTGGCGCTGCTACCGAGGTAGTCGGCTATCGCGGCGGCGTCACCGCTGCGCGCATGCGCACGGGCCAGCACCCTTCCGCACGCGCCCGCGAACTTCGCTAACCGGTCGGCGATGGTCTCACTCTTCGGAATGACCTTGCCGTCGCGAAACTGGCGGACGAAGAAGTCGTGCCCGTCACTGGTGGTCCACCCCACGAACATGTCGGTAGCACTCTGAATCATGCGCTGGCCGTTGATCACTCGCTGACCGTGGTTGCCATAGTGACTGTCGCCGAGGAATTTCTCGTACACCGAGGGCCCGGCCTGCTTGATCTGCAGGAAGAACGGGTCGCCGGTGCGCCGCTCCACCAGCAGCACCAGGTACACCCGCATCCCCACACTGCCCACCCCCACGACCTGGCGAACCGTGTCGGCGACGTCGAAGCGGGTCAGGAAACTCCACACCGGGTCAGGCACGGACTGCAGGTAGGCGGCAAGGATCGAGTCGGTGTCCGCGTCTTGCGCCGTCCGCACATGGGTGCGAAACGGTGGGTCCTCAACGATGGTCCGACGACCGTCCACCACCGTAGTCAGTTTCCTCGACGCCCCGCGACTGGTGCGCCGTGTTGCCTTGCGTTCGATATGGCTTCCGACCTCGTCGGCGTCGTACGGCGCTAGTTGACCGACCAGTTCGTCGACATCGACCCGGTCATACCAGATGTCGATTTCTGGCATCGTCGCATACTCACGGAGCTGGCCGGCGTATCCGCGATAGGCGGCCGAGACGGTTTGTCGGGCAACGGCTTCCGCTAGCCCATTGTCACGTGCCAGGACCACCAGCGAGGTGGCGAGACGCTTGACGTCCCATTCGAACGGGCCGGGAAGGGTCTCGTCGAAGTCCCGCAGGTCGAACGACAGGTTCCGCTCGGGTGTGCGCCACAGTCCAAAGTTGAGCGCGTGCGCGTCACCGCAGAGTTGGACGTTGATACCGGTGTTCGGCGTCGAGGCCAGATCGGCCGCCATCACCGCAGCGGCGCCGCGGAAGTACGTCCACGGCGACGCGGCCATACGGCCGTGCCGGATCGGCACCAGATCCTGCGCACGCGTCTCGCTCTGCGCCAGCACCGTGGCCAGCGCATCGTGTCCGCGGCCGGCGGGATCCCAGTCGGCCAGCGCGCGACGCGGCACGATCTTCCGTGCGGAGCGGCCTTCGCCGCCCCGGTCGGGTGCGTGAATCGTCTCGCGGTCCCCGATGGCAATGCTTCCCGGCCCGAACGGCATCGTCCGATCATCGCAGTCCGGCCGATGGCGGCGCACACGGTTGGCGAATGCTGCGATGTCGCTGCTCATCGGCTGAGGACCGGGCATTCGGGGCCGAAAGCCTCTGTTGGGCGGCGGCAACTGCGTGGAATCTGAAGTCTTGCGGACTGGAAACCCAGGAGACGACTACGTCAGGGTGCCGGGCGTAGCAGACCGGTGACCGATCGGCGCGTGTCTGCATTCAACATTTTAGGAGCGCGACTATGACTCAGACCATCAAGAAATCCGAGAACGGCAAGAGGACCGAGAGCACCGGTAAGGCCGTGGATGTATGGCCCCGGGCGGCAGAACTGTCCGACGAGGTGCTCGAGTCGGTCAAATCCGGCCAGCAGGCCGCGATCGAGGCGGTGCGCAAGTTCGTTGACTCCATCGACCAGGCGCTACCCGAAGCCGTTCACCCGCTGCGCAAGACGATCGTCGACAGCGCCCTTGAACTGGCGGATCAACTCGTGACAACGCAGTACGAGTTCCTTCGCAGCGTCGTGCGCAGCGCGGACCGGGCGCTCAGCAAGCCCCGCGACGCGAAGGACTGAACTACCGTCGCCTAAACAACCACCCCATCGGCACCTGGACCGTCGCGCGCGAGCCTGGTGATCGTGATCCGTTGCGCCTGATCGGCGGCTGGTATCTGGTCGGTGGACGGGCGCGGTGTTCTGCGACAAATTCAGCAAGATGCCCGACGCTGAGGCGCGCACCTGGGTCAAACGGCCCTATTTGAGGGATGGGGTGGAGGCGGAACCTGAAGGCCTACCGCCCGGATCCATTGGCCTGCGAGGGGAGGTGTCGTGGGGACACCGAAGCGCCGAATCGTGATGATCCACGGCCACGAGTTGTCCTACCTGGACAGCGGAACGGGCTCGGTAGTGCTGTTCATCCACGGGATTCTCGGTTCACAAACCCAGTGGACCCACCTGATCGACCGCATGCATGACGACCACCGGGTGATCGTGCCGGACCTGTTCGGGCACGGTGAGTCGGACAAGCCGGTGGGAGATTATTCCCTCGGTGCGCACGCCGCGACGCTGCGCGACCTGCTGGACCGCCTCGGGATTGAGCGGGTCACCCTCCTCGGGCATTCGCTGGGCGGGGGCATCGCGATGGTGTTCTACTACCTGTTCCCGGAGCGCGTGGAGCGGCTGGTGCTGGTCGCCAGCGGCGGGCTGGGCCGGGAAGTCAACCCGGTCCTGCGCTCGGCGACGCTGCCCGGGGCCGAATGGGTCCTGCCCGTCCTGGCATCAGGGTGGGTGCGTGCACGAGCCGAGAGCGCCGGGCGGGCCCTGTCCAGAGCAGGGTGGAAGCCCGGCACGGACATCACCGCGATCTGGCACGGCTTCACCTCGCTCAGGGATAAGGCGAGCCGACGTGCCTTCCTGGCCACCACCCGCGCCGTCATCGATCCCGGGGGCCAGACGGTCAACGCCCACGACTACCTGCCCGACACCGCGCCGATCCCGACCCTCATCGTCTGGGGCTCCCGGGACCGGATGATCCCGCCGTGGCACGCGATCAGTGCGCAGAAATCGATCCCGGGGTGTCGCGTCGAGCTGTTCGAGGGAGCTGGGCACTTCCCGCATCTGGATGAACCGGACCGCTTCGCCGACCTGGTCCGTGACTTCATCGCAACGACCTGAGCCGCTGCCGAACTCGAACCGGGGCCTGCACACCAGGTGAAAACCGAAGGGCCCGATGGCCATTGCGATCACCGGAATACCCCACTCTCCACGCCCGCCGCGACGGCGCCGGCCTCTGCCCCTCACGGCGCACCTGTTCACCCATGTCCATCTGGGCAGCACGCCGGCCCGGATCACGGCCAGCCCGAAGCCGAGGCCGCCGATCAACCATTACCGCTCCATGTGCGGTCATCGGAGCACCGAGTTCATGGGTGAGGGCTGAGTAATTGGGGCTGGAATGACCGGCGTGCTGAAGCCGGGACTCAGACCCGAATCGCGCTGAATCCCGGCGCGCCTTCCAGGGCCGCGAAGTCGTCGTCCTGCGTGATGACCGTTAGTCCGCCCGAGACCGCGATCGCCGCGATCCACAGATCGTTGATCCCCATCCGCCGGCCCGTGTCGGCGAGATGCACGCGCAGCCTCGCCCATACCCGTGCGGCGTCTTCGTCGACCTCGAGGGCCACCATGTCTGCCACGGCGTCCAGGGTGGCCAGCCGTCGAGCCCGGATTTCGGTAGAACCGGCAGCGAGAACCCCGGCGTTGAGTTCGGCCAACGTGATGACCGTCGTCGCGACTTCCTGCGGTAGGAGCGCCACCTCGAGCGGGCGGCCGGTCTCGCTGGCGATGAACACCGAGGTGTCAAGCACGCCAAACTGGATCACCGAATCGGTCCGAGATCGTCGGTGGTGTCGCCGGCCAGCACGGCGAGGTCATGACGAAGTCCGGGATCGGCTTGAGCCTGCTTCAGTCGTTGGGCCAGTTCGTCTCGCGACACCCAGCGCCGCCGGCTAGGCCGGTTCGCGGTGAGTTGGGCGACCGGCCTGCCGTTCACCGTGATCGTGACGGCCTCCCCGGCGGCAACCCGGCGCAGCACGCCGGCGGTGTCATTGCGCAATTCACGTGAGGCGACCTCAGACATGCGACAAGTGTAGCCGTCACGTAGCAGTCGGCGGTGTGGTCGCCGACCTCGGGAATGGTCAGCAGGTGTTTTGAAAGCGATCGCGTGGGACAGTTCCGCCGGGAGAGTGACGCGGAACGAAGGAGTGCGCGGCGCCACACATGGTGACGGTCAGCCAGTCATGCCGAGGTAGACCAGTAGCCCGCGCTCCACCTGCAGCATCTCTGTCGTCGATATCTTGCCGATGCGCTGCCCCAGCTTGGACCTGTGGGCCGTGGTGATCTTGTCGATCATGATGCTGCTCGGAGCGGTTAGGCCGTTGGTTTGGTTGGGCTGCAACGGGATTCTAAGTAGTGGGATGTCGGCGGTGTTCGTGGTCAGCAGGCAGAAGGTGATTGAGTCAGTACCGTCGAATCGGTCATCTTGGATGATCAGGACAGGGCGTGGCTTGCCTGCGTAGCCTTGGCCAGCCGAGGCGGTCCAGAGTTCGCCGCGTCTCACCAAGTATCAAAGTCTTCGTCGTTGAATTGAGAGATGGCGTCCACGAAGGCCTGGTCGTCACTGGCACTGCTGCTGGTAGCGGCCAAAACTGATTGACGATGCGCCTCTTCGGCGAATTCCGGGGCCCGGGTGTCGGGGACCCAGATTTGGAGGGGGCGCAGTCCCTGATCACGCAGTCGAACTCGGTGGTCGGCGACTCGCTTACCCACGTCGCGGTTAGCCATGAACGCAACGTTACATGTAACTCGCGGGTGCAGCTTTCCTCGCGTGGCGTTTTCACCGGCGAAGCCCCTTGCCGATTCCTCCTGCCCCGACCACCGGTCTGGGCATGAACACCTGCGCGAAGGACGCGCAGAACCTGGCCTGGAAGCTCCGTAGACGCGAGTCTCCCCGCATCCAAGGGGGCGAACGCCGAGGCGATCGCCGGCCACTGTCGCTACGCGATCTCGACCACCCGAGGTGGTGGCAGCAGTTGGCAGCTCCGAGTACACCTACTCTACACGTTAGGTGTATGTTGCGTGTATGGCGAAGGTGCGCACCAATATCGAAATTGAGGACGTTTACGTCGAAGCGATAAAGAACCGCTACGGGGTTCACACGAAGACCGAGGCCGTTGAGCTGGCACTGCGGCATCTTGCGGGCCAGCCGATGACGCGCGAGCAGGCGCTGGCAATGCGGGGTGCGCACGCGATGGGTGAGGCTCCGGCTGATACCGGTCCCCATGGCGCCGCGTGATCCTGGCCGATACCTCTGCGTGGGTCGAGTACGACCGGGCCACGGGCAGCAAAGCGGACCAGCGCATCGCCGAGTTGATCACCAACGATGGGCCGCTGATGTTCACCGAGCCGATTTTGATGGAGGTGTTGGCCGGCGCACGCAGTGATGCGCGTGCGGAAGATCTACGGCGCATGCTGCTGCGGTTCGGTTTGGCGCACTTCGATGCAGTCACCGACTTCGACGCCGCGGCGAGAATCTATCGTCGGTGTCGACAAGCGGGCGTCACTCCTCGCGGAATGGTCGACTGCATGATCGCAGCGGTCGCGCACCGTCGCGATCTCGCGCTGCTCGCCTGGGACGCTGACATGTTCCGCGTCGCCGAGGTAATCGGAATCGAACTGGATGAGGCATCACTGCGCGCCGGGTGAGTGGTCGGCGAGGTTTGATCCGCTCATGTCGTGGTCAGACCAGAACATCATGGGAATTTCTCCTTCCCCTGGGTTTATGTCGATGCGGGGCTGACTGCGTCAGCCGGTGTAGTTGAGGGTGGTCATCATCCCGGCTTTCCATGTGATACCCGTTGTGGCAGTGCAGCATCCAAACACCCGGGTTTGGGCCTGGCCGCGGGTCGCCAACGGCGAC
>Ga0194035_1001872_pt1 | contig 10684 bp, 5 predicted proteins | sample JunL2320m_MetaG_FD_148680 | JGI IMG/M metagenome (GOLD analysis project Ga0194035, IMG submission 148680) | Anoxic zone freshwater microbial communities from boreal shield lake in IISD Experimental Lakes Area, Ontario, Canada - Jun2016-L239-20m | ecosystem: Environmental > Aquatic > Freshwater >...
AAAAGCAGCGGGCGTGGATCTCTTCACATTGGGAGACCATATCTACAAAAAGACAGAAATAATTAATACGCTTATAACCGAAAATTGTATCTGTAAGCCCGCTAATTATCCTTCGTCTTCGCCTGGTAGAACTTTTGCCTTTACCAATACCATGGATGGAATCACTGTCGCTGTGGTTTCACTAATGGGCCGAACTTTTATGCGCCCCGTAGATTGCCCGTTTTCTGCAGTGGAAAAACTTATTCCCGAAATTAACAAAATTACTAATGTGATAATTGTTGATATTCATGCGGAAGCTACCTCTGATAAATACTTAATGGGGCATTTCTTAAAAGGTAAAGTTTCTGCGGTCTTAGGTACGCATACACATGTGCAAACCGCAGATGAACAAATTCTTGGCGGCGGTACAGCTTTTATTTGCGATTTAGGGATGACCGGGCCTTATGACAGTGTATTGGGTCGGTCTATTGAACCCGTTACTGCAACCACTATTTCTTTTTTACCCAATCAATTTTCTGTTGCATCAGGTGATGTTAGAATGTCCGGCGTTGTTCTTGAAATAAATGGAGCAACAGGAAAAACGGAATCAATTACCCGTGTTCAGTTTTGTGATAAAGATCTTCAAGAAAAATATAATGGAACTGAAGATAAGAAATTAGTTCTTCAGCCTTCGCCATGATTTCAGATAAGCAGTTGAACCAATTTGTTAATCAACTCCAGGAAAAACAATCGCGGATAATGGTTGTTGGCCTTGGATATACAGGACTTCCACTTGCTGATTGCATAGTCAAAGCAGGTTTTAAGGTTGTGGGTTACGATACAAATATAAACAAAGTTGAGATGCTGATTCGCGGGGGAAGTTATCTCGAAACAATTTCAGCAGTTAAAGTTCAAGAGTTATTAGATACGGGACGATTTACTGTAACCAGCGACATTTCTTGCGAAGACCCTTGCGATGTTTATTGGGTCTGTGTTCCAACTCCGCTTTTAAATGGTGCCCCTGCTCTTGATAGTTTTTGTGCTGCGATTACTTCGATAAGAACTATAGCTACAAAACCTTTTTTAGTGGTTATTTCTAGCACATCATTCCCCGGTACAACACGCACCATTGGATTGAGTATTTTGGGAAAAGAAATCCAAGAACAAGGGGCCGACTTTTTTCTTGTTTTTAGTCCCGAAAGAGAAGATCCAGGTAACAGCACTTTTACCACTAAAACTTTGCCGAGAGTTTTTGGCGCTCTTGATAATGAGTCTTCAAAAGTTGCCATGGTGTTATTTAAACAATTGTTTGATGAGGTTCATCAGGCGAGTTCAATTGAAGCTGCTGAAGCATCAAAGTTGGTGGAAAATGTTTATCGCGCTGTAAATATAGCTTTAGCAAACGAGTGGGATGAGATTTGTAAAAGGTTAAATCTTGACGTATGGGAAATAATTGAGCTTGCAGCTACCAAACCTTTTGGTTTTCAGGCGTTTTATCCCGGGCCAGGCGTTGGGGGGCATTGTATTCCTGTCGACCCTTATTATCTTCTTTCCAAGCTTAAAAGTCTGGGTTCAAATGCCGAGCTTATTAATCTTGCGTGTGACCTAAATAGAAAAAGACCTCACATAATTGTAAATAAGATAGATGAATTTTTAAAAAACAGCTCGAAATTTGATAATGGTTCTAATGTATTATTAATCGGAATAGGGTACAAAAAAAACATAGGAGATATTCGTGAATCTCCAGCGATTGAAATTCTTGATTTACTTTTAAAACGAAGTTTCAATGTTAAATGGTATGACCCGTTAGTTGATACAAAACACCCAATTTGGGAGCTACAAAGAGAATTAAACTTAAGCCCTGAATTACTAAAAAACCAGTGTCTTTGTGTAGTTCTTGCTGATCACGATTGCATTGACTGGGACATGGTGTTGAAAAATTCCAACTTTATATTTGATACCAAGAATAAGTATTCAGAAGAACTCAATAACCTTACATCTGAAAAAATAATCAGGCTTTAAACATTATGCGGATAGTCTTAAGGGTTGTTCAGAAGTACCAGAAAAACTTGCTTTAATGTAATTAATATAACTTAGTTCCCAGCCTTCATACTTGTGTAACTCTTCTGCCGTTTTTATGAACCAATCATTTAATTTTACAGTCTGCTTTTCTGCTGCAATATCCTTAACCATTTGAAGGTAATCATTAAGACTGTTGTCTGAGGTTAATTTTAAAATTTGTTCTTCTTCATTGTTGTATAACCATTGCAATAGTTCAATTGCTAGGTTTGTAACATCATTTTCAAAGCTATATACATCTAGTGGTTCTTTAGAAACAAGCCATGATGGACAACCAACCCCAATCCATTTTATAAAACCTTCTCTTGTAATTATTAGCGAAGATTGATGGATCTTACCATAAAACAAACCTGCTCCATGAATGGAAGCCAATCCCGAAATTGATTGTAAAATAAGATTTAACCATACATCAGGTTTTTGCTGGATTGCTACCCATTCAGATTGATTAATACCCTGGGTAAACTCAATCAAAACCGCAGGCCTGCCGTGTATTTCCAATACTTCATAGGTAGATGCAACATTTTCGTGACTAAAATTAATAGCTGCATTAAAGCGTTGTCTAAACTCATCCGGGTGATAGGGGTCCAAAAGTTCAGATTCAGAAAGATGCCTGAGAATACATTCAGATTTTTTGATAGGATCAAATACATGAAAAACATACTCCTTGCTAGTTGAAGGAAGTTTATCAATAACACGAAAACGATCTATCATTAACCCGTTAATATTGCCTGCTTCGATAAGTGCCATTTGGTAAAAAGTTAAATAACCCCCGTTTAATAACGCTTGCCGAAGTGATTTTCGGGATTTCTTCGCCTCGGTCATGAGCGCCAGTAATGTATCTGATTCAACTAAACGCAAAGATATAAGTTGATCCCCCAGTTTTTTGTCAGGCGGTTCAATGGTTTCAATTATTGATGAAGGGCGATGAACTTGATTTATTTCTTCACGATTGATTGCATTATCAAAATAACCAGATGTCAATGAGCTTGAAAGTGTGCCAGATAAATCTTTTATCTTATTACGATACCAAGCTCGCATATCATCCAAATGGCGTTGAACTTCTTTTGTCTGAGCAAGCACTTCGCCTTCTTTTTCGCGAAGGTTCAATTCTTTTTTAGATAAAGATTCTGTTTGTAGTTGCAGAATTTGAGTTTGTGTTTCGAATTTTGCTTGTTTTCTTTCTAACTCAGACTCGCCAGTCTGAAGCGCTAGTTTAATTCCAATTAGATTGTGTTGCCATTCAATAAGTTGCTGTTTGAAAGTTGCAATTGAAAGACGGTGATCTTCCCTCGCTTTGATAATTTTGCTTTCTGTGTCATGGGATTGATTTTGTTGATCACGGGAATCTTTAAGCAATAGTTCAAGTTCTTCCCTAGCGACTTTCGAGTATTCATGGAATTCTCTAAGATGCTCTTGAAGTAAATCCCTGGCTCCTAAAAGTTTAGAAAGACAATTTTCTGCCCCAGCCATGAGATCTGGGATATTTTCGCTTAAACTAACAATTTGATTTTTAAAATCAATGCTTTGCAACAATCTTTTATTTTCGATCTCTAGATTGGTTATTTGTATCTGTTCAAGAGTGTTTTTTTCATCTTCAAGCCTTTGAAGTGCTTCAAATATTTCTGTTTTGATCAAATCATGCCCATGATTTTCAGTTTGAATTCGAAATTTCACTGAATCAATATCATCAGTTTTTTTGATCAATTCTTGCTTAGATTTTTCAATTTCGTCTCTTGCTGCTGTTAGATGGAGCACAAGGTTTTGATGTTCATTTTCCATTTCTTCGTTTCTAGTTTGGAGAGAAACAATCTGGGTGGAAAGCAAGGCTTCTTTTTCGTTTAGTGTTGATTCTTTTAATTGAACATCCTCAATTCGCTTACGAAGGATCTCTTGCATTTGAGCAAGGTTTTTTTCAGTAGAATCAGCTTGTTTTACTTTCTGGTCCTGATTGGTTTGAAAAAGTTCAATCTCTTGTTGAGTTTCTTCAAGTGATTTGGATTTAGTTTCGAGATTATTTTGCCGATCGGTAAGTGAATTTTCTAAGTTTTGCAAAGAAAGTTCTTTTTGTTCGATTTCAAGAATGCGAAATTCTAAATAACTTCTGTTGTTTTTCAACTCAACTTTTTCTTGGGTTAGGAGTTCGAATTCTGAAGAAAGTAAAATCTCTTTTTCAAGTAATGCTGTTTTTGAGGCTTCTAATTTATCATGTTCAGTAAGTAAATTTGTTTCCAAGGATTTGAGTTCGAAGATCTTTTTTTCTAAAGTTAATTCTTTTTCTTCTAGCCTAGATTTTACATTTTCAAGATAAAGTTTCAGTTGAGAAATCTCAGCCATTTGCTGTTCTATCTCTTCAGATTGCTTGATAAGGTTTTCATTTTCTTGGTTTTTAAATAAACATTCTTCTTCAAATAACCTACGATCTTCATTGAGTTTAGAATAAAGTGAGTTGATTTCATGTGCTTGTGCTTCAAGCTCCCTGCTGTTTTTTTCTAAATCTTGGTTTCTGCGGTCCACATCAAGAGCACGGTCATTTAAGTTCTCGTTTCTTTTGTCTAATATTTCTTGAAGGTTTGATAGGGTTTCGAAATCTGCATTTTTTGATGTTCGTTTATTTAAATCATCTTGTTTTTCAGCTTTAAGTGAATCTAATTCATCTCGCAATAATTGTAATTCTTCCGTATTGGTTTTATTTTTAATGAATTGCAGGTTTAGTTGTTCATTTATTGATGAGTTATCAGATTGAAGCGTGCTTTGTTTTGATAGTATCTCGGCTTCGCGCTGAGTAATTATGCGATTGTTTTCAAATAACGAACTTAATTCGAATTTCAATGAGTTGTTTTTACTCTTAAGCTTTTTTACTAAGCGTAATAAGAGAATCTTACTTTTAGATTTTGGTGTTCTTTTATTTTCGATCGAGAATGGTTCTTGGGGTTTAAGGTGGTTGCTTTCTGCGGGCGTTATTTGTGCCAATGATTCATGCACGATGAATGAGAATTCGTAGGTGCCAATATTTAATTTGTCATTTGATTTTAGAATGGATTCCTGAAATGAAACTCCATTTAATGTTAAACCTGAAAGCGGAGTAATTGAGCGGACAAATATACCTTTGTTCTTTACATGATTTAGTTGAAATAAAAGCGCAGGAAGATCCAACCCCGCCAATCGAAGTTCGCATCCAGCAACAGTACCCACAAGGAATGTGCCATGAATTGGGAATGATTGAATTTGTTTGTTAAGGCAAGAAAAAACCATGGTTGCTTTGGATGCAACATCATGATCACCAGGAATGAAAGGTAATTCATCTTCTTTCATACCAATGGTTTAAAAAAAATCAACGATAGTGTATAGACCAATATTAAGTGTTGGGTTTTAGTAAAAAAGAAGCATTAGTGAAACGGTGGCCTTTTAGGCGACCCATGCTCCCCAGATTTTGCAAATTATGTTCTACCAAATTGGTTTTCAAGGTCATTTTTACTTATTAATAAAGAGGTTGGTCTTCCGTGGGGACAATGGTAGTGGGATTTGGATAAGTGGCGCATTTTGGCTAAAAGATGCATTTCTGTTTCATTGAGTACGTCTCCCGATCGGACTGCGGAATGGCAAGCAGTGAGGCTTAAAATGTGGTGAAAAAAAGCGTCTTTACTTGGGACTTCGTCTTTGGCAAAAAGTTGTTCTATAACTTTATTAAAAAGAGTTTTAGGCGATTTTCTTCCAAGCAAGGCGGGAAAACTTTCAACCAGAATAGTGTTGCCCCCAAATCCTCGTATTTCGAAACCTAATTGGAGTAGTTCTTCTTGTCGTGACAAAACCATTTCTGCTTGAAAAGCTGCGAGTTCAATGGTTTCAGGAATTAAAAGTTTTTGGGCAGGAACAGGCCCCGAGGTAAGTTTTGTTTTTAGTTGTTCATACAAAATTCGCTCATGAAGGGCGTGTTGATCAATGATCAAAACGCCTTCTTCGGTTTCAATCACAATATAAGCATTGTAAACCTGTAAAACCTTAATATTTTCTTCCAAATTTAATGCGGGAATAATTCCAGGAGGAGGAAGCGGGTTTTCTAAATAAGTATAATTTGGTATTTTTGTGATCCCAGCAGCAGATGGATTTTCAAACTCCATTTGTTCGGTGGAATTATTCTTGTCATTGAAAGGAAGCGATGGAGCGGGTGAAGGCCCTGATTCAAGGGTCCAAGGTTCGGGGTTATTTCTGTTTGATGGGATAGTAATGGTAAATTCAGGCAATCCGATGTCTATCTGGTTTTTTCTTGTTACCTGTGATTCATCTTGAAGATTAAAGACAGCACTTTTATTTTTATCAAGGAGAACATTTCTAACAGCATTAAATACCAAATGATGAATCACCCCGGGATCACGGAATCGAACTTCTGCTTTAGTTGGGTGTATGTTGACATCAACTTTTTCCAGATCTGAATCAAAATAAAGAAATGCAATTGGGAATCTTCCCGTCATCATGTGCCCGCGGAAACCTTCTTGGATGGCATGAGATATTGTACGGTCTCTGAACCAGCGGCCATTAATAAATAAATATTGTGATTTTGCGCTACTTTTATCAATGTTTGGCGAGCCAACAAAGCCTTTGATTTTAAAATCGCGGTGATTTGATTCGATATAGAGCAAATCATTGGTGATATCTTTCCCAAAAAAAATACTGATCATTTCTTTAAGGCTGGCCCCTTGTGATGCTTGTAAGACTTGTTTTCCATTATTTTTGTAGGACCAATGTACATCACAGTTATCAAGGTTATTTTTGAATGAGGAAAGGATCATTTTAGTGATAGTTTCAGTAATTTGAGCAGTTTCGGCGGGCGGTGCTTTAAGAAATTTTCTCCTTACAGGAGTATTGTAAAACAGATGCTTAATTTCGATTCTTGTACCTGGAGATCCATTCCATGGCTTCGAAGGGTGAAGTAATCCCCCTTCGCAAAAGATTTCTGCTCCTTGGTCAAGATCGGGTGGGCAGGATTGGAGCAGCAGTTTGGAAACGCTTGCAATTGAACCTAAGGCCTCCCCTCTGAAGCCAAGTGTAGATATTCTAAAAAGATCTTCTGAAGATTTAAGCTTACTCGTTGCGTGGCTTGTTAGTGCAAGTTGAAGTTGTTCTGGATAAATACCACAACCGTCATCAACGACTCTGATTAGATCATGCCCGCCTTGTTCGATATCGATATCGATTCTTTTCGAATGAGCATCCAGAGAATTTTCGATGAGTTCTTTGACAATGCTTGCAGGGCGTTCAATAATTTCGCCTGCTGCAATTTGGCTGATAACTTCGGGGGGTAAGAGTTTGATTATTGCCATTTAAACTTCCATGTTATTTGATCTGTATTTTTAAACTTCGTCGTTGTCTTCAATGTCGGTTTTCGAGTAAGTGAATCATCCTCTGAATCTGGGGTAAGGGCAAGTTTTTTTAGTTTGCGTATCAGAGAATCAGACTTCATTCCAAGCGATTTTGCAGCTTTTTCCATGTCATTGGAATTTTCAGCTAGAGCTTTTTTAATCTTGTCTTGTAACTTCCAATCTTGAATCACCCTGTAAAGTGTTCGTTCTCCAATTCCAAGCATGCGAGAAGCTTCTTCTCGGTTACCATTGGTCAGAGAAAGAGCTTGCTCGATAAAAAAGCGTTCTACTTCCGAGAGGGGTCTACCAATTAAATGAGAAGCTTGTGGCGACTGGCCTGAAAGAGGTTGAATTCGATTCAAGATGTTGCCTTCTTGGACATCATCGATGTTTAAAACGCCATCAACATCTAAAACCACCATGCTTTCTATGAAGTTTCGCATTTCCCTTACATTGCCTGGCCAATCATAAAGGGTCATGGCTTTACGAACTGGTTCTGCAATGGTCAGGGCATTTTTGGCATGCAGTTGGTTGAACTCTTTTAAGAAATGAGAAGCTAGCAGAGGGATATCTTCTCTTCGTTCACGAAGTTGGGGCAAGCGGATTTTCAAACGATTGAGCCTAAAAAACAAATCCTGTCGAAAGGTTCCGTCAGTAACGGCGGCTTCAAGATCACGATGAGTAGCAGAAACCACTCGAACATTAACTTTCAAAGGTTCATTGCTTCCAATTCTGAATACTTCACTATTCTCGAGGACACGCAATAATTTAGCTTGCAGGCTCATAGGCATATCGCCTACTTCGTCTAGAAAAAGCGTGCCGCCGTTAGCGTATTCAAATCGGCCTTTTCGCATTCTTTCTGCGCCAGTAAAAGCACCAGGTTCATGACCAAAAAGTTCGTCATCAAGCAGATTTTCATTCAGTGCGGTACAATTCATTGCTACAAAAGGTTTGTTTTTGCGTGGACTGTTATTGTGAATAGCCTTGGCAACCAATTCCTTGCCTGTGCCTGTTTCGCCCTGGATTAAAACAGTGGCATTAGTCGGCGCTATGCTTTGCAGTTTCACGACTACATCATGCATTTTAGAACTATTTCCTAAAACTCCTTCAAAACCAAATTTTTCATCTAGTTGTCTTTTAAGTTCACGATTGGCGCGGGCAAGTCTTAATTTCTCTGATGACTTTTCCACAATGGTTCGCAGTTCAACCATGTCTAACGGTTTGGTGAGGTAGTTGGATGCCCCTTGTTTAATCGCTTCCACCGCAGTTTTTATATCAGCATGCCCCGTGATTACTATTACTTCCACTTCGGGTAGTTCTTCTTTTGCTTTGCGAACAATTGCAAGGCCATCAACATCCGCCATGCGTAAATCCGTTAGAACGACATCAAAGGTTTCCGTTTCAATTTTTTTTGCGCCATCTTTGCCATTGCATACAACGGTGCACTCAAAACCTACTCTTTCCAGACTTTCCGAAACAACCTCTGCATGGGGTTTTTCGTCATCAATAATTAAAACACGAATCCCCTCTCCGGATTTGCGATTTAAAATTTGATTTGATTTATCAGGATCCATAACCATTATCGCCCTACTTTCACAACAATTTCACCAAAGGATATTGTATAGCTTAACCAAATTAATTGCCTAGTCTCCGTTTGTTTCTTATTTTCTCGTTAAAGAAGGCATGACCGTAAAACCGATAAAAGAAGTAAGATTCCTACGCTTTGGTAAAGTTGTGTGTAATTGGGTAATTCGTTAAAGCTGGGATGTTTTTTAGGTAAAAAGATGAATATTAGTGAACCACAGGTTCTTTTAGAGAAAATTACAGCTTTAAGGGAAAAGCTTGAAAAAGCTGTTCGCGAGCCAGCTTTACAAAATTTATCTGGTGGAGAAGGCGTTGATATTTTTACAAGAAGAAACCGACTGGCTTCTAAACTTACAGAATCGGACGATTGTGACTCAGTATTAATTGATGAAAGTAAAACTTCTACGGCTATAAGATTGCCTGTTCTGCTTACTTCGAAGGCTCGGGAGTTATTGGTTCATGGTAAAGATTTGATTGGGGAACTCCGCAACCTTGCCAATGCTTTTCTGCTATACCGAACTGATGATGAAGTAGCTTCTAAAAAAGGAACGCAAGAATCTGGGGCATTATTAAAGTTATATCGCGAAACAACAGCGATGGCGGACACAGCTCTTCGTATGATTCCAAATTTTCCTGAATCACCATCTAGCCAATTGCAGCTTTGTGCGGGAGTTGAGGCAATATTTCAGGTAATTTCGCAGCGTTTAAGAATTCTTAAACAAGCCTGCATAGCTAAAGAGAAAGAGCTTCAAAAAATAAGTAAACTTGGTGAATTATTTGATGTAATTTTAGCAGGTGGAAAAGTTGATTTTTTTGAAGTTCAAATTATTGTTGAAGATATTCTTGAAGAAGTACGAAACGGGGAAACATTACGACTACTCCGGGAAGATATCGACTACCCGGCAAGATATGTAGCATGTAAGGGCATTAATTTTGCAAGAGTTGTTGCTAGGGTAATATTTCAAGATGCACAGTTGCGGGTAGCAAGCATGGAAATAATTGCTGCCGCATTATTTCTTGATATCGGAATGATTAAAATACAATCATCTGGTTTGGTGGAACCGGAGCGGGTGCATGGGAAGATGTCGCGAGCCTATGAATCGCATTGTTTTATTGGTGCAGAATTACTTCGGGTATCTTTTCCGCAGATGCCTTTACTTGCAGAAGCAGCCCTTTCGCACCATGAGAATATCGATGGGTCAGGATTTCCCTCAGGATTTAAAGGGGAAGAAATATCTCCGGTAATAAGATTTCTTGCTGTTTGTGAAAGATACATTGCTAGATGTATGTCGGCTTCACGGGATAAGCCTTTAAATACGAAAGGTGCGCTAACATCGGTACTAATGGATAGTGAAGATGGGAAGCTTGATAAAGTTTATGCTCGATTTTTGCTTGCGGTTTCATTTTATCCATCGGGTACTGCGGTTGAACTATCAGATGGTTCCCTTGGAGTTGTTTTGGCAAATCCGCTCTCAAAAAATGCTGAAATTGAATCCAATAATCAGATTGTTGCAGTATTACGGGAGTCTGATGGCAGTTATCTGCCCAAACCAAAAATTTTAGATTTAGCTGTAAGAACCTCGCCTGCTGTACTTCGTTGCCTTTCGCAACAAGAAAAAGATGATCTCATTGGGTCTGAATTCCCAGAGTGGAACTCGCATTAACAAAGGTCACGGTATATGTTC
>Ga0194035_1001873_pt1 | contig 10680 bp, 9 predicted proteins | sample JunL2320m_MetaG_FD_148680 | JGI IMG/M metagenome (GOLD analysis project Ga0194035, IMG submission 148680) | Anoxic zone freshwater microbial communities from boreal shield lake in IISD Experimental Lakes Area, Ontario, Canada - Jun2016-L239-20m | ecosystem: Environmental > Aquatic > Freshwater >...
CTGGTGCAAGCTGAGTTCGAAATGGGCCATAGGGATAAAAGCGATGTAACCACGCGGCAAAGTTACCGGCGCCGTTACATAAAACTGCATTACGCGGAATGAGCTGCGCAAAAGAAGCCACAATCTGTGCTAACTGCAAGTCGCCTTGAACGGTTACTGGAGTTGAAAATGCAACATATTCTGCATGAGCAACTGACATTTGCGTGCGCTCGTAGTCACTTGGCATGCTAACTGTATTTAAAGCGGCACAAAATGCTGCTGGGCTGCAATTCAGTGCAAATTCAGGACGATACACTCGGCCTAACTCTTCCGCCCCAGCCAATACATGAATCAAGGTGTTTTGTGGTGTTGGGGGTGTAACAATTTGATATCCAGCGGTGGTCATTTCACTTAATCGCTCACCAATAACGAGTAAGACGTCAGCAGCTTTGACGCGCTTGACTAATTCAGGGTTGGCACCAATGCCGAGATCACCAGCAAAACAGGGGCGTAAATTATCGATGTGATCTTGCGAGCGAAAACTGGTTGCCACTGGAATCCCCTCGCGTTCAGCCCAAGCAGCAATATCATTACAGGCAGAGGCATTCCAGCTACCGCCGCCAATTACAACCATAGGGTGTTTAGCTTGCATAAATGCTTGCATGGCTTGCTTAAAATCGGTTTGATTTAAGCCTGGCTGCACAATGTGCGCTGGTTTTACGGGGAACTCTGGCCCCACAGCAAATAACATATCTTCAGGTAAAGCCAATACTACAGGACCTTTGCGACCCGATTGGGCAACATGAAAGGCATGCGATACAAATTCCTCAATTCGATCAACACGATCAATACTGCCAGCCCATTTGGTACATTCGGAATAGAGCCGCCGGTAATCCATTTCTTGGAACGCTTCGCGCTCGACCATGTCGGTGCCCACTTGACCGATCAATAAAATCATTGGGGTCGAATCTTGAAAAGCAGTATGGACGCCAATCATGGCATTACTTGCACCTGGCCCACGCGTCACCATCACTACTCCCGGTTTACCCGTTAGCTTGGCATAGGCTTCAGCCATATAGGCAGCGCCACCTTCATGCCTGCAGGTAATAAACCGAAAGTGTTCGTTATGGTCAACTAAGCCATCGAGCAAGGGCAAAAAGCTTTCGCCCGGAACGCCAAATGCCATCTCAACCCCTTGGCGAATGAGCGCATTAGCCAAAATTTGCCCACCATGCGGTAAGTTAGATTGCTTGTTATTCGGTGAAGATAAATTCATTAAAACACCTGTTCCTTTGTTTTTTCTCTTAAACTCTCACGACATGTATTCACTCAATACCAGCACCCAAGCCGCTTTGGAAGAAATGCTCCAAAATACTGCTCGCACCCCGCCGGCCGACTTTTTGCCTGTGTATTTCAACCATAGTTTAATTGGGTGCATCAACCCTGAGTTTATTCCTTGCATTCAAGAGACCTTGAATAAGGAGCCAATTCCGCTCATTCAGCTAGACCAACAACGGCTATCTATTGCCCATGCCCGCCCCATTGCTGTGAGTCAAAGCCTGCAAAGCTTAACCGAGCGCTTACGCGCTGGCGGTTTAATTCCAGGATGGCGTAATGAGGAATTTGCTTGGCTTGATGCCGATGGACATGAACACTTTCGTCTCGAACGTGCCGCCTTCAAAACCTTTGGCTTCCGAAGCTTGGCAGCCCATATCAACGGCTATAACAAAAGCGGTCTTATTTGGTTAGGTCGACGCAGTGAAAGCAAAAGTATCGATCCTGGCCGTTTAGATAACTTAAGTGCCGGCGGAATTAGCGCCGACGAAACCCCATGGGTGTGTGCAAAACGTGAATTATGGGAAGAAGCTGGTGTGCCAATTCAGTTAGCGGATGATATTCAACCTGCAGGCCGCATACCCATGCAGCGGGTTAGCCCACCATTCGGTTTTCATGATGAATTGCTCTATGTATACGACTTAGAGTTACCCGCTCATTTTGTACCTACCAACCACGACGGTGAGGTGAGCGGCTTTATTGCCGTCAGTTATGCCGAGGCTGCCGCCCGAATTCTAGCGGACGAGTTTACGGGTGACGCAGCCCTAGTTACGGCCGATTTTATTTTGCGCCACAGCAAATAAAATATATCCTGGCGGGCTACTACCCCACCCTATTTCGTGGTTAAATAAGGCTTAAGGATGAAACAGGGGTGCCCTCCGTATTAAGTTGCTGGGGCTGAGAAAAACCCTCGAACCCGATCCAGGTAATGCTGGCGTGGGGAGTTCCATCAAACCGACACCCGGTTTCGTCCATCTTAATAATGTAAGGAGATGGGCATGAGCACAAAACACGAGATTCCTAGTCTAAAAAGCCTTGAGCGCGACTTCGGGCAAAAATTCGCCTACCCTGCCTCAACTAAAACCTATCTGGCAGGCTCGCGTGCGGATATTAAGGCTCCCTTGCGCATGATTGAGCAGTTACCAACCCAAGTTGGCGATGCGTTAGTACCCAATCCACCAGTGCCTGTCTATGACACCTCAGGCCCTTATAGCGACCCGGATATTGTGATTAACCTTGAAAAAGGCTTACCGTTACTGCGTACAAACTGGATTACAGAGCGCAACGACACCATCCAATTGGCTGGGCCCACTTCGGAATATGGCGTGGCTCGATCGAATGATGCAGAAACCAAACACCTCCGCTTTGCCCATATTGGTGCGCCACGTGTTGCCAAATCTGGCCACAACGTGAGTCAAATGCACTATGCCCGCCAAGGCATCATCACCCCAGAAATGGAATATATTGCGCTACGCGAATCGATGGGACTAGAACAGTTACGTCAAGATCCGCGTTATACACAATTGCTGAAACAACATCCTGGCAAAAGTTATGGCGCCAATTTGCCAGAAAACATGACTGCCGAATTTGTGCGTCAAGAAGTTGCCGCTGGTCGGGCAATTATTCCTGCAAATATTAATCACCCCGAGCTTGAGCCAATGATTATTGGGCGTAACTTTCGGGTAAAAATTAATGGTAATTTAGGTAATTCAGCAGTTACTTCATCTATTAATGAAGAAGTTGAAAAAATGGTTTGGTCGATTCGCTGGGGCGCCGATACCATTATGGATTTATCGACGGGAAAACATATTCATGAAACTCGCGAGTGGATCATTCGCAATTCTCCAGTACCGATAGGTACAGTACCAATCTATCAAGCACTCGATAAAACAGGTGGTGTGGCCGAAGATCTCACCTGGGAAATGTTCCGCGATACCTTGGTTGAACAAGCAGAACAAGGTGTTGATTACTTCACAATTCATGCGGGAGTTTTACTGCGTTATGTGCCGATGACTGCCGATCGCATTACTGGCATTGTCTCTCGCGGTGGCTCCATCATGGCGAAGTGGTGTCTTGCGCATCACAAAGAAAATTTTCTGTATACCAAGTTTGATGAAATCTGCGAAATCATGAAAGCCTACGATGTCTCGTTTAGTTTAGGCGATGGTTTACGGCCTGGTTGCATTGCCGACTCAAATGATGCGGCTCAGTTTGGCGAATTACATACTCTTGGAGAGCTCACTGCTAAAGCATGGCAGCACGATGTACAGGTGATGATTGAGGGTCCAGGTCATGTACCAATGCAACGCATTGAAGAAAATATGACCGAAGAACTCAAACATTGTTTTGAAGCGCCTTTTTACACTTTAGGACCACTAATTACGGATATTGCGCCTGGTTACGATCATATTACAAGCGGCATTGGGGCCGCACAAATTGGCTGGTATGGCACAGCAATGCTGTGCTATGTCACCCCGAAAGAGCATCTTGGCTTACCCGATAAAGAAGATGTGCGTGAAGGCATCATTACTTACAAAATTGCTGCACATGGCGCCGATTTAGCGAAAGGTTTACCAGGCGCACAAGTACGTGATAACGCTTTATCAAAGGCACGCTTCGAGTTTCGTTGGGAAGATCAATTTAATTTAGGGCTCGATCCTGAGCGCGCTCGTGAATACCATGATGCTACTTTGCCAGCAGAAGGCGCAAAAATTGCCCACTTCTGCTCGATGTGTGGGCCTAAATTCTGCTCGATGAAGATTACGCAAGAAGTCCGTGACTACGCTGCTACTTTAGATGCCGATGGCAATCCTAAAGTTATCCCCATCACGCAGGAAGCTAAGCAAGGGATGGAAGAAAAATCGATTGAGTTTCGCAAGCGTGGCAGTGAAATTTATCAGTAATTATGGGCAACAATAATTATTCACTCGGATAAGTTTGGCTTAACATGTCAGCTATTGATTTGAAGCATAAAAGCTATGCGATAGTCGGTGCCGGTTTATTGGGCCGACTACTTGCGGTTAAGCTTGTGCAAGCTGGCGCCAAGGTAGAGCTGTTTGATCAAGGTAGCCCAGCGGCCGAGCATTCTGCAGCTCGCGTTGCTGCGTCAATGCTCGCACCCTTGGCAGAATCGGCAATAACTGCAGCCAATGTAGTGCAAATGGGGCTTTACAGCTTAGCGCGTTGGCCTAGCATCCTAGCAAAATTAACTGAGCCAGTATTTTTTCAACAAGCAGGCACCCTTATCTTGTGGCATCGTCAAGATGCGGCAGAGGCTAAACGCTTTGCCGCCAAACTAAATCACAACTGTCAAGTAAATACAGCACTCAGTACGCCCCAAAAACTTGCGCAAGATGATATTCATACCTTAGAGCCCAGCTTAGGGAATCGCTTTCAGCACGGTTTATTTTTACCAAACGAAGGTCAGCTTGATAACCGCCAACTATTAACTGCCTTAGCTGAAGAGTTAAAACGCTTAAAGGTAATTTGTCATTGGCATCAAAGTATCGAGCCTCATGAATTAATCCCAAATCATTATGCCGGCATTATCGATTGTCGTGGTCTTGGGGCAAAAGCGGCATGGGCTTCATCTAGTAATGAAAATAATCCATTACGTGGTGTACGTGGTGAGGTAGTACGTTTACATGCCCCTGAGGTCAAGCTCAGTCGTCCTATTCGTTTCATTCACCCACGCTATCCCATTTATATTGCCCCTAAAGAAAATGATATCTATGTCATCGGTGCTACGGAAATTGAATCGGAAGATTTATCGCCCGCTAGCCTGCGTTCAACTATGGAGCTACTGAGTGCTGCTTACACCGTACATAGTGGCTTTGCAGAAGCCCGTATTCTTGAAACCCTGACTCAATGTCGGCCTACCTTAAAAAATAATTTACCCGCAATTCGTATGACAGAAAAAGGAGTGATGGAAATTAATGGTTTATATCGCCATGGCTTCATGATTGCACCGGCTATTGTCGATTGCGCCATCGAGTTACTAGAAAGTATGTCGACTGCTAGCGCAGACAATGCAAGTAGCACTTTAGCAGAGCAACTGCAATTATCCGTTACACAAAGTCGAGCTTTATGCGCATTGTAGTCAACCATATTCCTCATGAATTGCCCGCTCTGAGCAAGGTAAGTGATCTGCTGCAATTGATTGCGGCTAAGCCGCCCTATGCGGTAGCGGTGAATTTGCAATTTATTCCTAGAACACAACATGCTCACCATTTATTAGCAGAAAACGATCAGGTTGAAGTTATCGCACCCGTGACCGGCGGCTAATTTCGATGAAGATAACCATCTCCTCTGCTATGAAAAACTGCATATGACAGCCCCACTGCCGCTCCATTCTGCCGATACACTGGTTTTATACGGTGAAGCATTTGCCAGCCGCTTGCTGCTTGGCACCTCGCGTTATCCGTCACCACAAATTTTAGAAAATGCAATTCGAATTGCGGGTCCCGCAATGATTACCGCGAGCTTGCGCCGCCAAGGCTCAGGCACTGCAATCGCTGAAAGTGGCTTTTGGGAATTACTCAAAAAAATGGCGGTACCCGTTTTACCCAATACTGCCGGTTGCCATAGCCCGCAAGAAGCGATTACGACAGCGCAAATGGCACGAGAAGTATTTAATACTCCGTGGATCAAATTAGAACTCATTGGTGATGATTACACTTTGCAGCCCGATACTTTACAGTTAGTACAAACTGCGGAGCACTTAATTAAGGATGGCTTTAAAGTCCTGCCTTACTGCACTGAAGACTTAATCCTTTGTCAGCGCTTAGTTGATGTGGGCTGCCAAGCAGTGATGCCTTGGGCAGCACCCATTGGCACAGGGCAAGGTCCACTGAACCCCTATGCAATGCAATTACTCCGTGAACGCCTAACTGTGCCGCTCATCGTTGATGCAGGCTTAGGCTTGCCATCTCACGCTTGCACCGTGATGGAATGGGGTTATGACGCCGTACTACTAAATACTGCGGTAGCCTTAGCAACTGACCCCATCATCATGGCAAAAGCATTTGCTCAAGCTGTAAGTGCTGGGCGCATGGCTTTCTTATCGGGCGCGATGACTGCCCAAGATTCTGCGGAGGCCAGTACTCCCCTCATTGGTACGCCGTTTTGGCATCAAGCTTAAAACATGAAGCTAATATTATGAGTATTAGGGAATGAGCTTGATTCGTGATTTAGCTGACCAAATCATTGCGGCTCACCGTAATGATGATCTTTGTCTTCCAGTACCCTCATCAACACTAGCAAACCCGCCGCCCATAATTCATAATGAACATGCGCTAGATCATGTTGAATTAGCAGGCGCCATCGCGGCAATCGCAATGGGCTTTACTGAGGCCGATGCCAATATTGTTGGGAAGGCCTGGTCAAGAATGGCGCATCTGGATGGTGGCTTTAATCCGCAAGCATGGCCCAATAGACCAGAGCATTTTGACTTATTGCCCTGGTCTCGCACAATGAATCCACAAGCATTTGCCGCATGCCCAAAACGTTTGGGTCTATATGCTGTGATGCCTGATGCAACTTGGGTAGCGCGCATGGTTGAAGCAGAAGCGCCGACCATTCAACTGCGCTTTAAATCCAACGATCGGAAGGTCGTTCAACGTGAAATTAAGCACGCGATTGCTGCCGCCAAAGATAGTAAATCCCTGCTCTTTATTAACGATTACTGGGAAGAGGCTATCGAGCACAATGCCTATGGTGTTCATTTGGGCCAAGAAGATCTTGCCGATGCAAATTTAGAGGCAATTCGTCAAGCAGGATTACGTTTAGGCCTAAGTACCCACGGCTATGCCGAGATGGTTGCAGTCGATCGCTTATGTCCAAGCTATATCGCCATGGGAGCCATTTTTCCTACCAATTTAAAAGTGATGCCAACCATGCCACAGGGCTTAGGCCGTCTCTACCAATACGCTAAATTAATGAGCGATTATCCCCTCGTTGCCATTGGTGGAATCGATGCCGATAGTATTCATGTAGTTGCGCAAAGTGGAGTTGGTTCTGTGGCTGTAGTGAGGGCTATAACCCAAGCTAGTGATCCCATTGCAGCTGTTAAAACGCTGCAAGAACTAATGAAAACCTAAGTTGGTCTTGCTTTCAGTTTGACTGCGGGTAAAAGGCATGCATATGCCACAAGGGCCCTGCACCATCACCAAGATTTAGATACTGGCCCGCAACGATGCCTGCCTCAACGTAATCAATTGCTTTAGCTACGGCTTCATCTAGCGCTAAACCCGAAGCTAAATAAGTAGCAATTGCAGCAGCGAGCGTACATCCAGAGCCATGGGTGTTAATGGTATCAATTCGCCGATGATGAAATTCACGGAACTGTATGCCAGATTCACTTTGCCATAACAAATAATCCGTTAAGTCGCTAACTGCATTTGGCAAATGACCGCCTTTAATTAAAACTGCTTGGGGGCCAAGTTGCATTAGTTCTTGCGCAGCCAAAGGAAATTCATGGGCTTGAGTAATTACCCGGCCTAATAAAATCGAAGCTTCTGATAAGTTCGGTGTAATTAAATTGGTTATAGGAAATAAATCTTCCCGCATAGCAGCAGCGGTTTCATTACCACCTAAGCTAGCACCCGAAGTAGCTTGCAAGACAGGGTCAAGAATAATTTGCTTCACTTGGTGCCGGCGTAAGGTCTTGGCCACCACACGCACAATTTCAGGTGTCGCCAACATCCCAATTTTGACAACATCGACTCCCATATCTGCAATCACGACATCAATCTGTGCTTCAATCACATCTAAGTCAATCGCTTGAATCTGCGTAACCCCAAGGGTATTTTGAGCAGTAATGGCTGTAACGGCAGTCATTCCATAACCCCCTAATGCGGTAATGACTTTCAAGTCGGCTTGAATTCCTGCGCCACCACTGCTATCAGACCCAGCGATACTGAGTACGAGGGGAATATTCGGCGAGGAAGAGTCATTCATAGTATATACATAATAGTAATAAAATTAATGGAATAAACTACTAAATAGAGTTGAGCGATAGATTAGCTATCGTGTAACTTACCACTTTTAATAGCTTGACAAAATATTTCGTAATCTTGCAAATTTTGTTTTGCATACGTCTTAGAAAACCGATATAGAGCATCATCAATTGCATGTGATTTTCCCAGATAACCTGCAATTTTTGCAGCATCACCAGAGCGCGCATGACCCAGCGCTAAAGCCCAGCCAAACATTTTGGCATAGTCTTCAAATGCCTCTAAATTACAACCATCATCGCCAAAAGTAAGCCCCCCTTTCATGTCGCGAAGTTGCCTTACATAATAGTATTTTGATGCAGATGTGGCATAGCCAAGAAATATGTCAGGGGCTCCTTGCAATAATCTTTGCCCAACTACCACGCGGTGCGCTTGGTTTTTATAAATAGAAGCGCCAATATAAGGGGATAAAACGGATTCTTGAGCCTGTTTATATTGTAAAAATAGAGGGTCCTCTAAGCTAGCGCCTTCAAAATACATAACCCCACAAATCGTTCCCACACTACCAATGCCGACTACCTTTCGAACATAATCTTTTAAGGAATAGCGATTAAATAAAAGTTCCTTATCGGGTAACAATGATTTTTGATAATCATTTAATGCGGCCTCCAATACTTCACGCATCGGCAGACCTTCAAGGGTTACATCTGCACGCTGAATTAAGGGGGGATTTTCAATAAATTTTCTATCGTTGCCAATTAAGTCGGTAAATTTTTCAAGTACGCCTAAATTACATTGCCCCTTTGTTTTTTTGATGAATTGATCAAAAAGTTTTAAATGAGACTTACTAAAGTTATCGCGTACAACCCTTTCGCCGAGAAATTCATAGGCTAAATTAACGTAACTCAGCGAGGCATATTCAGTTAATTTTTCCCTGTAACTACTAATAATTTGACGCACTACTAACTCACTATCAGAGTCGCTTCCTCCAAGTTCTTGGCAAGCAATCACTCCACTAGCAACTAATCTTTTTAAGTCCCATTCCCAGCTTCCAGGCAAGGTTTCATCAAAATCATTAATGCCAAAAACCAATTTATGTTCAGTGGTAGCGAAAAACCCAAAATTTGAAACATGCATATCACCACAAAGTTGCACATTGATATTGGTAGTCGGTTGACGAGCTAAATCTTGCGCCATAATCGCTGCTGCACCTCGATAAAAAGAAAACGGCGACTCTTTCATCCGCTGATAGCGGATTGGTATAGCAGGATGAAGGCGATTTTTTTCTTGCTTCTTCAGGATTTCAATAAGGCCTATTCTTTTTTTGGGCAATACAAAGTCGCCCTGCTCAGCTAAGCTCACTTTTTTACGCAACGATTTGCCAAGGGCAAAACGATCGGCAATCGAAAGTTTTGCACCGCTGTTGGCGCTTGGCGTATCTAAAGTCGCTTTTTTAAGTGGCGCAGAAGCACTTTTTTTAGGCATAGTTAAGAATATAGCCTATCCTATTTAAATTGTTTTGAAAGCTTATATGGGGCCTACAGCATGGCCACTGAGGCAACTTCTGCTAGAATATCGGCTATTCCTCGATAGCTCAGCGGTAGAGCAGCAGACTGTTAATCTGTTGGTCCGTGGTTCGATCCCACGTCGAGGAGCCAAGGTTACGGGGCTCGCTTTTTGTTAGTAAAGTAGTTCAGTTTTAAATCTAAACTATTGCACCTTAGGCACGTCAAAAATAACTGGCAAGCTTACTGTAGCACCCGTAAGCTTAGTTGCCAATTCATTTCTCGCATTTGCAGCGTCAGCTAAATTAGAAAATGTGGCAGAGACAATCTTTAAGTTGTCATAAACCTTGACTGAAACAATCGAAGCTTTATAAGGATCGAAAGCTTTCTTGGCTAGATCAGTAGCAATACCTGAAATAAGCACTACTCCATCACACTTGCCAACTTGACCCCGATCATCGATGACATAGCCACCGCCACCACTACTGGCCGACACAATACGATAGGTTGCCTGGCGTGCTGCAATAGATCCTGCTGCACTGATCTTGCGGGTCGGGTCATTCTGATTAGCAGCAGCAACCGCAGATGCAGAAGATGCGGCAGATGTACCCGAACTCACACTAAACGATTTTAAATTACCTAAGGCACTAATCTCTGCAGGGCTTAGTTTTGTGCCTAGTTCATATTTACTTTGAGCAAAAACCAAGCCAGAAAAACCTAAACTGATTGCAGAAGCGATTATTATTTTTTTGTGCATAATATTAAATTCCCGATTTATTCTGCGTTATAAATACGATAATCCATAATAAGCTGTGGATTGGGTGCGCATTCGGAAGCTGCTAATGGTGTACCACTCACTGCGTACACCGTCCAATCGCCTTTAGGATTTTCACCATAAAACGCATATG
>Ga0194035_1001874_pt1 | contig 10674 bp, 10 predicted proteins | sample JunL2320m_MetaG_FD_148680 | JGI IMG/M metagenome (GOLD analysis project Ga0194035, IMG submission 148680) | Anoxic zone freshwater microbial communities from boreal shield lake in IISD Experimental Lakes Area, Ontario, Canada - Jun2016-L239-20m | ecosystem: Environmental > Aquatic > Freshwater >...
CTGATTCCTGAATTCAAAAACTAAAAGCTAAACGCCGAACACCCGCATTTGTAGCTTGCGCATTCCGGCAAGCCAACGCTCGTTTTCCGATGCCTTCAGCGTTGCATACTGTGCAACTTCTGGGTGGGGCAGAATTAAAAACGTTTCTGCTCGGATGCAGTCGACAACCACCTGAGCAACGTCGGCTGGCTCGAGCACCACGCCCGCCACACGCACGACATTGGTGGTTTCGCCGCCGGCAGGGTTGTCGCCACCTTTAAGCATGTTGGTATTGACACCCTGTGGGCACAAGCAACTGACCCTGATGCCGCGCTTGCCATAAGTGATGGAGAGCCATTCGGCAAATGCGCGTGCAGCGTGTTTGGTAACAGAGTAAGGAGCGGATCCAATTTGCGAGAGCAAACCAGCAGCCGACGCAGTGCTGCAAAAATATCCTTCGCCGCGAGCTAGCCATCCCGGCACCAAATACTTTGCCGCCCAACGATGTGCATTGACGTTGATATCAAATGCTGTGTTCCAAACATCTTCTTCGGTCGTGAGATCGGTACCCGACCCGACACCTGCGTTGGCGAAAAATAAATCGATCGGACCAAATGTTTTTTCGGCAAGAGCAATCAGTGTGGCATTTGCCTCTTCGGTGCCGAGGTCCCCAGCCACTGCAAGGGCAGAGTTTTGGCGCTGCGCGTTTAGGCGCTGCGCAATCGCGTCAAGTGGCGCTTGGTCGCGGTCGGCCAAGACGACGGTGGCGCCTTCTATGTGGAATCGTTCGGCCAGCGCCATTCCGATCCCGCCAGCAGCACCCGTTACAACAGTTATTTTTCCTGCAAGTTCCATGCCTGTGATGTTACGCACAGTGTCGCGATTTTGTGACACCGATCAGGTATGGTCATGCCATGACCGATTCACGCGAAACTGCAGTTATCACCGAAGCCCTTACCGTCATCGACAAGGCACTAGCCGAAATGCTGCACCGCGAATTGGTATCGACCATCGAAGTATCCGATTTATTGCTCGATGTTCGTTTGTTGTTGACTGCAAACGCTGCTTCATCCAGCGAAGCGTAAATCGCAAAATTGTCAGACGCCGTAATGGCGCAACACCAGTAATCCCACAACGCCCATGAGCGTGCCTGCAAATGCACCAGCGATGACATCACTGGCGTGATGAATGCGCACGCCAACACGACTCGTTGCGATGACTAACGCAAACGCGTAGAACAGCAACCACCACGGCCATGCCGTGAAATAGGTGAGCACTAAAGCCGAAAAGAATGCAGACGACGAGTGCCCGCTAGGGAAACTTGAGGTGCGAGGCTTGCGCAGAGCAAACCGTGTGTCGCCCTTTTCGGTTGGGCGAGAGCGCCTAAACAGGCGCTTGATGCCCTGATTGAGGATCAGGCTTTCAAGCCCAATCAGAATTGAAAAAATGAGTGCTTGCTGCAGGCGGTCAATGCTGCCGATTGAGCGCACGAGGCCGATGATGTGCCAGAGCAGGCCAAAGTCGCCGACAGCGCTAGCGATCGAGAATATAACTATGACAATTTTGTTGTCACGGATGTATTCAAGGGCATTGTCGACCGCGGCATCCATGCGCAAATGCAAGAGTTTGCGTGGTGCATTGTTGCTGGCGTTGTCATCGGTATTCATTCAGTCGGCCTTGGATATTTGATTGGAGCTTCGACGGCTGCCTTGGATGGGTCGCCACCAAATTCTGGGCACCACGATTTGAAATTGCAAAAGTTGCACAGTCCACTTTTTTTGGTGGGGAAGAATGACGTTGCGCAAGACTTCTCGATTGCGTTAAACAGTGCGGTAGTTCGTGTATGCACAAAACGCATCGACTGCTCGGTTGGTGTGCGTGTGTGGCGAATGCCGTCTTTGATGTAGAGCAACTGCAAAGTTGTTGGCAACTCGCCCCGCATTTCGCGCAACATGTATGCGTACATTTGCAATTGCATCATCTTGCCCTCAACATCGATATCGCGAGGGGCTTTACCGGTCTTGTAATCGCTGATGATAAGTCCGCCATCTGCATCGCGTTCAATGCGGTCAATGATGCCGCGCAGTGCAACTTTGGCGAGGGGAGCAGTCACCCACATTTCGGTGTCGATTGAGTTGATTGTTGTTGGGTCTTCCATGTGTAGGTAGCTGTCAACGAGTGTGGTGCAGTCGGCCCAAAACTTTGTGGCTTGATCGGCAGTCAAGTTGAGTCCCGTGATGTCATAAGTTGGTTCAAATTCGGTTTTAGCAGTTGCTAAAAAATCATGTGCGGCTGCATGAGTGCGAAGTGGGGCATCGAGTTGGAAAAGTAGCTCGAGTGCGCGGTGCACAACGTTTCCTTTTACTGCTGCAGCGCCGGGGGGTTGCGGAAGTTTTTGGATGTTTTGAAATCGAAACTGCAATGGACAATTTTGAAATGTGCCCGTGCCCGATGGCGACAAAGTTTCTGGAAGTGCAAATTCTTGTGTCACTGTGTGGCCGCATCTACCTGCGCGATGAGTTGCGCGAATCGTTGCGGATCTTGCATCGGTCCAAAGTGTCCGAGGTCGTTCCACTGCACGAGTGTTGAGCCGGGTACTTCATTGGCGATGAGGGCAGCAATTGCGCCTGGGGTATGTGGAATCACTTCTCCCGAAACTAGCCACACGGGCACCCGCAGTTTGGGCAGGTCATTCCAGGTTTCGTGAATCGCACCCATCTCGTAGGTACGGGCCTCATGTTCGGGCAAACATTTGATTGAAATACCGTCGTGCTGAGCGCGAAAACCATGCATCACATACGCGCGCAACGCGTCCTGGCGCATTACGTTGAGCGGCGGCTTTGATGAGTAGTTGGCGATCGCCTCGTCAAACGAAGCAAACGTGCTGCGTCGTCGGCGCGCTCCATCGGCAAGTGGGCTAGGGACTCCTGTATTCGTGATGCCAACTCGCACTTGGGGCGGGAAGATGATCGGCTCGTAAAGCACCAATGCGCGAAACAGTTCTGGTGCACGAAGCGCAGCCATGACAAGCGCTGCTCCGCCCATTGAGTGTCCAGCGCCAATGATTGCAGTCGGTGATTGTTGGGCAGCGGCAATTACGTGCGCTACAGCAAGCGCGTCATCTCCGTACCCACTCCAGTTTGCTTTCCAATCTTGAGGCAAACTCGAGTCACCATGTCCGCGATAATCGAATGAGTAGCAGTGAAAAGCATTTTGCAAATGATCAGCAACGGGGTCAAACACTCGGCCATGAAATCCTGTTGCGTGGGAAAGAAGTACCGGCTGCTTTTTTGACGTCGGTGCGTAGTTATATACCGCGAGTTGAGTGCCCTCCGAAGAAGGGTGAGTGGATGTTGTGATCACAAGGTTGCTTCTCTGCGCACAAAGTTACTTGGTTTGTATGGAATATATGAATGTTCACTCACTTGTGAGGCATTAGCAATATTGCTAGTTTTTGATCATGGCAAACGACATCAACAACCTGGCAGACATCGTTCGTAGTCATAGTGCAGAGTACGGCACTCGAACTGCGCTTATTCAGGCAACCAAAAAGCAATCGTGGTCGCAGTTGTATCACCGGGCTTGCCAGATGTCGCAAGCACTTCGAACTGCAGGTGTTGGGGTGCAAGATCGAGTGGCGTTTTTAGACAAGAACTCGATCGAGCACTTTGAGGTGTTGTACGGCTGTGCGCTTCTCAATGCGGTAAGCGTTGATGTCAACTGGCGTCTTGTTGGGCCAGAGGTGTTGTACATCGTCAATGATGCAGCAGCCAAGGTGCTCATCGTCGGACCAGATTTTGTGCCCATCCTTGAGGCGATCGCCGACGAACTTGTTTCGGTTAAGACGATCGTTGTCATCGGCGGACATTCCAAATATCAGTCGTACGACTCATTTATCGCAAGTGGGAAAGATGAAGACCCCGGCGTTGAAGCAAGCCACGAAGATGTTGCATTTCAGTTGTATTCAAGTGGCACGACCGGACGCCCAAAAGGTGTCATGCTCACTAACAACAATTTCTTTGCATTGATGCCGACCGCAAAGGATATTTGGAAGCTCACGCCGCAGACCATCAGCATGGTGGCGATGCCGTTGTTCCACATCGGTGGTGGTGGTTGGGCAACTGCGGGCCAATTCGTTGGAGCGTGTTCAGTGATCGTGCGCGATGTCAACCCAGTCGAGCTAGTGAAACTCATCGGTGAAGAGCGCATTACGCACGGCTTCGTCGTGCCCGCATTGTTGCAATTCATGTTGATGGTTCCCGATTTGGACAAGGCAGATTTTTCGAGTCTCAAACTTATTTTGTACGGGGCATCACCAATCTCGGATGAGGTGCTTGCATCATCGATCAAAGCATTCAAGACCAACTTCATGCAGGTGTATGGACTCACCGAGACAACTGGTGCAACGACATTGTTGATGCCAGAAGATCACGACCTTGAAGGACCAAACAAGCATCGGTTGCGCTCGTGCGGCAAGCCTGTGCCTGGAATGCAACTACGCATTGTTGACGATGAGACTCATTTCGATAAAGCAGTTGGCGAAGTGGGCGAGATCTGGGTGAAGGGCCCGCAGATCATGCTCGGATATTGGAACATGCCGGAAGAAACAGCGAAGTCGATTGTGGATGGTGGCTGGTTTAGAAGTGGCGACGCCGGATATCTCGATGCCGATGGATATCTCTATATATATGACCGCGTCAAGGACATGATTGTCTCGGGTGGCGAAAACATCTACCCAGCCGAAGTGGAAAACGTGTTGATGGCGCATCCAGCTATTGCAGACGTTGCTGTCATCGGTGTACCTGACGAGAAATGGGGCGAGGTGCCTAAAGCAATTGTCGTTCGCAAGAAGGAAGTTGTCGTTACCGAAGACGAGATCATTGCGTTTGCCAAAGTGAGCCTGGCTAGTTTCAAGTGCCCGAAGTCGGTTGATTGGATCGAGGCCTTGCCTCGTAATCCGTCAGGCAAAATCCTGAAAAAGGACCTTCGCGCCCCTTACTGGGTGGGTCGAACTCGCCAAGTCAACTGAAGTCGCTCTAAGGTTCTCATCATGAAACTTTCGATGATGATCAATTACATTTCCGACTTTCAGTCGTCGGCCAAGCAGGTTGTCGAGCTTGAAAAAGTAGGTCTCGACATGGTCTGGGTGGCAGAGGCGTATTCGTACGACGCTATTTCGCAAATTGGTTATCTTGCTGCAGTCACCAACAAGTTGCAGATCGGCACTGGAATCATCAATGTGTATTCGCGCACTCCTGCGCTTGTTGCAATGACAGCAGCGGGTTGCGACTATGTCAGCAACGGAAGATTCATTCTTGGTCTTGGTGCATCTGGCGCACAGGTGATTGAAGGTTTTCATGGAATGCCATACGAGAAACCGTTGCAGCGCACAAAGGAATACATCGACATCTGTCGCGAAGTGTGGAAGCGCGAAAAGCCATTGTCGTATCAAGGCAAGACTGTAGAAGTTCCACTTCCACAAGGTCAGGGCACCGGGTTGGGTAAGTCTCTCAAATTGATCAATCATCCAGTTCGCAACGAGATTCCAATTTGGTGGGCGTCACTCATGGGCAAGAGTGTTGAAGCGACTGCAGAGATTGCTGACGGTTGGATGCCGATATTTTTCTATCCAGAAAAATTTCAGAATGTTTGGGGCGATGCACTCAAGGCGGGCGCCGCAAAACGTGATCCATCGCGTGGTCGCATGGACATCTCGGCTGGTGGCATGCTCGCAATTGACGAGTCGCTGACTGGTGAAGATCAGCAAAAAGTTTTGGACTTCGCACGACCATCAACTGCGCTTTACGTGGGTGGCATGGGTGCTCGTGGCAAAAACTTTTACAACGACATCTGCAAGTCGTACGGCTACGAACAAGAAGCTGTCGAGATTCAGGATTTGTACTTGGACGGCAAGAAGCAAGAGGCTGCAGCAAAAGTTCCGTCTGACTGGTTGCTCAACTCGCATCTCGTTGGTCCAAAAGGTTTTATTAAGGAACGCCTTTCGGCGTTCAAGGAAGCAGGAGTCACGGTTATCTCCGTCAACCCAATTGGTCCAAATGCAGTGCAACAAGTTGAGTTGTTGCGCACGCTGATGGATGAAATTTAAGTCGACGAAAATTAAAATCTGATGTCTGAACTCGTCTCTGGATTTGTCGCCCCCGGTTGGGAAGCGGTACACGATCAGTTTGTGACCAATATCGAAACCAAAGAAGACATCGGTGCCGGCCTGTGCATAATTCACCATGGTCAACCCGTAGTCGATTTAATTGGTGGATTTTTTGAGAACACCGCGACGATTCCGTATGCACGCGACACATTGCAACTTGTGTTCAGCAGCACAAAAGGTGTTGTCGCAACTGCAGTAGCCATGTGTGTGGAGCGCGGACTCTTGAGCTATGACGAGCCGGTGGCGTTGTATTGGCCAGAGTTTGCTGCAAAAGGTAAAGAGAAGATCACGGTTGCACAATTACTTTCGCATCAAGCTGGGCTGTACACGATCGATGGAACCATTGCATTTGAAGACGCTTTGGACTGGAACACGATCACGCAGCGCCTTGCAGATACAGCGCCAATTTTTCCTGTCGGATCAACCCACGGCTATCACGCCATCACATTCGGCTGGTTGGCAGGAGAACTAGTACGCAGAGTGGACGGTCGCAACATTGGTCGCTTTATTGAAGAAGAAATTGCCAACCCACTTGGCATTGAAATTTATGTTGGGCTACCTGAGCATCTTGAGATCCGAGTATCTCCAATAAATACTGGTTGGTCGCGCACCTTAGGCACCAACATAGAGAACAAGACAGTCGCGCCTACGCCAGTTCTCGACAGCGATAGTCCATTAGCCAGGGCGCTTTCAGTAAACGGCGCTTTCAATGTCAAGGGTGGTTTCAATCGACGCGACATGCACGCTGCTCAAGTACCTGGTGCTAATGGCATCACTAATGCGCCTTCGCTTGCACGCATGTACGCCGCAACAATCGGCGAAGTAGATGGAGTCAACGGTAAGGTCCGTTTAATTTCTGAGGCAATGATGCAACGTGCAAGTTCAACGGTTACGCCTAGAGGGGAGCGTGATCATTGCCTGATGTTGAAAACTCGTTTTGCGATGGGTTACATGACTAATAGCGAAACTTCAGCGTATTCGGATGCAGGAACGTTTGGTCATCCTGGTGCTGGTGGTTCGGTAAGTTTTGCCGACCCAACTCGCGAGATGGCGTTTAGTTATGTAATGAATCGAATGGGTAATGCGCTGTTGGGTGATGACCGTGCTAGGAATTTAGTTGCTGCTGCATCTCACTGCGCAGACGCTTTCTGATCCCCATCGTTGCTAAGAGGAACACGACTGCAGTTACTCCAGAAGTAGCCCCGATAACCGCGATCGCGAGTCGAATCGGCAAGATTTCACCAAGGATTCCGGCGGCAAAACTACTTGTGCCCATCACCAAAATTGCAATTGCCATATCGCCCGCGAGCACTCGGCCCAGAATGTGGTCGGGTACGCGTACTTGCAGACCGTAGGTCGACAATGTCCACTGCGCACCGCCGCCAAGATGAGCACCCATCACGCACAAACATGCAATCCAAATGTTTGGGCTCGATGCTGCGGCGATGTAGAGCACCGCATAGGTGATGCCCGCAGTGCCGCAAACTTTTAAAAGACGTGGCATGTTGTTGCGCACAAAGCGCATGACAATGAATGGACCGATTGACGCACCGAAGCCGCGCGCTGCAAGAAGCATGCCACTACCGCCGTCGCCCTTATTAAATACGTCGATAGCGAGCACAGAAAGTTGACTTACTGTTCCTGCACCAAACGCAAACATGGTTTTTGATGAAAGAAGGGCAAGAATTGTGTGGTCACTTTTTGCGTAGTGGATCGCTTCTTTCATGTCGGCAAAGGGTTTCATTCGGGTCTTGTGTTCGCTTGAGCGTTGTTGTTGCATCGGGGTTTTAATCAGTGCCACTAGGCCAGCACAGATGAGAAATGTGGCGATGTCGGCAGTGAATGTTGCAGTGCGACCGAAGGCTTGTGAAAAAAATCCGCCAGCGGCCGCACCGATAAACACCATTGCTCCCCAGCTCGAACCAAACAGTGCATTTGCCTGGCGCAGTTCTTCATCGTCTCGAGTCAGGTTTGGGAGTGCCGCGCCGAATGCTGGGGTAACAAATGACGAAAGACAAGTAATGCCGACTTGAGCAACGAAGGCAATCCAGATAGCAGAGTTTGAAGCAAACAAGAAACCGACCGCACACATCGCTTGCAGGAGGGAGACAAACACGATGATTTTTTTTCGATCGAACTTGTCAACTGTTGGTCCTCCAAACGGTGTTGTAAAAAATGATGGGAGAGTAAACGCGACGTAGACGAGTGCAACGAGAAAATTGGAATCTGTTACTTCCTTGACCATGCCAGCAAGCGCGACATAGCTGAAGTAGTCGCCAATAATCGAGATGTTGTCGGCTACAAACAGCCTGCGAACATCTTTGTTAGCGAGTAAGACGTTCAAGTGTTTCTTGCGCTTCACGTACCATGCTGCGCACCAAGTCTCCTGCAGCAACAAGTTCATTAATTGCGCCAACGCCTTGCCCGGCCGGCATGAACTCGCGCTCTACATCTACTTTTGTGCCAACTGGGTAACCCAAGTGGTTGACTCCCGCCTTCATTGAAGCGATCGCTTGTTGCGGAAATGGCAGGAGCGTTTCTGGGTGCTTTTCGAAATCGTTTGTCCACTCATTGCGCACGACGCGACACGTCTTGCCTGTGTAGCTGCGCGTGATGACGGTGCCGTCTTCACCTGTGGCAATCAGTTTTTCTTTGTAGCCGTCAACCGCACGAGCTTCTGGTGTTGCAATAAAGCGTGTGCCTATCCACACGCCTTCGGCACCTAGCGCCAACGAAGCAGCCAGACCGCGGCCGTCGTATAAACCACCTGCAGCAACTACCACTACTTTTTTGCCGACTGCGTCGACCACCTGAGGAACAAGCGCGATCGTTGCGACAGTGCCTGTGTGGCCACCACCTTCGGTGCCTTGAGCAACAACAAAGTCGCAACCACTTTCAACAGCAGCAACCGCGTGTCGAACTTTTCCGCACATTGATCCAACAATTACGCCGTGGCTGTGCAGTCGCTCGATGATGTCGCGTGGCACTCCGAGGCCTGCAACAAAAACACGGGCTCCACTTTTGATAATGAGGTCAACGTCGCGCTCAAGTGTGTGTGGAAGTGCGGTCAGCAAATCGACGCCAAATGGTTTCTGGGTCAGGCTTTTGACGCCATCAATCTCACGAGCCAATTCGCCATCTTGCATAGTTGATGCACCCAATGTTCCAAGACCGCCAGCTTCCGAAACTGCTGCAACGAGGTGGTGGTAACTCACACCGCCCATGCCTGCAAGCATGACAGGGAATTCGATGTCGAGAAGTTCGGTTAGTCGTGTGCGCATGCGTTCCAACTTACTTGGTTTGATCGTGAGTTACGTAGGCGCCGTCACGACGCAAGAAATTGCGGTGCCATCGAGACGGGGTAAAAATCGCTGCCCGAGGTTCATCTTCAAACATCCAGCGCACGAAATTGCGCCTCGTCCATGGAGTGAGGTTGGCTACACGTAGTGCTGCTCGGGCGCCAAGAGATGATTTCAAAATTGTTCCAAGAGCCATAGACATGCGGTGGTCTGCAAAGAAGTTCTGCTTGACAAGTTGCTCGTACTTATCTCGAGTGACCGAAGCTTCGCGGCTGATACCCGCGACAATTGCTTGTGCGCTGAGTTGTCCAGAGAGCAGTGCCTGGCCGATACCTTCACCGGTGAGTGAGTCGGTGACACATGCGGCGTCACCAATAAACAGCACACGGCCACTGGAGAGCGGGGCAGATGTGACGCGTGCAGGAATAGGCCATGCAGTGTGTCGGTCTTCCATGACGACGCCTGAGCCAAGTGCGCCAGCAATATGTTTGCGAGCGAGCAAGTTTGGCCAGAGGTCTTTCATTTGTTGCACCGAGTACTTGCCGCCACGCAAGATTCCGAATCCGATGTTGACACGGCCATCTTGCAGCGGAAACGACCACGCGTAGCCGGGCAATAAATCTTTTTCGAACCACACGTGCAAGCGGTGTTTTGCAGAACCTGTGACGTTGTTGGCATATTGGCGAAATGCGTGCCACTCGCCGAGGTAGCCGGGTGTTGACATGCCAAGCGATTTGCGTACTGGTGACCACATGCCATCCGATGCGATCACAAACTTTGACTGGACAGTTTCGTATTTATGGCTGTTGTTATGGCTGTTGTTATGGCTGTTGTTATGGCTGTTGCTGATATCGATCGTGATGTGATCTGAGGTCTGTTCGCGAACAGAGACAAATTCGTGGCCCTCGAGCACACGAATGTTTCTTGATCGAGCCAACTGCACCAGGGCATTGTCAAGTTCGATTCGTGGTGCAATTGCAGCAAACTGACCACGAGTGGGAAGTGAAAACTGCATCTCACAGCCGCTCGGTGAGCGCAGCCATACGTCGTTACATACTGTCCAATTGGGCACTGTTTTGGGGTCAAAGCCGAGTTCATCCAAAATGCGAAGCGCACCAGTGGTTAAACCGTCACCGCAGCATTTGTCGCGAGGAAAAAAAGCCTTATCAATAACAATTACGTCGAAATTGTTGGCACGTAATGTGAGCGCCGCAGCAATACCGCTTGGCC
>Ga0194035_1001876_pt1 | contig 10652 bp, 11 predicted proteins | sample JunL2320m_MetaG_FD_148680 | JGI IMG/M metagenome (GOLD analysis project Ga0194035, IMG submission 148680) | Anoxic zone freshwater microbial communities from boreal shield lake in IISD Experimental Lakes Area, Ontario, Canada - Jun2016-L239-20m | ecosystem: Environmental > Aquatic > Freshwater >...
GGGGCGGCATCCGAGCGAATATCGATGCGCCAACCGGTGAGTCGGGCCGCCAATCGGGCATTTTGCCCCTCGCGGCCGATGGCCAGCGAAAGTTGATAATCTGGCACCGTCACCCGGGCGGAGCGGGCCACCGGGTCCACGATGACCACCCCCAAGACGCGGGCCGGCGAGAGGGCGTGGGCGATCATTTCGGCTGGATCCTCGCTGAAATCGACGATATCCATCTTCTCGCCGCCAAGTTCAGACATCACCTGGCGCACCCGCTGGCCCAACGGCCCAATACACGAGCCCTTCGCATTAACCCCGGGCACCGTTGAGAAAACGGCGATTTTCGTTCGGTGCCCAGCCTCTCGGGCCACCGCGGCAATCTGCACCGTGCCGTCGGCAATCTCTGGAACTTCCAGGGCAAATAGCGCTCGTACCAAATTTGGGTGGGTGCGTGACACCGTGACCTGCGGGCCTTTGAAACCTTTTCGGACCGCGGTAACCAAGCACTTAAAGCGCACACCATGGGGGTACGACTCCCCCGGCGACTGCTCTTCGGGCGGTAAATTTGCCTCTACTTTGCCGATGTCAATTCGCACCATTTTTGGGTTACTAGTTTGCTGAACAACTCCGGACACCAAATCACCCTCGCGCCCGGTGAATTCAATCAGGGTGACGTCATCCTCGGCCTCACGTAACCGGGTTAGTAAAACCTGTCGCGCGGTGGTCGCCGCTATACGACCAAAGCCCTCGGGGGTGTCGTCATATTCGCGAATGACATTGCCTTCGTCATCGCGCTCAATCGCCATCACCACGACATGGCCGGTCTTACGATCGACCGAAACCCGCGCACGCTCCGCAGCGCCCACGGTGTGCATGTACGCAACGTGTAGCGCCTGCTCAATTGTCTCGACCACCACATCAAGTGATAGGTCCTTTTCGCGCACCAACGCCTTGAGCGCACTTACATCAATATCCATGGTTATCCCTCAATCCGTCTCGGAAACCGTAGAAGTAAATTCAACTTGCACCAGGCCCCTGGCGATGTCGGTGAGAGCAATACCCACCGGCTCATTCCCAGATGTTTGCAAAATTACCTCGGTATCGGTTACCTCAATAATTCGGCCCACAACTATGGACTTATCCTTCAAATGAACTTCGACATTGCGTTTGGCTGCACGCCGCCAGTGCTTTTGCTCGGTTAATGGCCGATCTACCCCAGGTGAAGTTACTTCGAGCACAAAAGTGCCAACGAATTCATCCGCTAGTGGCGGAGTATCAAAGAGTTCGGAAATTTTTCGGCTCACCTCGGCAACGCGGTCAAGGTCAACGCCACCATCGCGATCAACAATTACGCGGACTATCTCGCGTCTACCAGCCTGCTGAACGTGCACATCTTCAACGTCAACACCAGTTTCAGCGAGAGCCGAACGTATCCCCTCAAGCAAGACATTTGCTGACGCGACCATTGCGCCTCCTGCCCGGGAAAGTGCTGATTCTGTTTGGTGGACCAATTATTTGTGTTGCTGGCAGTACTCTACCCACCCACCTGCCACAGTTGTACCTGTGCCGCTGACTGATCAACCACGCCCGCCCTTAACCCGGCGCCAAATACTGGCCCGCTCAACGGGATTGGCCGGAGTTTTGGCAGGTGCCGGAGTCTTGAGCGCCTGCGGTAGTGGCACCACGACCGCCGGCGCCACGACCGCCGGTGACTCGACCGCCGGTGGTTCGGGTGCCGGTGGTTCGGGTGCCAGCCCGGTCGCAACCGACGCCCAGATAAATATCGCCGTGGCCACTTCAGAACGGGCGCTGATTGCCATTTACACCGCAACAATCAGCGCTTTTGCCCAAATGGCCCCGAGCATTGAACCGCTATTGCGCCAACATGAGGAGCATTTGGCCGCGACCGGCGTGGAGGTGCCAGATCCACCGGCTCAAAATCCACCAAGTGATTTGTCGGCGGCTATCGCCGCTCTGCGTCAGGCCGAGCTAACAGCAGCTCTTGAACGTCGTGAGTCATGCCTGCTGGCAAGTGAACCGGATTTTGTTCGCACCTTAACCTTCATTGCGGCATCCGAAGCCTCACATGTCGCTGCACTAAAGACGGTTGGGCGAAGCCAGTGAATAATCAGGAAGCACTTGCCGCGGCGGTATCCGGTGAGGATGCCGCGATTTATGCGTATGGGGTCATTGGCGCATTACTAAATGCCGGCCCACGTCGCAGGGCCCTAGATGCACTGCGCGCCCATCAATCTTGGCGGGACCGAATGGCTCACCTAATGCCCGGTGATACCGCGCCCACACCTGGCATCGCGTACGACTTTCCGATGCAAGTAATCGATGCAGGCTCCACTAGAGCACTGGCCCAACTTGTTGAAAATCGCCTCGTTGTGGTCTATGCGGATCTTGCCGCCACTTGCGAAGGCGAGCGGCGCGCTGACGCCGTGCTGGCAGCAAGTGAATGCGCGACTCGTGCTGTTATTTGGGGTGCTCCCTCCCAAGCATTTCCGCACGACGCCTCGCTAACTTAGCTACCTGCTGGTCAATACCTCCCAGCCGAGCCGAACAATCAAGAGCGCCACTACCACTAAAAATACGGCTCGGACAAATCCGCTACCCCGGTTGATAGCGGTGCGCGCGCCAATCAATGCGCCGATCAGGTTACATAAACCCATCACCAAGCCAAGTAACCAGATAACTGACCCGGTGATCCCGAAGATAATCAGCGCAGCGGCATTGGTGCCAACGTTCACAATTTTTGCAGTTGCCGACGCCTGCAGAAACGAATATCCGAGAACACTCACTAGCAAAATTAATAGGAAGGATCCGGTGCCCGGGCCAAACAGGCCGTCATACCCGCCGATGACAAATCCAGCTATCACCGCGATCGCATAGTGCCGGCGCTGCCCGTGCCAGCGCAGAGCCTGCACCTGACCTAATTGCGGGCGCAGCAAAGTCCAAAACCAAACAACAATCAATAACACCAAGATCACCGGCCGAAAGGTGCCGGCTGGGATCCGACTGGCAAATGACGCGCCGATACCGGAGCCGATGAAAGCCGCAATGGCCATCGGTAACGCGGTTCGCAGGTCCGGCTTGACCTGCTTTAGGTAGGTCCAAGCCGCCCCGCTGGTGCCGATAATGCTGGATAACTTGTTGGTACCCAAAGCTGTTGCTGGTTCGGTGGCCGGAAGCGTGATCAACAGCGCCGGCAATTGCAGGAGGCCTCCGCCCCCGCTGATTGCGTCAACCCAACCGGCAGCGGCCGCGGCCACGCACAATAAAAAAATCGTGAATAAATCCAGCCCGGCGACTTCAATGGCGAAGATGTCCACTTCGAACAATCAGACTGATCGCCATTGGCGCACGATGCCAAGTACATCTTTGAGTTCATAAGCAACAGCATCCGGTACCGCGTCACTTTCCGGTACCTGTTCTTTCGGCACGCGAGAATGCGGTATCCAAATTGCGCGCATCCCAACTTGTTGCGCACCAAAGATGTCGTCCCATAGGCGATCTCCGACGAATGCGCAGTGTTCCGGTTTCACGCCTATTTCACCCGCAATCAGCTTGAAGGCGTCAAGATGAGGCTTCGCTACCGGCATCTCGCTGGTGTAGCACGCTGCATCAATTAACTCTGACAAATTGTCGCGCTCGAATACTTCTTGGTGATGGGTCCGCGGCCACAAAGTGTTACTCAAAACACCAATGCGCAGGCCATCGGCTCGCAACTGCTGAAGTAAGTCGCGCGCCTGCGGATCAGCCAAGGTATGGGGGGCCCAAAAATCTAAGTACGTAGCTAAGGCATTTAGATGTGCAGCTGAACCGGTGTCGATTCCCAGATTTATGAAAATACTTTCGAGCGCCCCGGTACTAGTTTCGCCGCCGGACTCCTGCTGCAATCGCCAGCGCTGAACCTCAGCATCAAGTAGCTGCTGCGCCAGCGCGCCCGCATGGACCGGATCGTAGACTTCTGCATAGGCATACCACTGCGAGTAGAGGTCGATGTCGTGCCATGGCGTGAGTGTGCCGCCCCAATCGAAGATAACCGCATCGATCGACACTTAGTGCTCGCAAACAGCCAAGAGCGCTGATACTGCGTCGGCGATGGCAATATCGGTGCGCTCGCCCGTGCGACGATCCTTTACCTCAATGAATCCCTCGACCAGGCGTTTACCAACCACAACGATCGTGGGCACCCCGATGAGTTCAGAATCATTGAACTTCACCCCGGGGGAAACGGCGCGACGATCGTCATAAAGCACCCGAACTCCCGCAGCCTCAAGTTGGCCAGCCAGTAACTCGGCTGCCGCAAATGGGGCGTCGTCCTTGCCCGTCGCAATTAAGTGAATATCAGCCGGGGCGACCTCGCGTGGCCAAATTAGGCCTTTGTCATCATGTGATTGTTCGGCGACCGCCGCAACTGCACGTGAAACGCCGATGCCATAGGAACCCATGGTGACGGTCACTAACTCACCCTTTTCGTCGAGCACTTTAAGGCCCAGAGCCTGCGCGTATTTGCGCCCGAGTTGGAAAATGTGGCCGATTTCAATACCTCGGGCAATCTCTAGGCCCTGCCCGCACTTTGGGCAATTATCGCCTTCGAGTACTTCGGCGACCTCGATAACACCATCAGCCGTGAAGTCACGCCCGGCAACTAGGTCATATACATGTGACCCACTCACATCAGCCCCGGTAATCCATCTCGTGCCTGTTACCACCCTCGGGTCGACTAAGTACTTGATGCCGGATGAATTTGCAGTGCCTAAGGCCCCCGGACCGATATAGCCCTTCATCAATGTTGGGTACTTCATGAAATCAGGCTCTTCAAAAGGTCGCGGTACTGAAGGTTGCAGCACCGCCTCAAGGCGTTTCATGTCAACTTCGCGATCACCGGGCAGCCCAACCGCGAGCGGCGTCTCACTGCCATCAGGAGATTTGACCATGAAAACAATATTCTTCAAAGTGTCAGCCGCGGTCCAGGCTCGATCGCTGCGAACCAAGTCACTTCGCTCATTCGAGTGGTCGACTAAAGCTGCAATCGTGGGGGTGTTTGGTGTTTGCTCTGCGTGTGCCGCCGGCACCAGCGCGTAATCGAGGGCAGCGGGTGCGGGCGTGATAACCGCCTCAACGTTGGCCGCATAATCACACGCGGAACAGCGAACAAATGAATCCTCACCAACTTCGGTCGGCGCCAAGAATTCCTCGCTCGCTGATCCGCCCATGGCTCCTGACATTGCTGACACGATGACAAATTCAAGACCAAGTCGAGTGAAAGTATCTACATAAGCATCACGATGCCGTTGGTATGAGCGCTCAAGGCCCGCATCGTCAATATCGAATGAGTAAGAATCCTTCATCACGAACTCACGGCCGCGCAAAATACCGGCCCGGGGGCGAGCTTCGTCACGAAACTTCGTCTGGATCTGATAAATGACGAGCGGCAGATCCTTGTAAGAGGAGTACTCCCCCTTGACAAGCAAGGTGAACATCTCTTCATGGGTTGGCCCCAACAGGTAATCTCCGTTGCGACGATCTTGAAGCCGGAACAAGGTATCGCCGTACTCGGTCCAGCGGCCGGTGAGCTCATATGGTTCACGCGGAAGCAGCGAAGGAAAGTGCACCTCTTGGAAGCCAGCGCGATTCATTTCGTCACGAACGATGTTCTCAATATTGCGGTAGACCAAATACCCAAGGGGTAACCAAGAGAAAACCCCAGGGGCAACTCTGCGAACATATCCAGCGCGCACCAGCAGTCGGTGACTTGGTACCTCGGCGTCAGCCGGATCCTCGCGCAGGGTCCGAAGGAACAGTGTTGACATTCGCAGCATCGCTAAACCCTATCGGCAGCCGATCATGATGATCAGAAGAGTACGGTGGCGAAGGTTTCAGATTGGGTGAAGCCCACACGGGCATAGGCCTTACGCGCCGCAAAATTGAAGTCATTGACATAAAGTGAAATATTCCGAGCGATTCTCGCTTGGGCGATATTGACGACCGCAGCCATCCCTGGTGCGGCCAACCCCCGACCCCGATACGCCGGAGCCACCCAAACCCCTTGAACCTGACAGGCTGTGCTGGTGGATGAGCCAATCTCGGCTTTGAAGATCACCTCACCATTATCTATTCGGGCAATCGCATGGCCCGAGTGAATAATTTCGGCAATTCGAGCACGATAGGCGCCGGCCACGCCACCTACTACCGGCGAAATACCCACCTCGTCGGTGAACATTTCAACGCAGGCCGGAACAAGTAGGTCGAGTTCACTTAACTCCACCAGCCGCACTCGGTCGTCCGCGGCAACTAAAGGCGGCGAATCAAGGGTCAAGAATGGTTGATTAGTGCGGACTTCACGGGCCGGACCCCATGCCGGTTCAAGTAGTCGCCAAAGATCTCGGACTTCTTCGGCCGGCCCCACAAATGATGAGCATCGGCGCGGTAGTGGGCGAAGGCGATCAGCAAATGCGGCTCTGGACGCGGCCGTGGTAGCAATCGGAACTAGGTTTGCGCCCACATAGACCATGGAATGCAAGCGATCCGCGGTAAAGTAACCCCAGAGGTCACCACCGAGGCGCCAAGGATCAGTACCGGCAACATGAACTCGCGCGTCGACAAAGCAATTCACCACGGGATTTTGAGCCAGCAGAGTCTGCACCTGGGCAAGATCACTCGACCCAATGCCCCGAACCAACCCGGTCATTACGTTGTCGATTGTCATGTGACTAGCCAGTTACGCGGTAATAACGATTGGGTCGCCGGAAACATCACCCATCTGTTCCGCCAACTTAAGGGCTTCCTCGATCAAGGTTTCGACGATCTGGGCTTCAGGGACAGTCTTGATTACTTCACCGCGCACGAAAATCTGACCTTTGCCATTACCCGACGCAACTCCAAGGTCAGCCTCACGAGCTTCACCCGGCCCATTCACAACGCAACCCATAACAGCGACGCGCAGCGGGACATCTAAACCTTCTAGTCCCGCGGTCACCTGCTCAGCCAAGGTATATACATCAACTTGCGCCCTCCCACATGATGGGCAAGAAACAATTTCCAAACCACGTTGGCGAAGATTCAGCGACTCCAGAATTTGATTTCCGACTTTAACTTCGTCAACAGGCGGTGCCGAAAGTGAAACTCGGATGGTGTCGCCGATCCCGCGGCTTAGGAGCGCACCGAAAGCCACCGCGGATTTGATGGTGCCTTGGAAAGTTGGCCCGGCTTCGGTTACCCCAAGGTGCAATGGGTAGTCGCATTGCGCGGCTAGCTGGATGTAGGCCTCAACCATGATTACCGGATCGTGATGTTTTACCGAGATCTTGATATCGCCGAACCCGTGCTCCTCAAATAACGATGCCTCCCAAAGTGCGGATTCAACAAGGGCCTCAGGTGTGGCCTTGCCATACTTCTTCAGTAGCCGAGGATCAAGGGAGCCGGCATTGACTCCGATCCGAATCGGGGTGCCAAGGTCGCCGGCGGCCCTGGCAATTTCGGCCACTTTGTCATCGAAGGCTTTAATGTTGCCGGGGTTGACTCGCACCCCAGCACAACCAGCATCGAGTGCGGCAAAAACATATTTGGGCTGGAAGTGGATATCTGCGATGACCGGGATACCCGATTTGCGCGCGATCTCAGGTAACGCATCAGCGTCGTCTTGGCTCGGCACCGCGACCCTAACGACCTGACACCCCGAGGCAGTGAGTTCAGCTATCTGCTGCAAAGTGGCATCCACATCAGCCGTCAAGGTCGTGCACATTGACTGCACACTGATCGGGGCATCACCACCGACGGCCACCGGATGGGTGGGGTGTTTCAGCAGGATTTGCCGGGTTTTACGCCGGGGGGCGAGTACCTGCGGAGGCGGCAGCGGAATCCCTAGATCAATGCTCACCGGCCTAGTATCCCTGACTTCGGGCCCGGGCGCACGCAGCCACGTGGGCTACTACCCCGATCCGGCCGCCAAAAGCAAAGCAATGAGCGAAATTGGTAGCCCAAAGTCACTAATCAAAATCAGGGAGTTACCGGGTTTGAAGTTCTTTTCGACCGCCATCTGCTTCACATGCTGGACGCCCGCAAGAACCAAGAAAACGATAACCGGGACACTAATCACTAACCAGGCTTCGGGCCCACGGACCATCGCCAATAATCCGGCGATACCAATACCCCAACAGACAAACCCGATTTCATACTGGAAGCCATTTGTAACCCAACCGATGTTCTTGGCGGTGCTCTTGGCGAATACCGTGTGCATGAAACCACTAACTATGAACTGGATACCAACCGGTAAAAAGAGCATCCAGCGCATTGCCGAATCGGCGAAATCATCAGTTTCGAGACTTCCTGGTGGCGCCCAACCTAGGAGTACGAATACCCACGCCAACACCAGCACTAGCGGAATAATGAGTACACCCACACGTGAAGGTTACCACCCTGAGTGCGCGCGTTTTGGTCGTGAAATCGCCCAAAAATGCAGTTTTCACGACAATAACGTGCGCACTCACGAAAGTCTCCGGCGTGCAGGCGGTCAACCCAAGCTTCGGGCCCACGGACCATCGCCAACAATCCGGCGATACCGATACCCCAATGCGGTTACCACCCTGAGTGCGCGCGTTTTGGTCGTGAAATCGCCCAAAAATGCAGTTTTCACGACAATAACGTGCGCACTCACGAAAGTCTCCGACGTGCAGGGCGTCAACCCAAACTGATTGGCTTAATTAGATCCGCCCAAATCACAATTACGCCCATACCTACCAAGGCGGCAGCCACCACATAGGCGACCGGCAGCAAACGAGCAATATCAACAGGCCCAGGATCTGAGCGGCCTCTGACTTTGGCGACCTGCCTGCGCAACCCCTCATATAGGGCGCCGGCAACATGGCCACCGTCCAGAGGTAATACCGGCAACAGGTTAAATAAAAATAGAAAGAGGTTCAACGAAGCCGCTAGGCCTAAGAAGGTAGCGGCCTTCGCCATTAATGGTTCATCCATGGCGGCAATCTCACCACCGAGTCGGCTAACTCCCACCACGCTGACCGGGCTATCTATAGCGCGCTCGCCACCACCGATCAAGGTGTCTTTGACTAATTCATAAAGGCGAACAGGAAGTGAGATCAAGGCTTTCACGGACGCAGCCGTGATATCCCACATATAACCGGGCACGGTTGTCCAAGGCTGGGAGACAAACTCAAATTCCGGGCGCATACCGATGTACCCAGAAGTTGCTGTCTCGCCGGTGGGGTTACCGCGGTCGTCATATATCGGCCGATCAATCGTCGCGATTGCGATCGGTACTTCCATCACTGAGTCGGCGCGAATAAAAGTCAAAGTGGCGGTTGTGCCCCCGTGGGCTCTGATCCAAGTTGTGGCTTGATCCCAAGTGGTGAACGATTCGCCATCAATCGCGGTGATGACATCGCCATCAATTAGCCCTGCCGCAGCAGCTGGAGCAAGCTCCGTACCTGTTGGGCACTGCCCAGACGGCAACGACGCGCCTGTTGGCTGCGCGAGCGAAGGCGTGCACGGCACTACGCCGGCTACCTGCAAGCTCGCCTGCGGCAGGCCGATACCAACCAGCATGATCGTGAAGAGCACAAACGCGAAAAGCAAGTTCATCACTGGACCGCCGAGCATGACCACTATTTTTTTACGAACAGGTAATTTGTAGAAGACTCGGTTAGCATCTGCCGGGCCAACGTCATCCAGTGACTGCTTGCGCGCGTCAGCAATCATCGCGCCGAACTTCCCGGTGGTCATGCTGCGGGGCGCCCCGGTTGGATCATCCTTGGCTGGTGGGATCATCCCGATCATCCGAATATAGCCACCTAGGGGTATCCCTTTTAGACCATAAACTGTCTCCCCCTTGGTCTTAGACCAAATCGTGGGCCCAAATCCGATCATGTATTCGGTGACTTTGACCCCGAACTTCTTGGCCGGCAGCAGGTGGCCAATTTCATGTAATGCGATTGAAGCCCCGATAAGTAGGATGAAAATGATGATGCCAAGTACCTGCAACATCAGTGCCTACCTTCCAGGGCAATCTCGCGCGACCGCGCACGAGCCCAAGTATCTGCTGCTATGACGCTTTCTAGGCTTACTTCGTTCCCCGGAACCCAGGCCCCTCCGGAGGTCAGATTTTTACCCCCGAGGTGCTCATCTAGTACCCGAGCCACGGTATCGACAATATCCAAGAAGCCGATCTCCCCCGCTAAGAACGCCGCGACACTCGCTTCGTCAGCGCCATTGAAGACAGCCGGCGCCGTGCCCCCTTGGCTACCAGCCAACCGCGCCAAGCCGATCGCCGGAAAAGCGTCGTCATCAAGTGGGAAGAACTCCCAGCTGGTGGCGGTTGACCAATCGCAGGCGGGGCCGGCCCCTGCAACTCGATCTGGCCATGAAAGCCCGAGAGCTATGGGTATTCGCATATCCGGTGGGCTCACCTGGGCAAGTGTTGAACCATCAACGAACTCCACCATGGAGTGAACCACCGACTGTGGATGCACCACGACAGTTATTGCCTCAAGTGGCAGGTCGAATAACAGGTGCGCCTCGATTAGTTCAAGGCCCTTATTCATCAAAGTGGCCGAATTAATGGTGACCAGCGGACCCATATTCCAGGTCGGATGATCTAATGCCTGGGCCGGAGTTACATCCACTAGCTCGGCTCGGGT
>Ga0194035_1001877_pt1 | contig 10645 bp, 10 predicted proteins | sample JunL2320m_MetaG_FD_148680 | JGI IMG/M metagenome (GOLD analysis project Ga0194035, IMG submission 148680) | Anoxic zone freshwater microbial communities from boreal shield lake in IISD Experimental Lakes Area, Ontario, Canada - Jun2016-L239-20m | ecosystem: Environmental > Aquatic > Freshwater >...
GTTCACACGTGAACGCACTCATGTTTTCGATCACGCCAGCGACGCGCAGAAAACTTCGACGGGCCATGTCGGCAGCACGGATGGCAACTTTTTGCGCAGACACCGATGGAGTAGTGACAATGATGAGGTCGGTGCGCGGCAACATGCGTGCAAGACCCATCTGCACATCACCGGTACCAGGCGGCATATCGATCAGCAGGTAATCAAGTTCGCCCCAGTGCACGTCGTTGAGGAATTGTTCAACAGCTTTGGTGAGCATGAGCCCACGCCACATCAGCGCGGTGCTCTCATCTTCAACAAGCATTCCTGTTGACACAACTTTGAGTAACCCTTTTCCGACAACACGTTCGTTGGGAATCATGCGTGGCTTTTCGATGCCTTCGATGCGACGAGCTTCGAGGCGATCAGAAATACCGAGCATGCGCGGAATTGAAAACCCCCAAATGTCAGCGTCGAGTACGCCAACGGTGTGGCCAACGCTTGCGAGTGCCGCAGCCAAATTGACAGTGACCGAACTTTTGCCAACACCGCCCTTGCCGCTTGCAATTGCCAAGATGCGAGTGTTGAGAGGAATCTGTGTGTCGGGCGCTTGCTCGCGAGCATTCCAACGAGCGCGAGTCATCACAGCTGTGCGCTCGTCGGCTGTCATCTCGCCCCAGTCAATGGTTACTTTTGTTACACCTGGGTGTGTTTCGAGTCGTGACTCGATGTCTTTTTTGATCTGCACTCGCAACGGGCAACCCTTAATGGTGAGCTTCATGGCGATCGCAACGACGCCATCGGCAGAAATAGATGCGACTACGGCCATGCCCAAGTCGACGATGTTGTCGCCCAATTCGGGGTCCATGACCGCTTTCAGGCGCGAGGTGACTTCTGCAACGCTCGGCGGTGCGGCCCCCGTGGTCTGTGGCGTGTTGCCAGTCATGGCTTAAATCTACCGTCAGGTTTAGAGCGATACCCGAGCCATGACAGACAAGACAATGAACGGTAGTGTGATCTCGTCAGATTCATTAGTTTTTCCAGTTGCAAATCAGAAGCGAAAGAGGCTCCCATGATCACCGTTACCGAATCAGCCGCAAACAAGGTCAAGCAATTACTCGAAGCAGAAGGTGCAACCGATCTTGCACTTCGCGTTGCGGTTCGTCCCGGAGGTTGCTCTGGTTTTTCGTATGAGATGTTTTTCGATGGCGATGTTGCTGCCGATGACGAGACAGTGACATTCGGAGAGATTCGCGTCATCGTTGATCCAGCTTCGTCACAACTTCTTGTTGGTGCAAGCCTCGACTACCAAGATGGTTTGCAAGACGCTGGTTTCAAGATCAACAACCCGAACGCAACTCGTTCATGTGGTTGTGGCAATAGCTTTTCCTGATCTCGTTTTAGATCATTAAAGGTTGAGCGCAGCAATTGCTGCATTGATTTCATCGGCGTCAAACACTGCGTCAAATCGCTCAATTATCTTTCCACTCGCATCAGTGATGTAGATCGCTGGCTCGTATTCCATCTTGAGGGCGACAACTGCAGGTGCAACCGTGGTCGCTTTGTCATCGGTATAGATCTCGGCATGCAGAAATGTCATTGCATCACCAATTGATTTTCGCACAGTGATGAGCGCTTCAAGTGCAGGAGCACATGTGCCTGTGCTGCAGTGTGCCGGAGTGCCAACTAAATACGCAATCGGTTTCTTTAACGCAAGTGCTTCGTTGAGTGTGATGTTGTGAAACTCGCATGGCTCTGGCGTGCGAGTGCACACAGGCTCAACACCGCGATGATCATCAACCGTCGGTGTATCAAAACCAGGAAGTTGCGAACCAACGAGTGGAATCAACACTTCTGTCGCATTGAGCACTTGTATGGCTGCACCTTCTGCTGGCCCGCCGTCAACTATCAATGTGTAGATACCCGGTTTGTCGATATCGACGCGAAATGGCCAGTAGGGAATCGTGAGTCCGGTGTCGTGTCGGTCGGCCGACAACGACTCGGCAACAACTTCTTGTGTATCTGCATTGATGAGTTGCGCAGTCAATGTGGCAGGCAGATCGACACCACTCTCGGTTGTGAGCAAGCCTGCTTGGTTGGCAAGCGAGATAGGAAGGCGAACGTTTCCAGGCACGAGCACTTGTGGGAAACGTTGCACTAATTGAAAGTCGCCGAGTGCTGCACCTGATTCGGATGTTGTTGCTGTTGACTCGCCCGAACAACCGGCAAGCAATGAGCTGACACCGACTGTGCTCGTTGCGCCAATGACTCCCAGCGATCCAGTAATAAATGTGCGCCTCGAAATCATGACTCAATAGTACGATTGAACTATGGCCACAAACAAGAAAAAGACTGTAAAGAAGACCACAAAGAAAGTTGCCAAGAAAGCAGCGAAGAAAACAGCCGCACCGCTTGGTCCGTATACGCCAGTGGTACGTGCTGGTGACTGGGTGATTGTTTCTGGTCAACTCGGCGTGGTCGATGGCAAAATCGTCAAGGGCGGAGTTGCCGCGCAAACAGCACAAGCAATTGTCAACCTCAAGTCGCAACTCGCGAGCGCGGGTGTGACGATTAACGATGTCAAAAAGACACTGTGTTTCTTGACAGACATGGATACGTTCGCCACTTTCAACACCGCTTATGTAGAGGGTTTTGTGACAAGCCGCCCTGCTCGTAGCACCATTGGTGTGGCGTCATTGCCATTTGGTGGAGCAGTAGAGATTGAAGCCTGGGCTTTCAAGCCACTACGGTAAATGACATGCCTGGCGTAGTCATCATCATTATTGCGTTGCTCTCGTTCCCCATTGTCGTGGGTTTGTCGACTGCTGGAATCGCAGCATTGCTCGGCTATTTTCTGCAGCGCGATGGAGACATTCGGAATGCTGGCAGCGAACTTGTTGAGTTAAACAACTGAGCTCAACAGCCGATCTCGTTGTTCGCAACGCAACACTCGTTGCAACCGTAGACAACGCTCGAAGAGAAATACCTGGCGGTTGGGTCGCAATCACCAACGGATTGATTTCTGGTGTTGGTGCTGCAGGTACTGAGCCACAAGCAACTCGCGTCATTGATGCAACTGATTGCCTTATTACACCTGGGCTTGTCAACACGCATCACCATATGTATCAAAACCTCACGCGGGCATTCCCGCCGATGACCAATGCTGCGTTGTTTGGTTGGTTGCAAACGCTTTACCCACTGTGGAGCACTCTGGACGAAGAAGCCGCCAATGTTTCGGCGTGGGTTGGCCTTGCAGAGTTGGCGTTGTCGGGTTGTACAACTTCGACAGATCACTTGTATGTGCACCCTGCAGGCGGTGGCGACTTATTGTCAGCCGAGATCATGGCGGCAAAAGATTTGGGAATGCGGTTTCATCCAACGCGCGGCTCAATGTCATTGTCGCAAAAAGATGGTGGCCTACCACCAGACAATGTGGTGCAGGATCACGACGTTATTTTGGCCGAGTCGCAACGTGCGGTGGAACAACACCATGATGCCTCGCATGGGGCGATGGTGCGCATTGCACTCGCACCATGCTCGCCATTTAGCGTGACCAAGCAATTAATGACAGAGTCCGCTCAACTTGCCGAAAAACTTGATGTGCGTCTGCACACACACTTTGCCGAAAATTCTGAAGACGATGCATTTTCACTCGCAACATTTGGCTGCCGACCAACTCAGTATTTAGAAGACGTGGGTTGGTGCACCGATCGCGCGTGGGTTGCGCATTGCGTGATGCCAAACCATGACGAAATTCAACAGTTAGGCAAAGCCAAAATCGGTGTTGCGCATTGCCCAAGTAGCAACATGATTTTGTCGTCGGGCATTGCGCCAGTTGTCGACTTGCGCGCGGCCGGTGTGCACGTAGGTCTTGGCGTAGACGGTTCGTCTTCGGCCGATTCGGCTTCAATGTGGCTCGAAGCCAGACAGGCAATGTTGTTGGCAAAGTTGCGCAATGGTGCAGCAGCTGGAACGGCTCGCATGTCACTCGAGATCGCGACGCGCGGTGGTGCAGGTTGCCTTGGTCGTGTTGGTGAAATAGGCGAGATCAGTGTGGGAGCAGTTGGCGATCTTGCAATTTGGTCACTCACTGGCGTTGCGTTTGCCGGTGTAGTTGCCGACCCAATCGAAGCATGGTTGCGTTGTGGGCCTACTGGCGCAAAACACACCATCGTGCACGGCAAGTTAGTTGTAGACAATGGCCAAATTGTAAGCAACAAGGTTGACTCGATGTTGGCGACGCATCGCACAATTGCCAAGCGCATGCAACGCATCGCTGATTGATTCTTCGTGCTGCAACATTTCGCCGTCACGTTTAGCGCGATCTTTCTTGCCGAACTCCCCGACAAAACGATGATTGCAACCTTGTTGTTGTCGACACATTTTCATCGCCGCTTGCCGGTGTGGGCTGGTGTCACACTCGGTTACGCAGTGCACGTACTGCTTGCAGTGATCTTTGGAACTGCCTTAAGCCAACTTCCCAAAACTCCGATCCATGTCTTGGTTGGATTGTTGTTCTTGACCGGTGGAGTCATGACGTGGCGCGCAGGTTCGTCTGCCGATCACGATGAAACCGCACAGTGGTCGGCATCGATGTCTAACGCACGTGTGGTGTGGACAGCAGCATCGGTGATTTTGGTTGCAGAGTTTGGAGACCTCACCCAACTCGCCACAGCAGGGTTTGCAGCACGATTCGATGATCCCATCGCCGTTGGTATCGGATCAATCGTTGCGCTCTCGAGCGTGTCCGGACTTGCCGTGTTGGCAGGTGGCTGGTTGCAGAAAAAGGTACCTCTGAACAAAATTCAGCGAACAGCAGCGGTGTTATTTGCTTCGATTGGAATAGTGACGATTGTGAGCGCGGCGGTCTAAGCAGACCACTTGGATTGTCCGAAGCGATATCCAACGCTGCGCACAGTCTGAATCAAGTTGGCGTGTTCTTCGCCAAGTTTTGCGCGCAAGCGACGAATGTGTACGTCGACAGTGCGTGCTCCACCAAAGTATTCGTAACCCCACACACGTGACAACAATGTTTCACGTGAAAAAACCTTGCCAGGATTTTGTGCCAAAAACTTGAGTAACTCATATTCCATGTACGTCAAGTCGAGGGGTTGACCACCAAAGGATGCTTGGTACGTCTCAAGGTTGAGAATCAGACCGCTGTATTCGACGAGTGATTCACGGGTGCCACGAATTTCGGTAAAGAACATGTGGCGCAGGCGCGACTCAAGTTCGCGTGGGTGAAACGGTGACAAACAGAAGTCGTCATATAAATCGTCGCGCATTTCGAGATCGGCAAGCTGTGAGCCGTTGACGAGCACAAGCACATGGCCAACAGGGTTGTCGTTTTTTCGTAGCGAACGACAAAGAGCCCAACCACCCTCGGGGTCTTCATCACACATCACCACTGCGCCAGCCCAGCCTTCAACTGGCTCACTCTTCGCTGCGTCGTCGGCCGACGAAACAGCCTTCCAGCGGTATCCAGCCAGGTCGAGTGTGCGCGCCAAGTCAATAGACGGTGGGTTTGGAAACACGGCGATCATCTGACCGACAACGTTTTCGATTGCAGAAGTGCGCGTGTTCACAGCGAGCGCAGGTAGCGACCAAGTTCGTATTGGCTGATATGTGTTTTGTATGTGCGCCACTCTGCGCGCTTGTTGCGCAGGAACCACTCGAAGATGTGATCGCCGAGAGCGTCAGCAACAAGCGTCGAGTTTTCCATCACGTGCAATGCTTCGTTGAGCGACTGTGGCAATTGATGGATGCTCATCTTCTCGAGCACGTCGTTATCCATCTCGAACAAGTTGGCGTCGGCCTCAACTGGCAATTCGTAACCCTCTTGAATGCCGCGCAACCCTGCAGCCAAAATGACAGAGAACGCGAGGTATGGGTTGCACGCTGGGTCTGGTGATCGGTATTCGATGCGAGTTGCAGAATCGCTGTTGCGTTTGGCGATTGGAACGCGGATCAAGCCGCTGCGGTTGTTGCGCGCCCACGAAATATGCACCGGTGCTTCAAAACCAGGAACAAGTCGCTTATATGAGTTGACCGTTTGGTTGGTGACAGCAGTAATTTCGGCGGCATGGCGTAACAAGCCAGCCATAAAGCATTTTGCAGTGTCGGACAAGTTGTATGCGTCGTTCTCATCGTAAAACGCATTTTGTTCGCCTTTAAATAACGAAAGATGCAGGTGCATTCCGGAGCCCTGGATGTTTTCGAGAGGCTTTGGCATAAATGTGGCGTGCACGTTGTGCAGTGCCGCAATTTCTTTGACGACAAAACGAAATGTCATCACGCTGTCGGCCATTGTCAGTGCGTCAGTGTGGCGCAAATCGATTTCGTGTTGGCTTGGCGCATCTTCGTGAAAGCTGTACTCGACAGGGATGCTCATGGTTTCGAGCGTGCGAATAGTTTCTTTGCGCAACGAGCTTGGAATATCGGTCGAGGTGAGATCAAAGAAGCCACCTTCGTCGAGCAAGACAGGTGTGTTCGTGCTATCTGGAGGTGCGAGATAAAAATATTCGATGTCGGGAGCAACATAGAACGAGTATCCCTTGTCGCGAGCAAGACCAAGATTGCGCTTGAGCACCTGTCGTGGGTCGCCATCAAACGGTGTGCCGTCCAACTTGGCGATGTCACAAAACACTCGAGCCTCTGCGCCTTTTGCATCGGCCCATGGAAGCACTTCAAACGTATTGGCATCGGGGAGCGCGAGCACATCACTTTCTTGCACTCTGCTGTAACCATCAATTGATGATCCGTCAAACGACATGCCGTCGTTGAGAGCATTTTCCATTTCGGCAGGGCTGATTGCAAACGACTTGAGGTTGCCGAGCACGTCGGTAAACCACAATCTCACCAGGCGGATGCCGCGCTCTTCTACGGTGCGAAGGACGTAATCCTTTTGCTGATCGTGCATGGAAGTCACCTCAACAGTCTGCCGTGAGAAGTAATCAACAGCACCGAGGACCGGATCCTCGGTGCTGTTGAAATCTGAGTAACTACTTTTTCTTGGATCCTTTAGCGCCTTTTGACTTCTTTGACGCTGGCTTGGTTGATTTCGCTTTTGCCTTCTTGGCTGCTGGGGCTTTTGCGGCGCCACATACAGTCTCGAGAATCAGACGCGTTACCACGTATGGGTCGACGTTGGCGTTTGGACGACGATCTTCTGCGTAGCCCTTCTTGTCACGAGCAACCTGCCAAGGAATACGTACGGATGCTCCACGATTGGAAACGCCGTACGTGAACTTGTTGTATGGAGCGGTCTCGTGTTTGCCAGTGAGTCGGCTCTCGATGTCGTGGCCGTAGTTGCTCACGTGTTCCATCACTTTGGTGCCGAGTGCTTTACAAGCGGCTTCAATAGCCGAGTAGTCATTGCGCATTGCCTTGGTCGAGAAGTTGGTGTGCGCGCCTGCGCCGTTCCAGTCTCCTTTTTGTGGCTTTGCTGCATACGAGATGACCACGTCGTAATCTTCTGCAATACGATCGAGCAACCAACGCGCAACATGCATGTGATCGCTCACCGTGAGTGCGCTTGCTGCACCAATCTGAAACTCCCACTGACCTGGCATTACTTCAGCGTTTGTTCCTTCGATCATCAGACCAGCATCCAAACATGCTTGCGTGTGCTCTTCAATGATTGGACGACCAATGACACGACCTGCTCCGACGCCGCAGTAGTACGGGCCTTGTGGTCCTGGCTCACCGGTTGTTTCTGGGAAACCAAGTGGTCGGCCATTCATACGCATCATCGTGTATTCCTGCTCGATGCCATAAATCATTCCGTGGCTTGCATACTTTGATGCAGCTGCGGCACATGTTGCACGCGTGTTTGTTGGGTGTGGCTTGCCGGTAGTTGCAACCAACACTTCACACAACACCAAAATGTTGTTGCCGCCGCGCAATGGGTCTGGACATGTGAATACTGGATTCAACACGCAGTCAGATGCATCACCTGTTGCTTGCTCGGTTGACGAACCATCGAAGCCCCAGATCGGCGCAACTTTGACACCGTTCTTAATAATCTTTGTTTTTGATCGAAGCGTCGGTGTCGGTTGATGTCCATCGATCCAGATGTATTCCGCCTGATATGGCATTGCATGTCCTTCCGGTTGGGAGAACGGGATTGTGAATTCCGTCCTCAGGTACATCTCTAGTCTCGCAAACCGCCGTTTCAATCCCGTTGCCCAATTGTGAACGGCGTGTGAAGATACGCCAGTCGGATTGCCCCTCTAGCCTGAAGACTGTGGCTGCACCGCTCCTCACTCACGCAACTGTGCGCATTGGGATGGCCCAGTTCAACCCTGTGGTTGGCGACATTGCATCAAACAGCGCAAGGGTTTCAAGTATTTATGCCGACGCTTTGGCCAGGGACTGCGATGTACTGGCGTTCACCGAATTGGTTCTCACCGGTTATCCGCCAGAGGATTTGGTGCTCAAGAGCGGCTTTGTGACAGACAACATTTCGGCACTGCACTCGTTTGCAGCCACGACATCATCGTGTGTGGCGGTGGTGGGTTTTGTGGACAGAGTGGGCGACGAACTGTTTAATGCTGCTGCAATTTGTGCGCAAGGTCGCGTGCACGGCGTGTATCACAAACATTTGTTGCCCAACTACAGCGTGTTTGACGAGCAGCGATATTTTTCTGCTGGCACAGATTTTTCATTGTTTCGAATTAACGGTGCGCTGATGGGCGTAACAATTTGCGAAGACATCTGGGAGCCAAGTGGGCCAGTGGCAACGCAAGCACGAACTGGTGCAGTGCTCAACATCAACATCAATGGCTCTCCGTTTCATCGTGGCAAGAGTGGTGAGCGTCAGCAGATGGTAAGTGAACGTGCGCGTGATAACAAATGCGTGATCGCCTATGTCAATCAGGTGTGCGGTCAAGACGAATTGGTTTTTGATGGCGGCTCAATGTTGTTCGATGCAAGTGGAACATTGCTGGCAAAGTGTGCCCAATTTGTTGAAGAGATCCAGTTCGTGGATGTTGTGTTGCCACGCGCAGCCGGAGACCCAAGCGCAGATATTAAAGAATTGTTGCCTGTTGTTGCCCCGCGCGAAGTTGAATTGATGGGCGCTATCGCTGCACCAACGAGTGACATTGAACAAATGTATGAGGCACTTGTATTGGGCACGCGCGACTATGTGCGCAAAAATGGTTTTACCGATGTAGTGATCGGGTTGTCTGGCGGCATTGACTCTGCACTTGTTGCTGCAATTGCGGTGGATGCACTTGGCGCAAAGCATGTGCACGGTGTGTCAATGCCATCTCGTTACTCGAGTGAAGGCTCGCGCACCGATGCTGCGACACTTGCAAATAACTTGGGCATTGAGATGCAAACGATTTCCATCGAGCCAGCATTTGAGGCGTACTTGCAGATGACTGCGCAAAGTTTTGCCGGTCGACCACAAGACCTGACAGAAGAAAACTTGCAGAGCAGAGTGCGCGGCACCACGCTGATGGCCTTGTCGAACAAATTTGGGTGGATGGTGCTCACGACTGGCAATAAGAGCGAACTTGCTGTTGGCTATTTCACGCTCTATGGCGACTCGGTGGGCGGCTATGCCGTAATTAAGGATTTGCTCAAGACAAGCGTGTACGAAATGTGTCGTTATATCAACACGAGAAATACACGCGAAGTGATCCCTGAAGTTGTGATCACGAAACCACCGTCTGCCGAGCTGCGTCCAGATCAGCGCGACGATCAATCGTTGCCGCCTTACGACGTGCTTGACGCAATTCTTGAGATGTATGTAGAGCAAGACCAAACAGCCGCAGAGATCATTGCGCTTGGTTTCGACGAAGCACTTGTGCGTCGCATCAGCCGGCTTGTCGACCTCAGCGAATACAAAAGACGGCAAGGTGCACCCGGTGTTCGAGTGACCTTAAAAGCATTTGGCAAAGATCGACGTCTGCCGATCACCAACGCATATCGGGGTTAGTGCGCTCCACCCAATTTTTTGTAGGTGAGGATAGAGATCGCTGCAAGAATTCCGAATGCAGAGCCAATCAGTGCAGGCACATCGACACCGTATTTTTCGTATGCACGCGTTGCAACGATGGCGATGATGGCGCGACCGAGCGTGCCGGCTCCGAGCACCCAACCAAGACCAGCACCTGGGCTATTGGGTACAAGTTGTGATGCAATTGGCAACAAACTGACAACTGCAAATTCGAATCCGAGGAAATACACGCCAACCGCAATGAGGCCGAACACGATGTTTGTCGATGCAAGTGCAAGCAAGATGCCAGCAGGCACGATCATTAGTGCGCCACCCGCGATTGAGCGTTCTTTGCCCCAACCGTCTGTGCGGTGTGCACTATTGAGAGATGCAAACAGTTCGACGGCGCCAAGCGCAAAACCGACCGCTGCGAGACGTGCAGCGCCAAAACCAAATTGATCTTGCAACCACGCGCCAAATGTGACGAACAAACTTTGTGCACTCGACATGATGCAAAACATCGTGATTACGGCGAGCCACCCACGACCGTGCACTCGCGTTTTTGCGCCTTGTACGTGTGGTGCGATAACACGTGGCTCTGAGTTAACGCGCTTGGCAATGGATGCAGTGACAACAACGAGGCAGATGATGCCAAATAGGTATCCAATGCGCCAGTTGGTTGCTGCAGTGATGAGCCCCATGATTGACACACCAACAAGC
>Ga0194035_1001882_pt1 | contig 10627 bp, 9 predicted proteins | sample JunL2320m_MetaG_FD_148680 | JGI IMG/M metagenome (GOLD analysis project Ga0194035, IMG submission 148680) | Anoxic zone freshwater microbial communities from boreal shield lake in IISD Experimental Lakes Area, Ontario, Canada - Jun2016-L239-20m | ecosystem: Environmental > Aquatic > Freshwater >...
GTGTAAAGCTCCATCACTTTGGCTTTGGTGGCCTCGTCTACGGTGGTCGTTTTCATCGCATCGTCAATCTTAACCATCAGCGTGGGGCATTGGTTGGCGAGGGCAGGGGCGGCAAGGGCCACTACCATTGCTGCGGCAAGAAACAACTTCTTCATCATCGCCCTCATTTATTTTAAGCTACTATCGATACGATAGGCTGATCGTTTTGGATTGCAGAGAACTTGTGACCGTATGATGACGACGAAGTCAGACTTCCATCAAGTCGTTAACGCCGAGATCATATCGTTCGTCGTGTCGGGCTAGGTTCCGAAGTTGGCTTACACGCAGGCCGGGGAGGTCGCGAGCCCTTGCCTGTTCATGGCGTGCACCGCGGGCAGCATCTGCTCATTGCTTATCAGGCAGTGATGTCCCGCGAGGTCAGCAAGGCGGCCCTGCGCTTCGTCCAACTTGTTAGACGTGTAGATCGTTCTCCAACACCGCCTTGATTGTTGAGGCGTGATACTCGCCGCCCCTCTTGCCCACGATGCCGCGCCCGTTGAGGGCGGCGGCGATCTGAACCATCCCGTCATTCAACCCGCGCAACGTTCCACAGCCTGCATGCGCCGTGGTTCGAGGAAGCCCGGGAAGTAGGAGCCCTTCCTGAGCTTCGGGATGCACAGTTCCACCGTCCCGGCACGGGTCTCCCGGTCCCGGTCGCGGTAGCCGTTGCGTTGGGCAAGCCGCAGCGGGCTCTTCTCGCCGGGGGCAGCCCCGGTGAGAGCGCCTACCTCAAGCTCCATGAGCCTCTCAGCGGCAAAGCCGATCATCTCGCGTAGCACATCGGCATCAGGCGTCTTTTCCAGAAGGCTGCGCAGGTTCATTATGTCGTCGGTCATCGGTGGTTCTCCGGTCTTGGGGTTGAGGTCGCAACCAGACCCTACCGGAAACCCCGGTGACCACCGAAAGCCGTTCGCTCGCTACAGCGCTCCCTGTGGGCGCGCTTCGCGAACGGCTTCACCGTCAGAAGCTACACCACGCCTGGGGACACGACCTAAGGCCTGTAAACAGAAGCCAGAATTTACACAATTAACACTCAGAATACGAGAGAGGTCTCACCAGAAAGTCCAGGGATTACCTGTCAGTCGACCCAAATCCTTTAACAGATAAAAACGATCCACCGCTTTCGCAATTCATGCCCATGGTTGAACAAATAGACTGGAAAAACTGGCGGCGATTGTTGGTGCGTGGCGAAGGAGCCCGCTATTTGGCTCGCCATACGCCTCCCAAAACATCACATGGTGCGGGTATTCAGTTCAAATACCTTTATCGTTCGCTTTGAATGATGGATGCTCTGAACTCCTGTCCACAGACCGTCGCAGCTGGTCGAGAAACGCGCGATCTACCGGAAAATCATGGGCGATACCGTAGGGTAAATTGTTCTCCCGCACGAAGTCGCGCAAGCCCAGCATCGTTGCATCCACATCTTCCCAGGTCAGCCCCATGCTCTCCGGTCGAATGTCCACGCCGATTTGTGCCACGGCCTGGCGTAGTTCCTCGGCTCTTCGATCATGCATCATCGCACCGGCAATGAGGCCTAGGCAGACGGACTGGCCGTGCAGAAACTTGATGCCAGTTCGGGCTTCCAACGCATAGAAGATAAAATGCTCAACGCCTTCGATGTGACGCGGGCACCAGCCCGCGCCGTGATAGGAGGCACCACCCCACTTGAAAGCATCGATGATGAGGTTGATGCCCTCCGGTGTTAGGTCATGGATAGCTTGTTTGCCCTGGAGTGCGGCTTCTGCCAGCTTCAATGAATGGCTGGCCAGGCCCTCGTTATAGGGCCAGCGTGGTTCGCATCTACCTATGCGATTGGCATACTGCCAATCCCACACGCCAGTGAAGAAACAGAACACATCACCAATGCCAGCGTGATTGATGTGCTTGGGCGCAGATTCCAGAATGCCGTAGTCGAAATAGATGCATTCCGGGATGGCCCATCCGACATATCGCACGATCTGATTATCGCGCACGCCGGAACGTTGGCCATACATGGCGTCAACGGAGAGTGATGTGGGGAACTGGTGCAGCTTCAAGCCTAGCCGCCAGGCAAAGTACTTCGCCGCATCGATGGCTTGGCCACCTCCGAGCCCAATGACGGAGACAAAGGGCTGAATCTGCGGCAGGGCGGCTTCGAGATCGGCGCGCTCCATGCTTCGAACGAACCACACTGGTGTGTCTCGCGGAAACTGCGCCTCAAAATGTGGCCACAAGTCTTCCATGGTGACGACGAGAAAAGGGCTTGCTACAAAGTTCGGAACCTCTGCCAAGAGGTCGCGGCCAAAGACCGTGGGGAATGCTTTGATGTCTTGTGGATTGACAGTCATTTTGAAATAGATGGTACCTTCCGAGTGTGAAGCGAAGTTTTGCGCGAATTGGCTCTGTTGGCAAGACCGGGCGTTGGTAAGCAGCTTCACTGACCTGCCAAGGCATTGACGTGTGCGTGTCGCAGTCGGATTGAGGACACTGCACAAATCAAGTCGTAGATCTCCTCTGTTCTCGGTGGGACAGAATGACAATAAGTTCCGGAGCCACGCCCCGGGGCACGACCCTATTGGGCGCCGATCAGGGGGCAGAGTTCAACGCCGATTGACATCAAGTCAGTGTCCATCGCACACTACATGCTTATCTGAAAAATTGAGCTGAGTGATGCCTTTAACCAGTCAAGCACCTTCTTCCGCGCTCGGACCATCTCTGATCTGGCGCAACTGGGTTAGCAACCAAGTTTCGCGCGTCGGACATTTCGCGATGCCGAGTAGTGACGAGGAGGCATGTGCAGTTGTTGACATCGCGGCACGCGACGGTCTCACCGTGCGGGTCGTGGGGTCGGGTCATTCCTATACACCCATTGTCGCCACAGACGGCGTTCTGGTCTCTGCCGAACGGTTGACCGGTATCGAAGCGATCGACGCGGAGCGCGGACACGTGTCACTGCGTGGCGGCACAAGAATCTGCGACGTCGGTCCGGCACTACGCGCTGCCGGCTGGGCGCTTCCCAATCAAGGCGACATAGATCTGCAGACCATATCTGGCGCAATCTCTACCGGAACCCATGGTAGCGGCGACAATATTCAATGCCTTGCAGGGCCAATCGCGGCCATGCGGCTTGCTGGATCGGACGGGAAGATCCTCAATCTTTCGGAGGAAAATGATCCCGACACGCTACGCGCCGCAAAGGTTTCGCTTGGTATGTTTGGCATCATTCTGTCGATCACAATGAAGCTGGTCCCAGCCTTCGATCTCCACGACAGGATTTGGCGTGCTGATTTCGATGAGTGCCTCGATGATTTGGATGGCTTGTGCCGGGAGAATCGCAGCGTCCGCATCTTCTGGTGTCCGAATGCACACTCGGCATCCCTCTTTAGCCTTCCTGATACTCTGGGGCTCGGCCGAACACGCAAATCGGCGGACGTATGCGAGATGCGTACCCTGAATGTCACGGCAGCTTCCCCCGAAACTGTTGCTGGCAAACGCGGTGAACTGATCGGTCCGAGCTATCGCATCTTCCCGGGTTCAATACCCATGCCGAACCACAATGAGTGCGAATATTCAGTACCATATGAGAGTGGACCGGACGTCTTCCGTGCCATCCGAAAACTTGTTCAGACCAAGCATCCCGATCAGATCTTTCCGGTCGAGTATCGGACTGTCGCCGCGGACGATATTTGGATGAGCCCTTACTATGCGCGCAAGACTGCCATGGTCTCAGTTGCCGGCGGGGCGGGCGAGGACTATTGGAACTTCATTCGTGACTGTGAGGCGATCTTTGCCGAGGTTGGCGGCCGGCCTCACTGGGGCAAGCTCCATAGTCTTGGCAGAGAACGTATTGAGGAAATCTATCCCCGCTACCAGGATTTCGTCTCTCGCCGCCGTCAGCTTGACCCGGAGGGGCGATTCTTGAATGGCTACCTCAGAGAGCGGTTTTTATGAGCTATCAATGACACAGAAGATGAGAGACGTTAGCTTTTTGTTTTGATACGCCGACCGCTCTCTTTATCGAAAAACATAAGTTGTATCGGATCGATGGAAAAATGCGCGGTTTTGCCCACTGTCAGCCGAACGATACCGTTCAGCCGGGCCATGATCGCGCCCCCCTTCCAACCTAGATTCACAAGTGTCGATGGTCCGATCGGCTGCACATCCCTGATGATTGCGGATGTTCCTTGACCACCAATCGTCACATATTCGGGGCGTATTGTTACTAGGATCTTTTCAGTCCTCGCGCCAAGAGCGACTGCCTGGCGGGCGGTTATTGGAAGACTTGCTGATCCGCAGCGCAAAATGGTGTTGCTTTCGTTGCTCCGATCGATGACGCATTCGAGAATCTCAACTTGTGGCGTTCCGATAAACCGCGCCACCTCGACTGTTTCGGGATTCGCATAGACGTCCTCAGGCGTTCCGAACTGTTCGACGGAACCATCACGCATGATTGCAACACGGTCGGAAATTGAGAGCGCCTCCTCCTGATCGTGGGTAACAAAAATCGATGTTACGCCGAGCCGTAGATGGAGTTCCTTTACCTCAGCTCGCATGCGGTTTCGGAGTGCTGCATCAAGGTTCGAGAATGGCTCGTCGAACAGGAATACCTTGGGGTGTCGTACAATGGCTCGACCGATCGCCACACGCTGTTGCTGACCGCCCGATAGCTGGTTGGGGTAGCGATCCAGCACATGGCTGAGGTCGAGTGCGGACGCTGCCGCGCCCACTCGCTCGTGAATCTCAGCGGGCGAGAAATTCCGCAGCCGCAGATTGAAACCCATGTTACCGGCGACGGTCATGTGCGGATATAGCGCATAATTTTGAAAGACCATGGCCACATCGCGACCGACGGGTTCAAGGTCGTTGACCCGCCGTCCGTCCATGAGGATGTCGCCTGACGTGGGATCGTCGAGCCCCGCGATCATATTGAGAGTAGTTGTCTTGCCGCAGCCGGACGATCCGAGCAGCGTGACAAACTCGCGATCTGCGATGGTGAGATTGATACCCTTGCAGACGTGGACCGCGCCATATAACTTGTTGATGTCGATAAGCTCGATGCTTGGCATAGATCACCCTTTCAGCATACCGTCGGCGAAGCCACGCAGAATGGTATTTCGGAGCAAGATCGTCAGCAGGATGATAGGCGCCACGGAGATCGCCGCGGCAGCCATCATCTGCCCGAACATCGTTTGATACTGTCCAGCGAAGGCAGATATGGCCAATGGTACTGTCTGGGCAGTCTGGCGCGTCATAATCAAGGCGAAGAAGAACTCATTCCAGGCCTCGATAAAGGCGAAGATCGCAGCGGCAAACAGCGAAGGCAGAGAAATCGGCAGAACAATCCGCAAGAATGTCTGGAGTGGTGAGGCGCCATCCACGCGCGCAGCGCGCTCTAGCCCGAGGGGAAGGCCCATAAAAAATCCGCGCAACACCCAAATGACAATCGGAAGGTTGAAGGAGAGATAAACTAGGATGAGGAGAAGCTTCGTGTCGATTAGCCCCAACTTGGAGGCGGTAATGAAAAGCGGAATTGCGATCACGATGGCCGGAAACATCTGCGCGGCAAGAACCATGAGGAGGATGGTGCCTGCATGTTTAATTTCAAGCCGTGCCAGCGCATAGGCGGCCGGCGCCCCCAGGATAATGGCGAGCGCGGTCGTAAATGTCGCAACGATGAGAGAATTGATAATGGCTCGACCCAATTGTGCGGCTGAACTGAAGACCTCTAGATAATTGGCGAGCGTGAAGGATGAAGGCGAAAGATCAGGCGGGATCGACGTCAATGCCTGCTGCTGGAGAACACTTGAAAGCAGAAGCCAGACGATCGGTCCTGTGGCAGCGAATACGAAAACAACAAGCGCAAGAACGATCCCTGCCCTTCCCAGGATTGATTGACTAGCGGCCACGAGGCGCTCCGGGGTTCATGAGGCGGACGTAGATGATCGACAACAGCAGGCTCGCGAGGAAAATTACATTTGCCAGTGCAGCGCCGTAGCCAAACTTCAGGAAATTGAAAGTGACGCGGTAGGCAAGAAAGTTCATGACGACGGTCCCATCGGCAGGGCCGCCCTTGGTTAAGACAAAGATCAAATCGAACACCCTCAATGACCATATCGTCTGTAAGATCACAGCAATGGCAATGGCGGTGTTTAGAGAGGGAAGCGTGATGAAGCGAAATGCTTCAAACGTCGATGCGCCGTCTACTCGCGCCGCGCGATAAAGTGTCTTGGGGATGTTCTGGAGTGCAGCAAGAAACAGAATTGCGATAAACGGAGTGGATTTCCAGATATCCACCAACAACACCATGTTGAGTGCCCGAAATGGGTCTCCCAGCCAAGTGACGTTCTGGTCTATCAACCCAAGTTGGAGCAGCAGGCTGTTCAGAATTCCATAGTTTGAATGATAGATCCATTTCCACAGAACGGCATTGGCGACGGGTGCAATGGCCCACGGAAGGAGCAGAAATACGCGAAAGCCACTCCAGCTTGCCATTGGATGATTGAGGAGAAGCGCCGTCAACAGACCCAGCACTACGACACCTATGACCTCGACCACGGTGAAGTAGAGAGTGTTGAGAAGTGCGGCCGAGACAGACTTGTCACCTATCAGCTGCCGATAATTATCAAGACCACTGAATGGCGTATCGAGCTGGCCGGCCGATAGACTTGCATCGGTCAGTGATAGCCAGATCGAATACAGGACAGGATAGGCAAGCAGAAGTGCAAGAACGATAAGCGCAGGAGCAAGGAAGAGTGGTGCCACACGCGCATGGCGAGTTCGGTGCCCCGTACCTAGAGGCAAAGCGCGTGTGGCTTCGGCCACGTTTCTTTTAGCCGCGCTTCTTGACGATCGCGGCCACTAGATTTGCCGCCTCTGCTATTGCATCTTTTGCTGAGGATTTTCCCGCCAGAGCCTTGTTTATCTCAGTCCCAAGAGCGACCGTGACCTCGTTGTAGTCCGGGGTCACGTAGCTGTCATAAGGATGGTTTGCCTGTTCGAGCACGACAGCAGCATTGGGGAGTGCCTTCTGCACGTCCGGATCACTGAGCACCGAAAGCCGAATGGGCAGCCAGCCCGTATCGATCGCCTGTCGTTTCTGAACGTCCTTGTCGAGATAGAACTCGATGAGCTTCGTTGCGAGTTCAGGGTTCTTCGAGGTCTTGGTGATCGTCCATGCATCGGTGCCGTCGATCGAGGCTGATCCCGCAGGTCCTGCAGGCAGCAGCGCTCCAGCGAGCTTGCCAACGATTTTGGAGGAGGCGGGGTCATTGGCCGGCTTCCACATGAATGGCCAATTCATCATCATCGCGGCCTTGCCGGCCGTCATTACGTTCGTGGCGTCGTTTATGCCGACATAGGAGATTGAACCCGGATCGGAATAGGGCATCAAATCCATCATCATCTGGAGAGCGAGAATTCCCGCATCACTGTTGAATGCGGGCGAACCATCCTCATTGTACAGTTTGCCGCCCGCCTGCTGTAGAAAGCACATCCAGTATGAAGCCGTGCCACCAATGCCCGCCGGGTCGCCGTAGTTCAGCACCCAGCCATAATTGCCGTCACGCGTGCATTCCTTTGCGACGTTCTTGAGCTCGTCCCATGTCTTGGGCGGAGCGGTGAAGCCGGCCTTCTGCAGCAACTCGGTATTGTAGAACAAGGTCAGTAGTGACAGCGTAAAGACCACCCCGCTCGATTGGCCGTCCCAGGTCACGGTTGAAAAGCTCGACTTGGGGAGGTCGTCAATGAGCTCTTTTGGCAAATTCTTGGCGAACGGAACTAGGAATTTGGCTAACTCCGGCACCCAGCCGGACATATAGACCACATCCCAGACATGCTCGCCGGATGCGAATGCGGTGGCCATTTTGTCGTGGAGTTGCGGCCACGCGACCATGTCGTAAGTCACCTTGGCCGAATTTGCTTTTTGCCAGGCGGCGAAGGCCTCTTCTGAAAACTTCGCAGCCCCAGGCGGAGCAGGATCGGGGGGCAGAGGAGAAAATACGCTTAAGGCTGTCTCATCGGCCCAAGAAGGCCGCGATAAGCTGGGCAACACCAGGGCTGCGGCGGCACCAGACGCCGCTGTCTTTATCAGCGAACGTCGGTCAAGAAAGGGCAAGCGGTTCATTGGCTTCCTTCGCTATGTCTGCTGTTATGTGACAATCTACCGCAGGCGTGGATATATCAGAGGGCGCGCGGTGTCAACGTGACCTGACCGGCATTTTCTGAACCAAGCGAATTGAGAGAATGATCGGCTGCTCCTCTTGCGACTTGAAACTACATAAGGCCCTGTATGTCCCCCTGAGGTACTGGGATACGGATCTTTGGCTTCTGGCCCAAAATTAGATCTGACATCACCTGCCCGGAGCCGCAAGCCAGCGTCCACCCTAGGTGCCCGTGGCCTGCGTTGACCCAGAGCCCTCTTACGGACTTGGATTCACCTATGATTGGGGTCCCGGCAGGGCTCACTGGGCGAAGTCCAGCCCATACTCGCGCCTTTGAGAGATCGAGATGCTGCTTTAGCTCAGGAAATGTGAAGTTGGCGTTATCAATGATTGCCTGAGCACGTGGCATGGCGGGTGTCGTATCATATCCCGCAATCTCGGCAGACCCAGAGATTCGCATGCGATCGCCGATGGGCACGAGGCCAAAAAGCTTAGAATCGTCTATGATTGGAAGTTGCGGTGCGCTGTTCCAAGCTCCGCGGGAAAACGTGATAGATATACCCTTTACCGGATAGACCGGAATGTTCACTCCAAGCCGTGCAAGAATGGGAGTGGAAAAGCTCCCCATAGCGACGATGACGGTGTCAGCCGTGATCCGGCCGTTGCTGGTGACAACGCCGCTTACCCGCCCCGCCGACGTTTCAATATTCACGACGGACGTCCCGTACTGAAAGCGCACGCCCTTTGCTGCGCAAGCCGCCGCAAGGCCTTGCGAGAACTTATTGCAGTCTCCAACTTCATCTCGCGCGAAGTAAAGAGCGCCCGCAAGCGTCGATTTTGTAGATCTTAGGCCCGGTTCGATCTCAACGGCTCTGTCGGGGTCAATCCGTTCGTAGAGCAGACCGTGTTGAGCCAGAAACTCGCTCGATCGCTGGGCGCTATCGAGAGACTCGGCCGAGCGGTATATCTTCAATACTCCCTTTGAAGATCTGTCATATTCTATATCGCATTCTGCTCCAATCTCGTGAAGGCAGCGGAGTGAGTGGAGTGCGAGTTCGAGATTGGCGAGGCTATTTGCCCGGAAACGTTCAGGCGTACAATTGCGGGAGAATTCAAGACCCCAGCGCCACATGTGAGGAATGGCGCTGTAGCGCAACAAGAGGGGAGCATTCTCTTTGCCGAGCCAACCAAGAATCTTTTTCGGCATTCCGGGCTGTGACCATGGCTCTACCTCGCTGGCATGTATGACACCTCCATTACCCCAGCTAGTTTCCATACCCGCAGCCGCATGGCGCTCGACGACCTCAACATCTTCACCCAATTTACGCAGGTACCAGGCGGTTGCCACGCCCACCGCGCCTGCACCAATGATGACTGTCGTCATTTATCTTGCCTTCCCTTGCTAGGATTGCGTGATTTAGAAGCGTTGCCTCGCAGTCCTGCCCACATCTCCTCATTCTCACGGTCAATCCGCGCTGCAACATCCCGGGCGACATTTCGCATAAGCTCATCATGGATGCGCTTCGACTCCATGTAGAGCTGACTGATAAGGCGGAGGTGTGAGGTCATCTCGTGGTAAGCACGCATAGGGTCGTGACTGGCGACGGCCTCATAGATGGCCGTATGGTCGCGTACCGAGAGCAGATCTGCATCCGGCATGTGAATGGTCTTCGTCCGCTGGTCAATGAGCCACTTGATCATGATGTCATGCACTGCGGAGAAAACTGGGTTTCGTGTAATCGCCGTCAGTTCATAATGGAAGGCGACATCAGTGCGTATGAATTCCGCGTTATTTCCCACTGCTGCACTGTTTGCATCCAGCGCCTTCTTGAGCTTCACGATGTCGACTTCGGTCGCGTTCTGGGCGGCCTGCCAGGCGACACCTGCTTCAAACAAGAGCCGTGCCTGTTCCATGTGGGCCTGACCCTGGCCGCGGGCTGAGATGCGTTTGATCAGGCTAGCCAACTGATCGGTAAGGAAGCTAGCACTTGGCGCTGTCACCCTCGCTCTCGCTCCCCCCGTGATCTCGACAAGACCCTGCTGCTGCAAAAGGAATAGAGCTTCGCGTACAGAGGGGCGTCCTACTCCATAACGCTCGGCGAGTTCTTTTTCGGACGGCAGCTGGTTTCCAACCTCAAATTCGCCAGCGGCCATTGCACTCTCGAGAAGCTCTGCGATGTCATGTGAGCGCTTACGTCTTCCGAGAGGCTTGGTTTGGGTGTTCATCTTCTGGCTGTACTCCATCGAGGTAGCTGTCGAATTCTCACGCGCTGGGGTCATGTGTCAATAGGTCTTGACCTATCACTATTTGTGAATAAGGTGATGCGTCAATCAGAACGATGGGGGAAGTGATGTCCGTGGGCGGTCTTCGTCATCAACTCAAGACGCCGGCGCTTGTCCTCGATATTGATATTCTTGACCAAAATATCGCAACAATGTTCGATCGTGCC
>Ga0194035_1001884_pt1 | contig 10621 bp, 13 predicted proteins | sample JunL2320m_MetaG_FD_148680 | JGI IMG/M metagenome (GOLD analysis project Ga0194035, IMG submission 148680) | Anoxic zone freshwater microbial communities from boreal shield lake in IISD Experimental Lakes Area, Ontario, Canada - Jun2016-L239-20m | ecosystem: Environmental > Aquatic > Freshwater >...
GAGCCGGATCCCGACCTGCCTGTGCATCCATACTCATCGGCGCCGCACATCGAGTTCATCGGCGTGGCTTTTCGCTACCCACGGGCCCACGTCGACGTTCTTGCCGACATCAATCTCTCGATCTACCCCGGTATACGCCTAGGTATCAGGGGCTCAAGCGGCGCGGGCAAGAGCACCCTCCTCGAACTACTGCTCGGGCTTCGTGACCCAACCACCGGAATCGTCGCGATCAATGGCCAGTTGCTGTGCGACCACGCTATACGTCATCAACGCGGAATCGGCTACGTCCCGCAGACAGTGCTACTTCTCGACGACACCGTAGCGGCGAACATCGCGCCCGGTTGGCGCGACGACGAGGTGGACCATGACCAGGTCCGCGCCGTGCTGAGGCAAGTGGGTCTCGGCGACTGGCTCGATGCACTCCCGTCCGGATTAAGTTCGCTGCTCGGGCCCGGGGGTCCCAGACTGTCTGGAGGGCAACAGCTACGATTCGGTCTTGCGCGAGCCCTTTACGCGAAACCGGTGCTCCTCGTAATGGACGAGGTCACGGCGCATCTCGACCCAGCGGCCACCACCGAGATCGTCGCCGTGCTCGCCGGGATCGACCGGTCCATAACGCAGGTGGCGGTAGCCCACGACCCGGTTGCGGTTGAATACTGTGACGTCATCATTGATCTCACGGGCGGGCGTATTTCGCATATTTCGCCTAGTGATACGCGTAGACCGGCGGAGCCCTGACTTCCCTGTCGTGCGTCATGTTGGCCATGCACCGGCGGAACATCAGCACAGTCACCGCCGCTCAGTGCGCCGCGGTAATGATCGTTGGTCCACACCACTCGCTGCTGCCACCGACCCCGAACAGGCCGGGTGGCCGTTCGTCCCGGCGGGCCACGATGCCCCGGAGAGGAACAAAGGGGGTGTCTCTCCATCGGAGTGTTCAGCCGAGACGGCTTCGCTCTGACATCTTTCGACGGCAGAGCGGGTGCATTTAGGTGCTGGCGTGCACGAGTCGGGACGCTCACAAATCCACGCATGAGGTTGGTGCACGCTGATTCCAAACGACGATATCTCGTCAGCCCCAGCAAGCGTGTACGCACCCCACCCCCTCCCCGGGACGGCGTTCATTCCGGCGTGGGCATTTTCATCGTGACCCGTCCGGACCTGGAAATCAGCGTGCTCATCGTTACCTTCAACGGTGCCCGTCACATACGGGAGGCCATCGAATCGGTGCGTGCACAAACGTTTACCGACTGGGAGATGCTCATCGCTGACGACGGTTCAACCGACGACACGCTCCGCGTGGTGCATTCGGTGGGCGACCCGCGAATCACCGTGCTCCCGCAGAAACACCTTGGCGACCAGGGCCACTGGCGCAATATGGTGGCTCGTCATTACGGCCGAGGGAACCACGTTGCGCCCCTCGACCACGATGGTCCATGGATGCCCCCCAAGCTCGCACTGCAGCATGCGACGCTGGAGGGGACGGTGGCGGCACTTGTCGAACACCGGATGAGCGTCGCTGTTCGAGGACCGACGTCAAGTAGATCTGGAACCGTGTCATCTGGATCGCGATGACCGATTGGATCGGCTCACCCTCATCATCCTTCCTGCCGGCATCCTGCACTCACCAATGCTCATCCGCCGGTCAGCATTCCTGAGGGTCGGCAGTTACCGAGGGGATCCGCGCGTGACTGACGCGACCCTCGGACTCGACCTCCGGCTGCCCGCCCCGCTTGTCGAGATACCCGAGATCCTCACCCTCTGGCGGCGTCAGGCTGCCCAGACGACCAACGGCGAAATACAGATGGCCGGAGCGGTGGGCGCTCTGCACCGTGCCATCGCGGCGGATCTTATGGAGTCTCTGGAGATGCAGGCAGCAGGCGTGCTGCTCGCCGACCAGACCTTGGTCCGCCACCTCACCGCCGACCGTGTGCGGTCGGGGTATCATGCGTAGGTGGTTGCCCACCCAGATGATGTGGAGAGTTAGGCCTAGCTCGTGGTGAGCTACGTGCCACGGCCCATCATGTTGAGATTCCGTGCTCACTATCGGCGCCGGCCGCCAAAGGACCCCAGATCCTGGCAACACAACTGAGCATTGTGGTCTCCACGCTGGGGGCCCGTCCCGGCGAGTTGACCCGCCTGCTTGACTCGATCAAGGATGATCGGCCAGACGGCGTCGAGTTGATCGTGGTCGATCAGTCAAGACGCGGAGATGCGCACCGGCTCGTCAGGACCCACCCGTTGTCGTCGGACCTTCCGCCGGTATGCATCACATCCGGACGAGGAATCAGCACGGGGAAGAATGCCGGGCTGGGCGTTGCCACCGGCGTACTGATCACGTTTCCCGACGACGATGCCTGGTATCCGCCTGGCGGGCTTACCGCCATTCTCAAACGCATGGAAACCAACAGGGGGCTCGACGCGCTCACGGGCATCACGCGGGGATCTGACGGCCGCGTCTCCCTCGGCGGCCACATTCGGCGTGCAGGCCCCTTGCGTCGACACTCTGTCTTCCGCCAGGGCGTCGAGGCAACGATGGTGGCCCGTACCGATGCCCTCCGGGAGATCGATGGGTTCTCCGTCGAGGTTGGGGTCGGCGCCCCCACGCCATGGGGCGCTGCCGAGGGACCCGACCTGCTGCTTCGCATGCTGGCCGGCGGCGCAAACATACGCTTCGATCCCTCGCTGTTCGTGTATCACGAGAGTTCGAACCTCGCCGAGGACGCGATGGTTTCGCGGGCGCGGAACTACAGCCGTGGCGCCGGATACGTCGTTGCCAAGAACCGGGTGCTGTCTCTGCACCTCTATCGTTTTGTCGTTCGGCCCGCGGTTGGCGTCGCCACCGCCCGTGTTCTGGGGCAACGCGATCAGGCTCGCAGAAGGACCGCAAAGCTCGGTGGCCACTTACGGGGTATGATCGACGGTTTCCGTGCGCGCAATGGATAGAGAAACTCCAACACGGCGGGCAGGGCGACAAAGCAGAGCAGTCAGCAGCTACGTTCACCATCACGCTCCCGGCGCTGAGGTTACGATGGCAATCATCCCCACCTCGCACAATTTAGGCATGCCAAAAGACTGCCCCACCTACACCGGAATGAATTGCGAGGCGGCCGAGCCTCCCATCGCAACCGGTCACCGCGGCCCCGCAGGTCGCCTTGGCCTGTTGACAGAGTGCGCCAAGATCTACCTTGGCTGACGTCGCGCAGCCGTTATGGGCCCGCTGGTCCCGCGCCCGCCTTCGCCCCTCCGAATTCGCCTGCGAAGACCGTCGGCTGCTCATCCATGCCACGCGCAACATGCCGCTGCCGGGGAACACCAACACCCGCGATCGCTTCATCCGCGCCTCGTTCTACAGCGCGTTCCTCAGCAAGGCACACCCCAAGAGCACGCTCGAGGCACAGGCCGCGCTGATGTCGGTGGCGCGCAATGTGTCGGACCCAATCGGCGCCCCCGGTGATGAGGTGGGCGAGAACGACGAGACCGACTTCCGCACGCTCGCGGATCTCACCCACGGCGTGTACTTCTTCGAGCTCTCGCGCGGGCTTTCCACGCTGCGCACCGATCTTCGTCGCATCGACTTCCGCAAGGGCACCGGCGTGCGCTCGGTCAACCCCATCAACCCGCGCCTGCAGGGTGACATCACGAAGCTGTACCGCCCCGGTGGCGCGCCGGCCCCGGGAGTCGTGGGGAAGTGACCCGCCGGCCCGGTCGCGGCCTTGCCGGGGCGGCTGCGGTAGCCGCTGCGGTTGCGGCGACAGTGCTGGTGGGCTGCGGTGACCCGCCGCCAGCGTCAGTCATCAGTTTCAGCAGGTATGCGGCAAACGGGCAGGCCCACATCTTCACCATGGCCCCCGACGGCTCGGACGTGCGCCAGGTCACGTTCGCCCGTGGCGTGCAGGCCCACAGCTCGCTGTCGCCCGACGGCGCGAACGTCGTGTACACGCAGGTGAACCGCACGGGGTCGTCAATCAAGGTGGTCAACCGGTCCGGCGGCGCGCCGACGGTGCTCAACCAGGGCCAGCGCTGGAGCATGGTGCCCAACTGGTCGCCCGATGGCACGCGCATCGCCTTCACCAGCGACGCCGACGGCAACTATGAGATCTACACCATGGCGGCCGACGGCAGCGATGTGCGCCAGTTGACGTTCACCAAGCCGCCGATTCAGCACGTAGGCCCCAAGTACTCGCCCGACGGTTCGCTGCTGCTGTACGCCACCGACGATGACGAGAAGGACCCGGCGAACCAGCAGGACATCTGGACGATGCCGTCAGGCGGCGGCCCCGGCACGCGGCTCACCCGCGATATCAATGACCGCGAGAGCCGCGGATGGTCACCCGATGGCCGGCGCATCGTCACGCAGACGGTGAAGAACGGCGTGGGCCAGTTGGTGGTGCTGAACGCCGACGGCAGCGATGAGCACCAGATCACCCACTTCCCGGCGGACACCCCGAAGTTCGTCCCCGGGGGCATCTTCCCGGTGATGAGTGGGGCAGTCACGCCTGCGTGGTCGCCGGATGGCGAGTGGATCGCCTTCGCGGCCAACCCCGACGGCAACTACGACATCTACCGCATCCGCCCCGACGGATCCGGGCTCACCCGCATCACGCGTACCGCGCAACCCGAATTGTCGGTGGGGTGGGGGCCGTGGGGCGCGACCGGGCAGTAGTTCGCAGGGACGCCTCCGGGTGAGGGCGAATAGCCATTTCGCCGCGCGCTCCGCCGGCCTCATGCCGCTATCGAAAGGGCCTCAATGAAGCGATCCCCTCTGGTCATCACCGCCGCCATTGGTGCGGCGCTGGTGATCCCCTCACTCGCGTCGGCGCAGGCCGGTACGTGCAACAACCCAGCCAACCTGCCCACCAGTGGCACCACATCGGATGGTGCGATCAACTGGCTGGCCATCAGCGCCACCAACGGCAGCACCACCCCCACCTCAAATGGTGCGCAGCCCTCGGGCGACTACTGCGGCGTGTCAACCACGGGTGTTGGCACCGGGTTCGGGTACGTGTGGGCCATGTCGGGCAACGGCCTGGTGCGCATTGACCCCAACAGCAACGAGACCATCGGCTACACGGCCACGGTGAACAGCGCGCAGTCTGCGGCCCAGGCCGGCAACTACCTGTGGGTGTCAACGCCCGATCGCGCCACCGGGTTCACGTCCACGGGTGTGTCGAAGGTGAAGGTGGCCGCTCCGACGTCGAAGAAGTACGCGTCGGGCCTGTCGTCGGTCATCAAGGTGTCGGGTTCCACCGTGTGGGTGGGTAACGCCGACTATCGCGTGGTGCAGAAGGTGTCGTCGTCAAACGGCAAGGTGACGATGTCGTTCCCCGTGAGCAACACCCCACGCAACCTGGCGCTTGCGGGCAGTGCCATCTGGGTGCTGTCGAACAGCCCCAACTACGCCGTGCGCGCCTACAACACGTCGAGCGGCAAGGCGCTGAGTGCATCAACGGCACTCGCGGGCGCGCCGTTCGGGCTGGTGGCGTCGGGTGGGGCCATGTGGATCTTCACCCAGAAGTACATCTACAAGTTCTCCACCAGCAACTACAAGCAACTGGCGCGTTACGCGCAGGCGCTCCCGCCGGGGTTCACCATCTTCAACGGCCGTGCCGTGGCAGCGGGCCTGGGCGGCATCTGGATGCTCTCGCAGCAGTGCCAGCTGTACCGGTTCGATACGGCATCACACTCGGTGAACCTGAAGACCTCCACCGGGGCGTCCTGCGGCAACGGCAGCAGCGCCCTGGTGCTGGCCTCGGGCTCGCTGTTCAGCAACCTGCAGGGTGGCAGCGCCTTCCCGGCCGGCCACACCGTGGTGCGCAGCACGCCTGTCAGCTGATCACGCGCGTGGGCACGCCACCATCCCGGTGGCGTGCCCACGGCAGTGCTGCTCAGCCGCTGCGTCGCCTGCGGCCGGTGCCCTTTGATGCGCGAGCGCTGGCACTGGAGCCACTGCTGTATTGGTGTCGGAACCTGAGCAGCCACGCCTGCGCCAAGGCCGTGCGCGTGGGGCCGGGCGTGCGGCACGTGGTCTACTGCCACACGCCCATGCGCTACGCATGGGATTTCGATCAGGAGCGCGGGCGGTTCCCGGCTCCGCTGCGGGGAGTTATCGGTGCGGGCATGGGCACCCTGCGCACATGGGACCGCCGGAGCGCGCAGCATGTGGACGCCTTCATCGCCAATTCCACAGCGGTGTCAGAACGCATTCGCCGTCACTACGGCCGCGAGTCGGTCGTGGTCCATCCCCCGGTCGACACGGAATTCTTCAGTCCGGGTGACGAGACACGCGACGACATCTTCGTGGTGGCCGGGCGGCTTGTTGCCTATAAGGAACCCCAGGTGGTGGTGGAGGCCTTTCGTGGGCTCGATGCGCGGCTAGTGGTGGTGGGTACGGGCCCACTTGAGGCGCAACTCCGCAAGGAGGCGCCGCCCAATGTGGAGATCGTCGGTCACGTCACCGACGAGCACCTTCGTACCCTGCTCCGTCGTGCCCGGGCGCTCATCCATATGGGCAACGAGGACTTCGGCATCACCATGGCCGAGGCCATCGCGTGTGGCTGTCCCGTCATCGCACGTGCCGAAGGTGGAGCACTCGACATCGTCGTCCCGGGAAAGAACGGTATTCTCATCGAGTATTCGGAGCGCGGCGCGATCCGGCGAGCCGTGCGGGGTCCTATCCCCAGCGATGCAATCGCCATCAGGGCCTCCGCTTCGCATTTCAGCCGGGCGCGCTTCCGAGAGGAAATCTTGAGTGCGGTAAACGTTAGTTCCACGGGTGCGCGCTGATGGCGAACCCCGGCCTTTGCGACCAGGTGCATGCCTCACTCCACCGCGAGATTCTGCAACTGGTTGGCCGATACGGGACGACCGACGGTGTCCTCCTCGACATCGGCTGCTGGAATGGGCAGCGCACCCTCGCGTATGCGCGCGCAATGCAGGCCCAAACAGCCATCGGGGTAGAGGTCTCTCCAGAGCAGGCGGCAACTGCCGCGCAGGTGATGACCTGCCACATGCTCGACATCGAGACCGATCCACTGCCCATCAGCGACGCCGGTGTTGATGCGATCGTGTGCAATCAGCTGATGGAGCACTGCAAGAACATCTTCCTGCCGCTCGATGAGATGTGGCGGGTACTGCGCCCCGGCGGAACCCTGATCTTCTCGGTGCCAAACCTGGCGAGCCTGCACAACCGCGTGCTGCTGGCCACCGGCAGACAGCCGACGAGCATCCGCCCCATCGGGCCGCACGTGCGTGGATTCTCCCATCGGTCGACATGTGCGCTTCTCCAGCTGAACGGCCGCTTCATAGTGGAAGACGTGGTGGGCGTGGGCTTCCCCCCGCTCCCATCACGCATTGGCGACCGAATCGCGGCGTTGCTGCCGGGCATGAGCCACACCACCGTCATCGCAGCCCGGCGAAGTGGTGCGGGCACCAGTATCGGGTGGCGCGAAGCAGTTGCGGCGTCGAGCGGGCAGACAACATGGGGTGGAGCGGCGGTCACTTGAGCACCACACGACCGCGGGTAGTGGTGGACTGCAGGTGGATCGGTCTGGGCGGTGTGGGTCGCCAGACCGAACTGCTCATCCGAGGCATCCGCGAACGCCCCGGGCTCTGCAACTGGGTGCTCTGGGGCAACCAGCGGTACGCACATCTTGCGGGCGACGCGGTGGAGTGGGTTGACGAACGTTCCGACCCTCGTCGGCGCTTCGGGCAGATGGGTCGCAGGCGCATTCCGCGGGGCGACGTAACGGTCTTCATGTGCCAGACGCGACCTCTCGCAACGCGCGGCCCGTCTGTCGTGGTGATTCACGACACGATTCAGGTGGCATTCGCGCAATCCCGAATGAGCAGAGCGCTGCGCCACTGGTACCTGCGGCGCTCGGCGCGCAGTGCCGACGTGGTGATGGCGGTGTCGACATGGTCGCGGGACGACATCATCCAAACACTCGACGTCGATCCGGGCCGCATCAGCATCCTTCACGCCCGCGGACTCAGACGGCCGGCCGACCTCAGCGTTCAAACCGGCCGTCGCGGGGACCTTCTCTACGTGGGCAGCTTCGCCCACCACAAGAACGTGCCCTTCCTCATCCGCGCATTTGGGCGCACGCAGTATGCGCAGACAGGAGGCACGCTGCGACTGGTGGGCGGCGATGGCGGCGAGACCGTCGCCCTGCAGCGCCAGATTCCGCTCGCAGAACAGGGCCGGGTGTACTTCGCCGGACGGGTCAGCGACGCTGAATTGGACGACGCCTACCGGCAGGCAGATGCACTGGTGCAGCCATCCCTGGCCGAGGGGTTCGGGCTGCCACCACGCGAGGCAACACTGCGCGGGCTGCCCCTGTGCCATAGCGGCCGTGGGGCCATGTCGGATATCACCGGCGACGACATCTGGGTGTTTGACCCCACCGACGAGGCGTCCGCAGCAGGCGCCATTGATGCCGCGATAGCCACGGGCCAACGAGATCATGGGTGGGCACGCTGGCGCCGATCAATGCGAGCCGGCCCAACCGGCGACGCAGGGGCAATGGCCGACGACGTGGCCGAGGCGGCGCGTCGGGCACTGGTGGGCGAGCGATGACCACGGCGCACGCACGCACGCAGCGCACGTTCGCCCCCATGCGGGCAATCAGCATCTTGTACTCGTTGCTTGATCGCCGCGATCGGCGGCGATCCCTCTTGCTCATGGGGGCTCGACTGCATCGCCACGGCAGACCAAGGATGTCGGGTGGTCAGCAACTGCCCCTCGGCCTGGCACGCGCCCGATACCCGAACCCGGTCATCCTCGTCATCGACGAGATCGGCGCGTTGCTCGACGGTCTGAGCCCATCAACCGCGCAGGTCGCAGTGGCGCATGATCCGTCGCCGTGGGGTACTGCGATGTGGCCATCGAAATGGCGGGGGGGAGCATCACGCCCACATTGCACAGATCTCGCGCGTCGATGCCGGAATGAGAGCGCTCCCCCATGCTTCGGGGTCGACCCGCGGCCGGCCCGCGATCAGCGTGCTCGTGGTCACCTATAACGGCACGCGCCACGTGGCGGAGACCATCGAGTCGGTCATCGCGCAGACGTTCGGCGACTGGGAGTTGATCGTCCTTGACGACGGGTCTACCGACGCGACACTCGCCATTGTTCGTTCGTTTGAAGACCCGCGCATCATCGTGCTCTCCGAGGCGCACTTGGGCGACTGGGGTCACTGGCGCAACGTAATGGCGCGCGATCACGCCCGGGGCAAATACCTCGCACCACTTGACCAGGACGACCTCTGGATGCCGGACAAGTTGGCCCGGCAGCATGCGGTACTGGAGTCAACGGACGCCGTGCTCGCGTACACGGCATGGGCGTCGATGTATGAGAACGGTCGAATGGTCACCATGATCTACCCGCTGCTGGACGGCGACGCGCCGACAGATCGGCTGGCACTACTCGCTCACCCCGTCATCCTGCACTCCGCGATGCTCGTGCGCAGGTCGGCGTTTCTCGATATCGGTGGGTATCGGGGCGAGCCCCGGCTGGCCGATACAAGGCTCATGCACGACCTGCGCAAGGTCGGTGCCTTCGTGGGCGTCAACGAGCCCCTCACCATCTGGCGCCGACACGCCGCTCAGACAAGCAGCGACGGGGAACGTATGGCGGGTCTCTACGCCGATCTTCTGCATACGTTCTCGGGCGATCCCACGGAGCACCCCGAGATCCGCCGCGTGGCCGCACGGCAGGCCGACACCATGCGGGCGCGGAGTCTCACGGCCGACCGTGGGCGGGCGGGGTTCGGCAGGCGCGTGCGTGCTCACCCACTGGACGTTCGTGCCTGGGCTTGGCTCATCGCAAGCTACATCCCGCAGCCGATCATGAGGTGGGGAAGGGCGCTCTACCGGCGCAGGCCACGGCCGGGCATGAAGCTGGACGGGCATGCAACAGAAGACCGTTCTCGGCCGTGCGGCTGACCATCGGGATCACGACCCTCGGCAGGCGCCCTGCCGAACTTCGCCGCCTGCTCGATTCGATCGCCGATGAGCATCTGGATGCCATTGAGATCATCGTCGTCGACCAGTCGCCACATGGAGCGGCACACGACATCGCGTGTACGCACACGCCCGTGGCCGGCACCCCGCTTGTGTGCCTCAGGTCGGCACAGGGTGTCAGCGCCGGGCGCAACGCGGCGCTTGAGGTGGCAACCGGTGCGTAGGTGCCCTTCCCTGGCGACGATGCCTGGCACCCGCGGAGGGGGCTAGACGGACGCCTCTCGAGCGCGAAGTTCAACCGGCGCCCATGGCCTATTCGCCGATACTCCGTCTTTCGTCAGGGACTCGAAGCGGCCGTGGTGTTCCGCACGGATGCCATCCGTGGAATCGAGCGTTTCGACCCCGATCTCGGGGCGGGGGCAAACACCCCATGGGGTGCGGGTGAGGGAGCCGACCTGCCGCTACAAATGCTCGATGCTGGGGCGCGCCACTGTTTCGACCCGGTACTCTCCATTGCCGGAGGCGGACGCTTGACCCGAGTGACCAAAATGCGGGAATTCGAACCTATGGCCGTGGCGCGGGATACGTGGTGAGCAAACACCGATTGGTCGGAAGCCCCATCTCAATGCTCATCATCAGGCCGGCCATCGGCGCCGTCGG
>Ga0194035_1001887_pt1 | contig 10608 bp, 7 predicted proteins | sample JunL2320m_MetaG_FD_148680 | JGI IMG/M metagenome (GOLD analysis project Ga0194035, IMG submission 148680) | Anoxic zone freshwater microbial communities from boreal shield lake in IISD Experimental Lakes Area, Ontario, Canada - Jun2016-L239-20m | ecosystem: Environmental > Aquatic > Freshwater >...
GTGCATGCTTATATAGGTGCGTAAAAAAACCCATGGGGGGGAAGCCATGGGTTTTTTAAAAGGAGGAAAGATCAAGTTGATATTACTTGATAGCTTCTTTGAAAGCTTTGAGTGCATTAGCGCGAACAGTTTTGGAAGCTGGCTTCGCGGAGAACATCATCTTTTCGCCTGTGAAGGGGTTAGTGCCTTCGCGAGCCTTGGTAGCTGGCTTGTTGCGAATTTTCAGTTTGAGGAGGCCTGGCAGGGTGAAAACGCCTGGGCCTTTTTTGCCAAGTTGGTCAACGATAACAGCGTGCAAGGAATCAAGAACAGCAACGACTTGCTTTTTGGAAAGCTCGGTGTGTTCAGCGATGGTGCTGAGGACTTGGCTTTTGGTCATGGCTTTTTTCTTATCGGACATACTAAAGAACTCCCTAAGACTTGAAGGTAAAAAAACAGGAAACTCCTCCTGATATAATGGAAAGTTAGGATTAAAGGGGATGAGTGTCAATCATAAAAGGGTTATTTTTCTAGGGTTTTGGCAAAGTGAAGGTGAGTAAAGGCTTAAAAAACAGGGATTTGCTGAAAAAGCCATAAAAACAGTGTAAAAAACAGGGAGAATTAGCAGGGTTTATTGCAGCTGCAATAAAAGAGTTGGGAAATGGATGGGAATAAAAAAAGGCCCGAAGGAATATTCCCCCGGGCCTTTTTGGTGGTTGTGAAAAACTTCAAATAGCACAACAGAAATTACAAAGCAGGGTCTGGCGCTCTCTATCCTAGTTGTCTATTCAATGATCTCTGCATAGGGCACAACATCACGGTCTTTGGTGCGATCATAACCAACCCATGGCCCCGGATTACCACGGTTGATGATGGTTATTGTTGCACCACCACCAGGATTATGGGGCTTTTGGAAATCCCCTACAATGTGGCCATTTAATGGATCTGCAGGATTTGCAGGATTATTATAAAGCCTTAGAATTATAGTTTCTTCGTTATCTGTATTTGGTTCAAAAGTAAGAATCATTGCAGGAGTTGCAACCACATTGCTATATGGCGGAACAACACTTTTTAGAATGAACGCACCGGGAAGACCAAAATCAACATTCTGAATGGGTGCTGCTGGAACACTGTATGCAACACCTGTTAACTGAGCATTCACCATATTGGTTCTATCAACGATGGCGAACATACGATGGCGAATATTAATGCCATCGAGTTTGCCAATTTCAGCACCAAGAGTAGGTGGCTGGGCAGAATCATCAATTACCTCGAAATAGCCAGTGGTAATCCAAACAGCAAACACATTGCTTCTAGTAGTAACACTGTTGCCGATTTTAGTAAGTAATTCTTTTCGAGGATAGATTGCGGGGCTTGCGCCAGATGCTGAAAATCCTTGAACATCTAGCAAATTACCGAATGGGACTTCCGCATTCCCAGCAGCGGTACTGGCAAAAGATTGATACCCTAGTAATGACTTATTAAACCCTTTTTTAGATATGGCACTGCTAAAATCCACATTGTTGGCTTGACCAAAACTAGCAATAGGCCTCTGAGCAACCAAGTTACTATAACCCGTGGTTACATCAGTAGGGGTAAAATTATTGGCAGGTGCAGCATCTGCAACGGCTTGAAAAACCTCTTCGCTAGGCATCGTATTTACATTCACTTTTCCAAGAACTCGCCCATGCCTCGCCTCGCCTGCTTGAAGAGGGGAAACGCCAACAGCCTCTAAAAACCGGTGCAACCTTGTGTTTTCGTCAAACCAAGGCCAATTGGATGCGTAGGGATGTGAAATTTTCATGGGAACTAAATTAACACCCGGAATGTTTGGCTGATTAAAAGCATCATTCCAACGGCATGCAGTTTGAGTTAATTCATGAGGTTTGACCGTGGCAACATGAATGAGTTCCAGAGGATTAATCAACTGCCTGTCAAGATGACCAAGCCAAGGCAAAGGATTAAGGACATTAGAATTTGGCTGCCCCATAGTATGCTGGGCCCCGGCTGGCATACCCCCTACTTGATTTCCAGTATTATTACCATTGTACATATTATTAGCCAAAATCATTAGATCTAAACCAATCGAATCCAAGAGAGGAGACCTACGGCCTATTGAACTTGTGGTGGTAACATCCGGATTTCGAGCCGCGGTATCGTCATATTTGCGAAGGTCATACATCCTTCCTTTAGAAAAAACATCCACCGTAATATAGGGATTGTAAGGCATCATAGGAATTGCCAAATTGCCCGTAACGGGGTCAATGTCATTGGGCGTTAAACCCGGATAAACAAGTTTTTGCAACATTATCTCAGGGGCATTATTTGGACCAGGCGTTGCAGCTACCCCAATATTTTTCAATTTAATTTTTGGTGTTTTAAATGTAGTATTAATTCTCGGATCCGCTTCCATTCGAAGCATAGTATCATCACCAATCACCATAAACCCACCCGGATTCAAATACCAAGTGGCGGGAACCATATTTGCCACAGGCATATTGTTGGGATCAGTCCAGTTATCCAAAATTGCCTTCGCCATTCCATTGGCATCCGTTGCAATATTGGTCCCATTAAAATCATATGACCCTGTACTGTTGAAATACATTCCGTTAACAGCATTCATTTGGCCAGAAATTTGACCTCGTTGACACAAAACAAGCTTGTAATTTTGGTATTCGGTCCCGGTGCCATCCTTGAATTGAAGTACAGCATTATGACCGCCAGGTCCAACAACATAATTGCCATCAGGTGGCAATGGGTTCATCAATTCAACTGCGGTGAACAAATGAGTTTGCATGGTGGCTTTGGTGTTGTTCATAAAAGTATCACCTGAATCATTTTGGGCCATAGAATAAGCCTCATTGATAACAACACGAGGCAATTCAACACCAAATACAAAATCTTTAGGGTCTCCGCTCCAACGAAAAACAGTATTGAAATCATCTCCGTCGATAAAATCAACAATGTTGGCAGCAAGTTGGGCAAACCATCGATTTGTTTTTTTTATCTCCATAATGTCGGCTTGAACAGCAGGGTCCACGGATGTCACTGCAGTTTCGTAAAAAATAACACCGGTCACATTACGAAGGACGTTATAAATTTCCTGGGCAAAAGTTTGGCGATCATTTACAGCCTGATCAAACTGCGCTTTAACAGCACCATAATTAATAAAATTGGTCTGGTCAGACATCCCGTTTTGTACCACTGGTGGAAAAGCGGTAAGAGGTCTATCAAGATTAAATTTAAGAGGAGGGCTTGTTTGGTTTGGAAGTATTGTTGGGGTATCTGGAATCGGAGAATAGTAAGTCACCCCCGCCTGGGCAACCGGATTTGATCTATCAGGAAAAATAAAATTTTTGGTTCTAAATGTATTCGAATAAATGGCCCCTGTCATTGCATTAGAAAGCGTATCAGGAGAAATTGGAGCCATTGCGGGCCTATCTAAATCTGCACTTAATGTAGCCACCATGTTACGAATCCGTTGCCGAAAAATCCCATCCATTCCCGAAGTGTTATAAGGCATATCCGAACCTAACGATTTGGGAAGCAATTGCGCCAATTGGCTTTTGCTATAGGGTTCCCCTTTGCCCTGCCAACGAAGGATGGATGCGGTTTCTGAAACAGGAAACACTGTGGAAACGCCAATAGGATTTGGACCAGTCACATTTGATTGGGTCCGATAAGGATTAAAATTGCGAGCATGGTAATTTGAACCAGGTGTTACACCATCCAGCAAATGTTCGGATGCTTGCCCATTGCCAAACCCCTGCCCAAAAGATGGAAAGCCATTTGCATTTATAAAGGTTGGCCTTGCAGTTGGCCCCCAACCCCCCATTGCCTGAAAATCCCCTGCCCCATTAAAATCAACTGGGGAATAGGAATGTAATAATGTACTAGCAAAATAAGTTGTTGGGGGGGGATTACTATTAACTGGAAGATAGTTAGCCTGAAACAATCGACCATATGTTTTCCATTGGTTTAATGATGAAACATTCGAAGCTGCTGCAGGTATTCCAGAGGTCGTACCATAGGATAGCAAATTCAAGAATTCATTCGCTGGCGAAAGAGGAGAATACTGAGGCACCATTCCAGAATAATTTTCAATTAGTTTTTTCGGATTGATCTCCCAACGCCCCCAACCCTGATTAGAGGCATGGTCAGCATTAGTTAAAGGCGCGCCCGGATTCCGCTGCATCAAATTGCCTGCGACATTCAAATTAATTCTGCCATCAAGGTCAAGAATCAACGGCGCTATTAACGCTTTATATTTCCTACCATCTGGGGTGGTCATTACCGGAAAGCCAGCATCAATCCAAATACTATCATTACCACCGGGGTAGCCTTCAAGGTTTTTAACATCTAAGCCATTCGGGCTTGTTGGATCAGGGGTTGGGAATCCAACATTGGTAGGCCTAAGTGTTCTGACTTGATTTGCAGGAGTCAAATTAGGATTACCAGAATTTAAGGGCCCGATGGAAACATTAGGAGCAATTAAAATATTGTCCTTATGAAAAGACGGCGAAATTGTTACATTACCAGCACTATCCAAGGAATAACTTCCAAGAAATAAATTACTTTTGTCAGAAAAAGTGTTGGGGGAATTCCATCCACTAATTTGATTCCCTAGAGTGTTATAACCTACTGTTCTAACGGCTTTTTCTGGGTCATAAACATTAAAAGGCGCCGTATTAGGCACTGATCCAAAAACCATATAATTTACAAAATCTAATTCGTTTTGAGATTTACCAGAACCTTGAAAAGGGCGGTCATTGCCCCCACCGGCCTTATAACCCCCATAAATACTCCTGGCCAAACTATGTCCACGAAGTGCACTATTCGTTGTGAGAACTTTCCCACTGTTATCTGTAGCAATGATAGGATCTGCAACATCATATAAAATTTGTCCAAGGGCAAAATTAAACATAAAGCGTGGGTCGATATCTGGCATCAAAGCATAATCGCTTCTCTTATCCGTAGCATTGAGATCAAAATCGCTTGTCCTGCGGATGGAATCTGCAACCAGGAGGTAAGTGGTTCCCACAACCAAAAACATGGAAAGGAATGCAACAACAACAAGAAGAATCATGCCAGAGCGTTTGACATCGGTTTTTGTATTTAACAACATGGCATACCCTCCTTTCAAACTTATTTACAATTTTTGAACAACGACAAACATCTTTGCTGTATTGGATTTTTGATCCCAAATACGAAGGGATATTTGAACTGCTTTAATATTAAGGCCTGTATTATTAGTGACATTCCAAACTGGAATTAATGAATTATTGCCAGCCGTGTTTCCGGATGGTTGCCACTTTCCTGTAATATTATTCCAAAAACCAAAATCATATTTAGGAATGGAGTTAGCTGCATTCCCCTGATCCGTTGTCCAAGTATCAAAAACTCGAATGGCAGCATTGCCGTTAGCAAGTGCATAGTTAGAGGCTGGAGGATAAGCACTATACGAACCTTGACTTAAAATCGTGGTAAGATCTTCATAGTCATATCTTAAATCTGTTAACAATTTTACATCAAAAGAAATCACATTAGTGGCTATGATATCGGTATTAACTTTAGAGGAAGGATTCACAAATTCAGAAAACAAAGGTCCCACACGGTTTCCAAGATGATTTAAAGTCCGATTTCCCATGCGTTTCCACGGAACTGTTAAATCGGAAGGTTTATTAAATGTTCCAGTAGAAGTTTCACAACTTATCTCTTCTTTAATTGCAGCGGTAGCGACCGGCAAAGTAACACCGGAAATATTAAAGCTTGGCAGCACAAGTTTTTGCTGTCGATAAAGATTAAAGTAAGGTAAGGACGGAGGATTGTTTTTTCCATCTGTATTACCGTCAGTTACCGGAGTTGCCCCTGCATTATGTGGGCCTAAAAAATAAGCAACTTCTGCCCAATCGGAATGTATTAAATTCGCATTCGATTCAAATCGCCGAATATTGGAATCAGTCATCCCTAGAGGAGTTCCTGCACCATTAAAGAATATATTTCCAAAAGATGCCCCCAAACTACTATCAAAAAAATCGTTGGGGCTTTTGCCGGGAAGCTTGACCGTAAAAGCAAGCATATGATTAGCTAATGCTGCACTTTGACTGAAAGTAACATTATTAATTGTCCCCTCTGCAACATCATTAGCTTTGTCCTGCCAAAGCATAAAGTAACCTTCTTTGGGTGGGCCATTATCCCAGAATTCAGGGTCGCTTAATTTCTTGCTTCCTTCAAAATGATTAGCCCCTAAATCGCGTTGCAAAAGAGTAATCGCAGGGCGAATTTTCTCCTGCATATCTGCAACTTCTTTTAGCCCCTGCATGACACCCGTTGCGATTACAAACGCCTGGCTCATGATGGAAAGCATGAGGATGATGAGGGCCATGGCGACCATCAATTCAACCAAAGTAAAAGCATTTTTGGGGTTTCGGTTTAGCAACAATGGGATTTGATTCGGTTTCATTAACCTGCTCCCATATCAATAACCCGAACCACATCGGAGAGAAGGTAAACACTTTGAATTGTAATTACTCCATTTGTAACGGGCAGACCAAATTTCTGGCGTAACTCTAATTCTGTGCCATTGATATTTTGAATTTGATGAAAGGTTCTTTCACTTAAGCTATTAACGACCATCAACCAATCATTTTTTTTGCAAGCATCAGAAAAAGCGGAAAGAGTTACAGTGATTGCATTATTGGTGCTAGCCGAAGAAAGACCAGCTTGCGAATAAGGAAAATCTGCAAAAGTTTGGCTCCGCCCTTTGTAAACCAGCATGTACCTGCGGGATGGCAAAGGGTTGTCCAAAGGCAGTTTCTTTTCTAATAAAAACGAAACCGAATATCTTCCAACGGCCGCAGGGGGGGTAGTTGCCGCCCGACCTGATTCATCCAGTTCAATATCAAAATTAGAAGTAAAATAACGCTCATTAATTTGCGCTGGTAAAGCTGGTGAAACACCGCCATTAATATAAGCAACAGGAATACCACTAGTGCCAGGAACTGGCAAATCTGCCAGTCGTCTAACCCCGCTAAACCCTGCAGCTTGATCTAAAAACAAATACTGAGGTGAATTACCTGCAAAAATAGGATTCAAAACTGCACCATTAGAATAAATCCAAGTGGGTTGATTCTTAACAAACTCTAGTGCATCGGTATCGAAGTTACTTTGCGTGTTATTCACCACTTCATTGATTTGATATTTTTCAATAGCTTGGCCCATCATCAGCGCAGCGACTGGAAAAATGGCAAACACGCTAACCATGCCAATCCCCATAATGAAGATGGCCATCAAGACTTCCAAAAGTGTAATACCTTTTCGGTTCACAAAAATTCCTTTAAATTCCCTTGTTACGGGGATCAATCGCAAATTGGTAAGGCGCACCAGTAGGCCCTACTTCGTAAACCCCAATGGAGCCAGACATTTTTCTGACTGCAAGAATCGCATCACGACTATAGTCGCTAGCAAGGGACTCAAAATTATGCAAATGCAAATAAACATCGGAAGGAAGATTATTAAGACTTCCATCAGGGTTGAAGATGATATCTGATGCTGTTGATAATTCCCCACTACCTGGAGCACGAATCTCAATAATGTTGGAAATCTCAAAAGGAGTATCGCCAGAAAGATCAATCGCACCACGGAATATTTTATATTTAACTCCAAATGCGTTCAAGTTTTGATTGAACCCCGAAGAGGCGTTAGTTACTGTAGCATTAGGAATGGCTGTAGCAATAGTTGCAACATCCCCTGACTCCAAAAGCATAAAATCGCCAGGATTTATTACTCCTAAGTATGCTGCAGGAAAGCTAATTACACCGGTCATAACATTAAGTGAAACAGGGCCAACTATGGAACCATCCAAAGGTGCGGGTTTTTGAATTAGAACCACGCTTCCAACCTTAGTCGGGGAATTGGGATCCGCATAAAACCTTATACCGGTTGGAAGGCGTTCTGCCTTGGCACGGTTTCTAGCAGAAAGCAAAGCGGATTGCACGGTGCTTGAAAATCGGGAGAGTTCTCGGTCTGCTTGATTAGCTGGATAAAAAGCTGCAGTAATGGCGGTGAAGATCACAATGATGGCCATTACGACCAACAATTCAACCAAAGTCATCGCAGTTCTTTTTCGGGTACCTTGCAGCATTGTAATATCTCAGAGTTTAACTTGCTATTCAGTATCGTAAGCAATATCTACGCGCAAAGAACCAACTTTTAATGATTTATCAGCAGCATAATCTGCAGCATCTACGTAGTGGATTTTATGATAGATAACCACACCGCCTGGCTTAATGATTCTTACACCAGTGGTATCTGTTGCAATGGAACCAGAACCAAGATCTTCGACTTTTAGCCCTTTGGGATGGGATTCAAGAGCCACTAAAAGACAAGCGCTTGAATTCCGATTGGTGGTGCTAGTTGCGCCTGGAATATTTTTCTTGATTGTATTAGCTATTAATAATTGCTGCGCCAAAGCCAAAGCAGATAAAGTCGGGGGGGTTGGAAAAGCATAACAATTGTAAATTCTTGTTAGAGATGCAGCAGGCAAATTACAATCAAAATTATAAACCGGCGAAGCAGCAGCTATGGCAGCAACCGTAGTTGGAAAGTTTCGAGCTATTTGTGTATTTGCATAAACTTGAATTGCTCTTGCATTGGGATCTAGTTCTGTAAGAAGGCCAATACTGGGCGGATTAAACAGATTGCTGGACAAAGTCTGATAATAAGTTTTGTCCGCAGCCGAGAACGCTTGGTAATCCTGCTTAGACTTTTGCTGAATATCTTGAGTGATTCTAGTAACGGCTTGTTTAATGGTATTAATAGTTATTGAAACGCTTGAGTTGGGATTGGTGGGATCACGCTGCCAAGCTGCATATTTAAAAACGGCTCCCGCAGTTAAAGCAGCTAATACTCCAATAATTGAAATTACAACCAGCAACTCGATCAAAGTAAAGGCTTTGCTTTTGCACAATGATTTGTTTGATGATAAAGCCATTGTTTTACTCCCCTACACCAAGTTGAAGGGCAGAGAAATTAGCAATGTCATCAAAAACGGCCTGACCTATTGTATAAGGAGGTTTGTAGTAACCACCCGGCCCAAAGGTTTTATCCTGACCTGAGCTTATAAGCTGAAAAGTCTTAGGGTTGTAATAGGAGGAGGAGGCAACTGGAGGACTGGGGCTTTTGTGATAGGGATAAACTATTCCACCAAGAGGATTAGCTAAAAAATACGCATATTCGGAACTAGAAAAATACGCATAAGAACCACCGGAGTTATTTATCATGGTGTAATAATTAGTACCAGATACAATCTGGTTTTGTTTAAATTCGTAGAAAGGGCCTTTTCGCTTTGTGTTTGTAACATCCCAAGGGGTAGCTGGGTAAGAAGAAAAACCTTGAAAGGTTCCAAGGGTATTATTCCGTATACCACCAAGCCAAAAAACTAAAGCTTCCATGCCAGTAAGTGTGATGGGATAAGTTCCAGTATAAGTTGGTCCCATCCAAAGACATGTGGGCTGGGACTGCCATGCTTTGCCAAAAACTTTAGTTAAAAAATTAGAAGTAGAAATACCTATTGCATCTGAATTAAAACCAGCAGGGGTATTATAAAGCTTGATTGCACTTGGCAATCCATCAACATTCCCAAAGTTTTGTTTAGCAGCAGCAATTGCAGCTTCCAATTGCGAAAGTTCTGTTCGAGCTGCTACCATTTGACCCCGACTTAAAATTTTCATTACGCCCGCTGCGGTAAGCGAGACCAGGATGCCAATGATGGCGATCACCACCAATAACTCAATCAGCGTGAATGCTGAGTTTCTAGATCTGGATTTAAGCAAGTGCGACATGATTTGGATCCTCCGTTTTCATTCTACCCGCATCAACGCGGAATACCTGATTCACAAAGTTACACCCTTGTTTTTAAGGGGTTTTATAACTGGACACTTGGTTTTTAAGATTCTTTAAGCTACAAGAACCTTTGCAAAATCATTAACCACCAACTTACTCAACCTTACAAGCATACCGTCTTACTTACTCAAGCCTTCGAGCATACCAATCAGGGGCATGAACAAGGCAATAACGATGCCGCCGATGACTCCCCCTAGGAACACGATCATGATCGGTTCGAGCAAACTAAGCAAGCTTTCGACAAGGATATTCACTTCTTCTTCGTAAATGTCGGCAACTTTGTTAAGCATGGTATCGAGGTCGCCCGTTTCCTCGCCCACATCGATCATGTTAACCACCATGTCATCCACGAGTTTGCTTTCTCTAAGGGGTTGGCAAATGGTATCGCCCTCACGGATGGATTCGTAAACGCGCTGGTAAAGGCGCTCGAAAACCTGATTCGTGCAAGTTGCCTTAACGATGGCCAAGCCTTCAAGAATGGGCACGCCTGAAGAAACCAAAGTCCCTAGGGTGCGGGTGGATTGGGCAATCGCGGTTTTTTCGATAAGGCCGCCAACCACGGGAATCCAAAGATACATTCGATCGAGCACATACCCCCCCGTTCTACTCATGCGTAGCAGCTTTAGCAGCAGCCAGAAGGTAAGCGGAATCAGAGGAAGCACATACCAGTAGGTAGAGACCCAACGCGAGGTAGCCATGAGGAATAGGGTAAGCGTGGGGAGCTTC
>Ga0194035_1001889_pt1 | contig 10607 bp, 10 predicted proteins | sample JunL2320m_MetaG_FD_148680 | JGI IMG/M metagenome (GOLD analysis project Ga0194035, IMG submission 148680) | Anoxic zone freshwater microbial communities from boreal shield lake in IISD Experimental Lakes Area, Ontario, Canada - Jun2016-L239-20m | ecosystem: Environmental > Aquatic > Freshwater >...
TAGCTGGGTAGACCGCAGTACCTGCGTTGTGATCACGTCGACGCTGCCGTCGGCTCCGAGTCTGATCGAATCCAGCCTCGCCTCGTCGGCACCTGAGTCGGCCAGGCGGGCCAGCCAGTAGTCCTCGTCGCGCAAGGCGCTGTGCACAGTCGCAACGTCGGCGTCGTAGTCGGTGGCCATGTCGAATGAACGCGGCATAGCTGGTGAGGCTACGTTAGCGGGCGTGGGTGATTTCGGTGGCGCGCAGGTCGCGCGAGACGTCCCACTGGCGTCGGTGACCACGCTGCGGGTCGGTCCGGTCGCGAGTCGCGTCATCACCTGTGTCACCACCGACCAGATCGTCGAGGCACTGCGCACCCTCGATCGAGGCGACGACGAGGTTCTAGTGCTCGGCGGCGGATCCAACGTTCTAATCGCCGACGATCTGACCGATCTCACCGTCGTGCGGTTGGCCAGCCCCGAGATCACTGTGGAACCGCCACTGCTGCGAGCCGAGGCCGGTGCCGATTGGGATGCTGTGGTCAGAGCAGCGGCAAACGCTAATCTCGGTGGGCTGGAATGCCTTTCGGGTATTCCAGGCTCGGCCGGTGCGACCCCGGTCCAGAACGTTGGAGCCTACGGGGTCGAGGTCGCCGACACCATGACCAGGGTGAAACTCCTGGACCGGCGAATTCATCAGGTGAGTTGGATACCGGCGGCCGATCTTGGATTCAGCTACCGACACAGCATGCTGAAGAACTCCGCGGACTACATCGTTCTTGAGGTGGAGTTCGGACTGGACGAGACCGGGTGCTCGGCACCGCTGCGGTACGGCGAACTTGCGGACGCACTCGGGGTGTCGACCGGCGAACGGGCCGACCCCGGGCAGGTGCGCGCAACCGTGCTGTCGCTGCGCGCGGCCAAGGGCATGGTGCTTGATTCGGCCGATCACGACACCTGGAGTGTTGGTTCGTTCTTCACCAATCCGGTGGTGTCGGCCGAGCACTTCGAGCGGTTGCAGGCCGCCGCCGCCGGTGCGATACCGCACTACCCGGCGCCTGACGGCGTGAAGCTCGCGGCGGGCTGGTTGGTGGAACAGGCCGGCTTCGGCAAAGGATTTCCCGGTGCCGGGTCATGCCGGTTGTCGACCAAGCACACGCTGGCACTGACCAACCGAGGCGGGGCAACCGCCGCCGATGTGCTGGCACTGGCGCGCATCGTGCGTGACGGCGTGCAGGCTGCCTTCGACGTCACGCTGGTACCCGAACCGGTACTCGTCGGGTGTGCGCTGTAGCGCGCCCGCCGCGGCTCAGCCGGCGCCGGGCGTTGGCCGCGGTGGCACTCGGCGTGTTGGCACCCAACACACTGGCGTGCGGTCGAGGTTCTGGCGGCGGTGGGTCGGCATCCGATTCGAAGCCCTCGTTGAGATTCACCCCGGCCGACGGTGCGACCGGAATCATTCCCACCGTCGACGTCGGCCTGCGGGTCGCCGACGGTCGGATCCAGCACGTCGCACTGACCAATGCCGCGGGTAAGGCTGTGGCCGGAATACTGAATCGGGATCGCACGGCCTTCACCACGACCGAACCGCTGGGCTACGGCACCGTCTATACCTGGGGCGGTTCAGTGGTCGGCCACGACGGCCGGGCGGTGGCAATCACCGCGTCGATCACCACCGTCGCACCCACGCGAACGGTCAGTGGAGGCTTTCAGCTGTCCGACGGTCAGACCGTCGGCATCGCGGCGCCGATCATTCTTCAGTTCGACGCACCGATCGTCGACAAGGCGACCGTCGAGCATGCACTGACGGTCACCACCGATCCGGCTACGGAGGGGAGTTGGGCCTGGCTGCCCGACGAGGCACAGGGTTCGCGGTTGCACTGGCGAAGTCGGGAGTATTTTGCGGCCGGCACCAGGGTCCACGTCGACGCCCGTCTCTACGGTGTGGCCTTCGGTGCCGGCGCCTACGGTGCGACCGACGCGACACTGGACTTCGATATCGGCCGCCGGCAGGTGGTAAGGGCGGCGGCCGGGTCGCATCGCATCCAGGTCGTCGGCGACGACGGGATCGTCATGGACTTCGCGTGCAGCTATGGCGAAGCCGACCAGCCGCGCAATGTGACGCGCAGCGGTATCCATGTTGTCACCGAGAAGTACTCCGACTTCTACATGTCCAATCCCGCCGCGGGTTACAACCGGGTCCACGAGCGCTGGGCCGTGCGGATCTCCAACAACGGTGAGTTCATCCACGCCAACCCGGCCAGCTCGGGCGCGCAGGGCAACACCAACGTCACCAACGGCTGTATCAACCTGTCCACCGAGGACGCCGAGCAGTACTTCTACAGCGCTATCTACGGCGATCCGGTCGAGGTCACCGGAACCTCCATCCAGCTGTCCTATACCGACGGCGACATCTGGGACTGGTCGGTGGACTGGTTCGAGTGGACGTCGATGTCAGCGTTGAGCGCTCCGGGACGGGTATCGAACCTGCCGAGCAGTGCACCTGCCACCCCCACTGACGCCCCGACGCTGTCCGGCGCCACAGCGCCACCGACAGCCCCCCCGACGGCTAGACCCGGCGGTTGAACCGGCTGGCGCTGGCTTGGTCGCGTGGGCGGATGATGATCTGGTCGATGTTGACGTGCGACGGCCGGGTGGCCACGAAACCGATCACCTCGGCGACGTCAGCGGCAACCAGCGGGTCAATACCCCGGTAGACGGCCTGGGCCCGCTGCTCGTCACCTCCGAACCGCACCAGCGAGAACTCGGTCTGAACTGCGCCGGGCGCCACCTCGGTCAACCGGACCGGTTTTCCCAACAGTTCGCCGCGCAGGGTTCGATGAAGTGCGCCCTGGGCGTGCTTGGCTGCCGCGTATCCGGCGCCGCCGTCGTAGACCTCGAGGGCGGCGATCGAGGTGACCGTCACGATGAGCCCGTCACCGCTCGTGATCAGCTTGGGCAACATTGCGCGGGTGACCCGCAGTGTGCCCAGCACGTTGGTCTCCCACATCCAGCGCCAGTGCTCCAGATCCGCCTCGGCCACCGGTTCGAGGCCCTTGGCCCCGCCGGCGTTGTTCACCAGCACATCCACCCGGCCCAGGCCCGCGGCGAGAGCCGCAACCGCCGCGTCGTCGGTGACATCGGCCACCACGGCGGTTCCGCCGATCTCCTCGGCGAGTCGACGGATCCGGTCGGCTCTGCGCGCTACCGCGACCACATGAAAGCCGTGTGCTGCGAGGGTTCTCGCGGTCGCCTCGCCGATTCCGGCGCTGGCCCCGGTGACTACCGCGACCCGTGAATGGGCATCTGGTTTCGCTGTCATTTCCACCGACTCTAGCCACGGGTGTAAACATGGAGAGGTGCGCCAGCTCCGGGACCCGACCGATTCGGCGGCCGAGGTGATGCCGCGGAGGGTTGCGGTGCTGTCGGTGCACACCTCACCGCTGGCCCAGCCGGGCACCGGTGACGCCGGTGGCATGAACGTCTACGTCCTGCAGACTGCGCTACATATGGCGCGGCGCGGTGTCGAGGTCGAGATCTTTACCAGAGCCACCTCCTCGGCGGAACCGCCGGTGGTTCCGGTGGCCCCCGGCGTAGTGGTTCGCAATATCGCGGCGGGCCCGTTCGAAGGTCTCGACAAGTACGACCTGCCGACCCAGTTGTGCGCGTTCACCGCGGGGGTCCTTCGTGCCGAAGCCAATCATGAACCGGGGTACTACGACGTGGTGCACTCGCACTACTGGTTGTCCGGTCAGGTCGGCTGGCTGGCCCGCGATCGGTGGGCAGTGCCACTGGTGCACACCGCCCATACCTTGGCCGCGGTCAAGAATGCCGCGCTGGCCCAAGGCGACTCCCCGGAACCGCCGCTTCGTGCGGTAGGTGAACAACAGGTGGTTGATGAGGCTGACCGTCTGATCGTCAATACCGAAGATGAAGCGCACCAGTTGGTTTCACTGCATAACGCCGACCGGCGACGTATCGATATCGTGCATCCAGGTGTCGACCTACAGACCTTCAGCCCCGGCGACCGGGTGACGGCACGCGCCGCGCTCGGGCTGTCGGCGACCGAGAAAATCGTCGCGTTCGTCGGACGCATCCAACCGCTCAAGGCACCCGACGTCCTGCTGGCGGCCGCCGCACGACTGCCCGGCGTACGGGTGCTCGTCGTCGGCGGACCGTCGGGCAGCGGACTGGCCGCCCCCGACGCCCTCGTGCGATTGGCAGCCGAACTCGGAATCACCGACCGGGTCGATTTCCTGCCGCCGCAGTCGCGCGAGCAGTTGGCTAACGTGTACCGGGCCGCTGACCTGTTGGCGGTGCCCAGCTACTCGGAATCCTTCGGTTTGGTCGCCATCGAGGCCCAGGCCTGCGGTACGCCGGTGGTCGCGGCAGCGGTCGGTGGACTGCCGGTTGCGGTGGCCGACGGCCGAAGCGGAACCCTGGTTGCCGGCCACGACCCGGATCAGTGGGCTCGGGCCATCGCCGATCTGTTGGACGCCGATCCGGTCGCGTTGCGGCGGGGCGCTATCGCCCACGCCGGGTTGTTCTCCTGGGACCACACTGTCGACCAACTGCTCGACAGCTACGGACGAGCGATCACCGATTACGGCAGTACCCATCAGCGCAGCGCAGCCCGCGATCTGCTGGCCCGGCGCAGCGGCCGGCGCTGGACCATGCGCCGGGGGGTTCGAGCGTGACGGACCCCAGGCAGGCCGAAGCCCGGGTGCGGCAGGTCATCACCGACGCCCTGATCGAACACGGGCTGAACTACACCGCCCACGATGGTGCCCACGGCGGTCTGCCCGGTCTGATCGTGGAATTGCCCGGCGAGCGCAAACTGAGCACCAACACCCTGCTGAGCATCGGTGAGCATTCGGTGCGGGTGGAGGCCTTCGTCTGCCGCAAGCCCGATGAAAACTTCGAGGGCGTCTACCGTTTCCTACTCAAGCGCAACCGTCGGCTTTACGGCGTCGCCTACACCCTGGATAACATCGGCGATATCTACCTCATCGGCCGTATCGCGCTGGATAGTGTCAGCCCCGACGAGCTCGACCGGGTGCTCGGCCAGGTGCTCGAGGCCGCCAATAATGACTTCAACACCCTGCTGGAACTCGGCTTCGCCTCATCCATCCGAAAGGAGTGGGCCTGGCGGGTGGCCCGGGGTGAGTCGCTGAAGAATCTGAAGGCCTTCGAGCATCTGATCGACGACGATCCCGGCGCGTGAGAGGATTCCGGCCATGGCTGAGTCCACGCTTATCCTGCTGCGCCACGGCCAGAGCCAGTGGAACGCGAGCAACCAATTCACCGGCTGGGTCGATGTTGACCTGACCGATCAGGGCCGAACCGAGGCGGTTCGCGCGGGCGAACTCATCGCCGCTGGTGATCGGCAGCCCGATGTGGTCTACACCTCGCTGCTGCGCCGCGCGATCACCACCGCCCATCTGGCGCTGGACGCCGCCGACCGGCTTTGGATTCCGGTGCAACGCAATTGGCGGCTCAACGAGCGCCACTACGGCGCCCTGCAGGGCCTGGACAAGGCCCAGACCAAAGCCAAGTACGGCGACGAGCAGTTCATGATGTGGCGGCGCAGCTATGACACCCCACCGCCGCCGATCGAGAAGGGCAGCCAGTACAGCCAGGACGCCGACCTGCGGTACGCCGATATCGGTGGCGGTCCACTGACGGAGTGCCTGGCGGACGTGGTGGCCCGGTTCGCGCCCTACTACGAGCAGACCATCGCCGCCGACCTCAAGGCGGGCAAGACGGTGCTGATCGTCGCGCATGGCAACTCGCTGAGGGCGCTGGTGAAGTATCTCGACGGGATGTCCGACGAGGAGATCGTCGGATTGAACATCCCGACCGGGATCCCATTGCGGTACGACCTCGACGCCGAGGGTGCTCCGCTCCTGATCGGCGGAACCTATCTCGACCCCGAAGCCGCTGCCGCCGGCGCGGCCGCGGTGGCCAACCAGGGTGCCAAATAGAACATTCGGTTAACAGCAGCCGAACTCCTCTTCCGGGAATTGTGACGTTGTTCGACTCGGCCGCATGGTGTTTGGGTGACGTTCGCCCGATGCGTACGCTTTGGGCGTGAGTGTTGGTGCAGTGGCACCGTGGGTGACCGTCGCAGGCTTGGCGGGACTTGCGCTGGGATGGGCGCTCGGCGCGGCCCTGACGCAACTGCGTCGCAGGCACAGACAGTCCCGCGTCGGGGTCGAGGCTTCCATGACCATTTTTGATGTCCTCGAGGGTGCGGTGTCGTCTGCACCGATCGGTGTGGTGGTGGTCGGAACCTCACGTGACATCGTGATCAGCAACCAGCGTGCAACCGAGTTGGGTCTGGTGCGTGACCGGGTACTCGACGACCGGGTGTGGTCCGCCGCACAGCGGACGTTAGCCACCGACGCAGATCTCGAGATCGATCTGTTGGCCCCGGGCGGTGTTCCGGCCGGCCGTCGGGGGGTATCGGTGCGCGGCCACGTGCGGCTGTTGCGTGCCGAGCATCCCCGGCTCGCCGTCGTCTACCTTGACGACCAATCCGAGCAGGCCCGTATGGAAGCCAGCCGCCGCGATTTCGTGGCCAACGTCAGCCATGAGCTGAAGACCCCCGTCGCAGCTATGGGCGTTCTTGCCGAGGCGCTGCTGGAAACCACCGACGACCCCGAGACAGCGCAACGGTTCGGCCGCAAGTTGCACGCCGAATCCCAGCGACTGGCCGGCATGATCGGCGAGCTCATCGAACTGTCCCGGCTTCAGGGTGCTGAACGGCTTCCCGATCTTGTGATGGTTGACGTGGATACCGTTGTCCAGGAGGCGATTTCACGCCAAAAGGTCGCGGCCGACAATGCTGACATCACCGTCAACACTGATGATCCCACTGGATTCCAGGTACTGGGTGATCAGCCGTTGCTTGTCACCGCGGTGGCCAACCTCATCTCCAACGCGATCGCCTACTCGCCGGACGGGTCAGCGGTGTCGATCAGCCGTCACCGCCGCCGTGATGACATCGAGATCGCCGTCACCGATCGCGGCATCGGTATCGCGATGGCCGACCAGGAGCGGGTGTTCGAGCGGTTCTTCCGGGTGGACAAAGCGCGCTCGCGATCGACCGGCGGCACCGGTCTCGGGCTCGCCATCGTCAAACACGTCGCCGCCAACCACAACGGGAACATCCGGCTGTGGAGCAGACCCGGTACCGGCTCGACGTTCACGCTGTCCGTTCCCGCCTATCCCGAAGAAGTTGATGATGCCGACGACCACGTCGGTGAAGAGGAGGCCCAGTGATCCGAGTACTGATCGTCGAGGATGAGGAGTCGCTGGCTGAGCCCCTCGCCTACCTGCTGCGCAAAGAGGGGTTCCACGCCACCGTGGCCACTGACGGGCCCGCGGCGCTGGCGGAGTTCGATGGGTCCGGTGCCGATATCGTGCTGCTCGACCTGATGCTGCCCGGGATGAGCGGCACCGAAGTGTGTAGGCAACTGCGGACCCGCTCCAGCGTTCCGGTGATCATGCTGACCGCTCGCGACAGTGAGATCGACAAAGTGGTTGGACTTGAGCTCGGCGCCGACGACTATGTCACTAAGCCATACTCGGCGCGCGAGCTGATCGCCCGGATCCGCGCGGTATTGCGCCGCGGTATCGATGCCGATGACGCCGGATACGGCGAGGCGCTGCTGGAGTCCGGCCCGGTCCGGATGGACGTCGAGCGGCACGTCGTCAGTGTGCACGGCGATCCGATAGCCCTGCCGCTCAAAGAGTTCGACCTCTTGGAATACCTGCTTCGGAATAAGGGCCGGGTGCTTACCCGCGGGCAGCTGATCGACCGGGTGTGGGGTGCGGACTATGTGGGCGACACCAAAACCCTCGATGTCCACGTCAAGCGCCTGCGGTCCAAGATCGAGGCGGACCCGGCGAATCCCCTCCGGTTGATCACCGTTCGCGGCCTGGGTTACAAGCTGGAGAGTTAACGCTGCGCCGCGCCGGTGGCCGGGTGTACGGCGATCAGTGGAAAACCACTGCGCCGCTTGCACATCGCTGCCAGTTCCGCATAGGCCTTATCGCCCAGTAGTTCGGTGAGTTCGGCGGCCAGCGACTTCCACACCGGTTCCCGCCCGACATGCGCGGCTGGATCGCCGGTGCAATACCAGTGCAGGTCTTCCCCGCCTTCGCCCCACCCGCGTCGGTCGTATTCGGTGATCGTGGTCTTGAGAATCTCAGTGCCGTCGGGCCGGGTGACCCAGTCCTGGCTGCGCCGGATCGGCAACTGCCAGCACACCTCCGGCTTCATGGTCAGCGGCTCGACCCCGAGTTTGAGCGCCTTGCTGTGTAATGCGCATCCGATACCGCCCTCGAAACCGGGTCGATTCAGAAAGATGCAGGCGCCCTTGTACTTTCGGGTCCGAAGATTGGGCTCGTCCTCGTAGGAGTCCATCTCCAGGTAGCCCTTGCGACCCATGCCCTTCTCGTAGAACTGCCAGTCGTCAGCGGTCAGCTTCGCCACGGCGGCGTCGAGGTTGGCGCGGTCGTCGTCATCGGACAGGAATGCCCCGTGCGAGCAACACCCGTCATCCGGACGGCCCGCCACCGTGCCCTGGCAGGCCGGTGTGCCGAAGACGCACGTCCAGTGCGACAGCAGCCAGGTCAGATCGGCGGCGATCAGGTGCTCGTTATTCCCTGGGTCGTAGAATTCCACCCATTCGCGGGGGAAGTCCAATTCGACCTCGCCGGGGCGCTTAGGTGTCACGACGTCAAAGGTTAGACGATCATCGTCCGCTAGGTTGGAGGCGTGCGATTGGGCGTGCTCGACGTGGGCAGCAACACGGTTCACCTTCTGGTGGTGGATGCGCACCGCGGTGGCCATCCGACGCCGATGAGTTCGACCAAGTCTTCGCTGCGCCTCGCCGAGGCGATCGACGACTCCGGCCGGCTCACCCGCCGCGGCGCCGACAAACTGGTCGACACCGTCGACGAGTTCGCCAAGATCGCCGCCAGTTCGGGCTGCGCCGAGTTGATGGCGTTCGCGACCTCGGCCGTGCGGGATGCCAAGAACTCCGAGGAGGTACTGGGTCGGGTGCGGTCGCAGACCGGCGTGGACCTTCAGGTTCTCACCGGAGTGGACGAATCGCGATTGACCTTCCTGGCGGTGCGGCGCTGGTATGGCTGGAGTGCCGGGCGGATCATCAACCTCGATATCGGCGGCGGGTCCCTGGAGTTGTCCAGCGGTGTCGACGAAGCACCTGATATCGCGTTGTCACTGCCGTTGGGTGCGGGACGGCTGACCAGGGAGTGGTTACCTGACGACCCGCCGGGCCGGCGCCGGGTGGCGATGCTGCGCGACTGGCTCGACACCGAGCTGGCCCAGGCCGGTAAGAGGGTGCTCAAGGCGGGCGATCCAGACCTCGCGGTGGGCAGCTCGAAGACGTTCCGGTCACTGGCCCGCCTCACCGGAGCCGCGCCGTCGGCTGCCGGACCGCGGGCCAAGCGGACCCTCACTGTCAACGGGCTTCGCCAGCTCATAGCCTTCATCTCTAGGATGACCACGGCAGACCGTGCCGAACTGGAAGGGGTGAGCGCCGAGCGGGCGCCACAGATCGTGGCCGGTGCCCTGGTCGCGGAGGCGAGTATGCGAGCTATGTCATTGGAATCGGTGGACATCTGCCCCTGGGCGCTGCGCGAGGGCGTCATCCTGCGGCGGCTCGACAGTGAAGCCGACGGGAATCCGGGCGATCGAGAGGCGAGACACGATGAGCCCATCTGACGACAGCACCCGACCGATCTCGGTGGCCGAGTTGTTGGCCCGCAACGGAACCATCGGCGCACCGCCGGTGGGTGGGCGGCGGCGGCGGAGACGCGGCAATAGCCAGGCCGTGACCGTGGCCGAACTCACCGGAGAGATTCCGGTGATCCGCGACGAGGAGATCCCGGTCGTTGCCGAGGCCGAAGAAGAGGCCGACGAGGTTGTCGACGAGGTTGTCGACGAGGTTGTCGAGGACGTGAGCGACGGCGTTGTCGAGGACGTGAGCGCCGACGTTGTCGAGGAGCCCGCCCCGGAGTCCTCGGAGACCGTGGTCATCTACTCCGACTACACCGAGTCCGTCGACTACACCGAGTCTGTCGACCACACCGAGTCCGAGGTTCAGGTCGTCGAGCCAGAACCCGAACCGGAGGCCGATGCGGTCAGCGAGGCTGCTGTGTCCCCATCCACTGAGGCCCCGCTGCTCTCCAGCCCGCCATGGGCCCGTCGTAAAAAGGGTCCGGAACTCAGCCACGATCCCCGTCCCGCAGGGCGCCAGTCAGGCGCGGAGCAGATGACCTACGACCCGGTCGATCAATCGGTGAACCTGGCCGGCCTCGTTGATGATCAGGTCGACGACGCCGAAGAACTGCGCTCCTACCTGCGGTCCTCGGGCGGCACGCTGTTCGGTGGCGAGACCGTTGCCGATGACATTGCTCGCCGCGGCGTCACCGAGGTGGATGAACTCGCCACTGCAGACACGGACACGGACACGGACACGGACACGGACACGGTGTCCTCATCGGGGCCCCGCGAGGCGCGACGGACCGCCTTTCGGCACGCTCTGATCGCTGTGCTGCAATCGGTGCTGGCTGTTGTTTTCGGTGCCGGGTTG
>Ga0194035_1001893_pt1 | contig 10593 bp, 12 predicted proteins | sample JunL2320m_MetaG_FD_148680 | JGI IMG/M metagenome (GOLD analysis project Ga0194035, IMG submission 148680) | Anoxic zone freshwater microbial communities from boreal shield lake in IISD Experimental Lakes Area, Ontario, Canada - Jun2016-L239-20m | ecosystem: Environmental > Aquatic > Freshwater >...
GCGCTGGATGATCGCCGCGTGCAACTGTTCGAGGCGCTGCTCGCGGGGGCCCTCGAGTTCGACGAGCAGCGGGGCACCGGTGGCCGGCATGACGTCGAATCGTCCGTCGCGGTAGATCTGTTTGAAGATCGCGTCCACGCTGTCGCGGTAGACGAGATCGACCGGGCGGATGCCGTCGGCCTCCATCTCCACCGGCCAGCGCGCCGATCCGGGTACGAACGCCAGGATGTCGAGATGGTCGAGGGACTCACGCACCGCGGGCACCATTGACGCCACGAACTCGTCGTCGATATCGGTGGTTCCGCAGTCGGCGGTGAATTGTGAGTAGGCGAGATAGTCCACCGGTGCCCGGTCGAAGATAACGTCGGCCGCGCTGGTGGCGTACCGATGGACGCGACTGATGTTGTAGTAGAGCTGGATGCCGTTGTGCAGGCGGGTGGAGGAGTCCCGGAAGAGGATCTCGTAGGGGCCGAAGAGCCCGAGCGCCCGGTAGGGCTCCTCCTCGCGGACATAGCCGTCGTGCGCCGCAACCCAGTCATTGACCACGGTCGACTTGCCGAGCGAGTGAGAACCGGAGACAGCGATCCGCACGGGGTGAAGGCTACCGCCCCGACGCCGCTCGGTCGCCGCTCGCGTCTGCACACTTAGGTTGATTTATCTGTGCACGGCTGTAGAATGGCATGGTGCCCGAGCGCCTGACCATTGATCCGGCTGACACCACCGAAGCCGAGTGGATCGCGCTGATGCGCACTCAACTCGCCGGCGCCAAGCAAGCGGGCGCGGTGGTTGATCTTGTCACCCGCACCGAAACTCTCACCCCGGCGGACGCCGCGAAGCGACTCGACGTGGATCGTTCCACCATCAGCCGCAAGATCAAGAACGGCGATATCGCCACCATCCGGGTCGGCGCCCACCACCGCATCACCCGGCGGGAGTTCGAGCGCTACCGCGACAGTCTTGCTCCCGACCCGTTGTTCACCTATCGGGATTTCGCCGAGTCGCTCACCGCCGGTGAAGACTGGCACTTCGCTGCCAGGCAGCTGCGGGAGTTGGTGATCCGCAGCGCGCGCTTCACTGCGGTCGGCGCGGTGGACACCATCCACCGTGACCCCGGACTGACCGGCATACGCGGCTGGGACGCGATCATCGGCGGTGTCGCTTCCATGACCGGTCGGGATCGTGTGTCCGACGCTGCGATCCTGGCGTGGTGCTTTGAACCGGAAAGATATTGCGCCGAAACCATATTCGATCCATTCGGAATCTCCGAGAAATACTTCTGGACCGACTACCTACGCACCCCGATCGAACTGCGGGTGCGCAACGTCGTCTACCCGGTCGGCAACCTCGAGGGGGTCTGAGCGTGGCCAAGAAGGAGTTCACCGCCGACGATATGCGCGACCTTCTCCGCGAACTGGACGCGGAACTGCAGCGCATCGGCACAGCCGCGAAAATCTTCGTCGTTGGCGGATCGGCAATGGCGTTGGCATACAACGCAGATCGCGCCTCTGCTGACATCGACGGCACATTTGAGCCTCGCGATGTGGTGCTGGACGCCGCGGCTATAGTTGCGCGCCGACGCAACCTCGACAGAAATTGGCTCAGCGACGGCGTGCGGGATTTCATGCCGCCCGAGCCCGATGATCATCCCCGCGGCGAACGGGTCGGTCCGGCGCTGGTCATCGAGATCGCCTCGCCCGAATACGTTCTCGCCATGAAGTCGATGACCACGCGCAAGTCCGACGGCGATCTTGCCGACGCGGTGCACCTCTGCCGACTGCTGGGTATTTCTGATCAAATCGCGCTGGAAAACATCGTACGGAGATATTTCCCAGGCGGACGGTTCGGCTCCCAGGAACTGTTCTTAGAACGGATCATCGAATCCTTGTGAGTAAAACTTTTCCGTAGTGCAAATTTTGGTTTTGGTCATGTCCGTGCCTCGATTCACTGTCCAGACCGGTCACCACATGGGCGACGCGACATCCCAAAGTTCACCCAGGATCATGAGACAAGCGTCACACTGCGGGATAATCTACGTCAACGGAAAGCCGCCTGCCCCGGTGGTCGAGCGGCGCTAGCTTTGTCGAATTTCGGGGAATTGGGTGAACTTCATGGGCGTACCGGCTGGCGATCATGTTGGTTTGACGGATGCGGTTGTTCGCGACGGCGTTCCGGCTGGGGGCCGGGCACATTCGGTGCCGAGGTTGGTCGTAGGCCGGGTTTGCGCGCTGGCGGCAGCCCTCGGCATCGGCGCGGCGATGTTCGCGATCCCGGGCCTGGCGGCCGCTGACACCGGCGGCTCCGGCGGTGCGACGGGGTCGGTGAACAGTGCTATCGGGGCCGTAACCCTTGTCGTTGTTGGGCCTCGGATACGTCTTCGTTCCCAACGGAATCATCGACAAGTTTGAGCCCGATAGCTACGCGGCGAGCGTCCTGCTCGCCGTTCAGGGTGGGCCGTCAGTGGTCCTCAACGTGCCCGATAGCGGGCTGTACACGGCGTCCGAGAAGTTGACCGGCCCTTCATGGAGCGATACGCAGGAAACCGAGGTCGGCATTTTCTCTGAGACGGTAGGCATCAACGCGTCGTTGTCGGCAAAGGTCGGCCTAAGCAACAAGCCCCTGAACCAACCGTTGACGTTGGCGTCCGCGTACTTCACTCCGGGATTGCTCGTCTCCTGGAATACATCGAACAGCCCACAGCAGATGGGTGTCACCTACAGTTCGTTCTCGTCGACATCTGTCATCACCGCCACAGAAATCAAGAAGTATTTTGACTCATCGAAGGCTGATGCGAACCTGTCGGTAACCGCAACTCCCTATGCCAAGTTGACATATGGCCTGTTCACACCGCCGGGATATCCTTCGCTGGATATCGTCAGCCTCTCCGTCGGCTACGAGAACCCGGTGACCGCCACTCTCAACATCCCGCTGAACAACCTGCCGAGCAGTATTGAGGACTCGACGCTGAAGCTGACGTCTTCAGGCGTGCTGACGGTCAGCGCAGGAATCCTGCCGAGCCTGACGAAGTCGCTCTCCTGGAGTGACAAGTTCAAGGTGTACAGCGTCAGCGACACGTTCTCACCGTTGAAGAATCTGTAGGAGACCGTCCGGGGCAACACCTCGTGGCGCGGGCCCTCCAGTTCGGCGAGCAGTGGAGCACCATCGACGCCACGAACTCGTCGTCGATGTCGGTGGTGTGGCGGTCGGCGATGAATTGTGAGTGGGCGAGTGGGAGCCCGAGACAGCGATCCGCACGGGATGAATCTATTCGTTACCATGCCAAAGGGTTTACGAAACCCGTGGCGGCTCGGGGCGTCATCAAGGACGAAGGCGAGTGTTATGAAGGTCGGATTGCTTGCCGTGCCCATGCCTCCGTTCGAGTCGTTCCGGACGGCGCTCGCCGCAGCCGAGGAACTCGGAGTTGATGCGTTCTGGGTTCCTGATCATCTGCTGGGTGTCCCCAATCCGACGATATGGCCTGATATGCCGCTGGGATTTTCCAAACCTGACTCCGACGCCTGGTTTGACCCCTTTGTGTCTATCGCGGCGATCGGTACGGCGTCGGATCTGCCGATGGGGTTGGGCGTCACCGATGCGATCCGCCGCCGCGCTCCCGACCTCGCGCGTACTGCGTTGACCTTGAATCAGCTGTGCCGCGGAGGTTTTCACCTAGGAGTCGGGGCCGGCGAAGCCGAGAACCTGGTGCCGTTCGGCTATGACTTCTCCACCCCGGTCGCCGACCTGGAAAAATTTCTCGTCGAGTTAAGGTCGCTGCTCGATCACGGCGTCATGCCGTCAGGAGGCCCCGCCAGCCGTACCGGACTGCCGTTGGCGCGCGACGATGTGGGCCCACCGCAGGTGTGGATAGGCGGACAGGGGCCGCGGGTGCTGCGCCTGACGGGACAGTACGGCGACGGTTGGCTACCGGCATGGCCGATGAGCCCGTCGGAGTACGGCGAGAAGTGCGCGATCATCGCGGGCCACGCCGAGCATGCTGGGCGGTCCATGCCGCAGTGCGGCATGGTGGTGTCGGTGATACTCGGTGAGTCCCAGGACTACGTCGCGCAATTGATGGAGCGTGAACCCCTCGCCAAGCTCAGTGCGTTGACGATCTCCGCGCAGACCTGGGCCAAATACGGACTGCGTCACCCGGGCGGGGACGAGTGCCGCGGCCTGGTTGATCTGATTCCTCATGAGCTTGATCCCGAGCATCTTCGAGAACTGGCACCGACTATCCCGTTCGAACTTGTCTCGGAGTCGGTTTTCAGCGGCAACTGCGAGCAGATTCTCGACAGAATCCGCGGCTACGTTGATCACGGTCTGGAATATCTCGTGGTGGCCAACTCGACAGGTACCGCTGGTGGTCTTGACGAGATTGAGGCCAATAGGCAACAGTTTTCGGACCTGGTCGCCGCGATCGCAAAGTTGTAGGGCTGCGTAGCTTCTTGCTCAGGATTAGCTGACGGGCATCGCATCGGCCTGAGTCCCCGCTCTGGTGCGGAGGGCCTCACCGGCCAGGATCGCAAGCGCGAGGACCTGCGCGAGGATGATCACGCTGAGACTGGTGGCGTCCGGCGCGTGCTGCCCGCGCGAGTGCGCCAGCGCTCCGAGCAACGGTTGGAAGATCAGCCCGCCGATGCCCATGATCGTCATGTTGGTCAGGCCCATCGCCGTACCGGACAGCTGTGCCGGCACCCTGTCCTTGACCATGGTGAAGCACAGGGCGTAGGACGAATTGAATACGCCCAGAAGGAACATCGCCGCGCTTTGGGCCACCTGGCCGCGCAGGACGAACAGCATCAGTGCCATCGCGATGGCGGTGCCGACGGCCCCCAGGGCCAGTAGCAGCGCGGGCCGTTCATAGCGTGAACACAACCAGGCGAAGCCGAGCATCCCGGGCAGGCAGCCCCAGAAGTAGAAGGATGCGCAGACCGACGCCGCCGACAGGCTCAGGTGGTGATAGGTCTGGAAATACGCGACGCCCCACAGCATCCCGAAGCCCACTCCCGCCGATGCCACGAACCCGCCCGCCGTGGCAACCGACAGCACCGGCATTGACAACAACGACCGCTTGATCTGAGCGAATCCGGGCCAGTGCTCGTCGTCGCCGGCACCGCTGCGGTTTCGGACTAACGCGACGATGAGCGCGAGCAGAACCGCGGAGAACGCCCCGCAGGCCAGCATCCCGGCCCGCCACCCGGCGTGTTCGACGATGAGGCCCAGGGTCTCCTGACCCACCGCCGCGCCGGTCATGCCGGCGATCTCGGTCAGCGCGGCCAAAAGCGGGAACAGCCGTTGCGGAAACCATTGCGCGGCGAGGGTCATCGCACACACCACGGTGGGTGCGGCCCCCAGGCCCATGAGGATTCGGGTCGCCTCGGCGAAACCGGCCGTCTGTGACATCGCGAAGAGAAACGACGCCACGGTGCACAGGGTCGCGCCGCTGATGAGGACAGCGCGGGCACCGAAGCGCGACACCAGAAGTCCCGCCGGAATCTGCAGGAAGATGTAGGGGTAGTAGAAGCTCGAGGACAGGCCGCCGAATCCGGTCTCGTTCAGCGACAGGTCGACAACCAGTCCGTCGCGCATGACGCTCGGGAAAGTCTGCAGCACCATCTGGAAGAAGACGAACAGCGCCGCAGTGCCGAAGACCACCCGACCGCGCCGTAGCGACAACCGCGTGACCCGGCTGGCGGCCGGCTTCACAACCATAGGACGCCTTTCCTGAGGAAATAGCCGGTATTTGGACGCTACTCGTCATTGACCATCCGGCGGAAGCGTGTGTGACGTTGTCCGGTATGCGCTAACACCGCGAAGTACAGTGAAGCGATGCTGCGTCAGACTGCATTCACCGCCGTCGTGGCGGCCGTCGCTCTAGCCGGGGCGTTCCCGGCCGTCGCCGACCCCGCACCCGCGCCGGCGCCGATCCCCAATCCGTTCGCCTATATGCCGGTCAATCCGGCGACCTACACCGTCAACGGCGGCCGATGGTTCGCCTTCGCCGGGCCGCCCGGAGTGGTGTGCGTCCTGGACACCATCAACGGCGAGTACGGCTGCAGCGGTCCGCTGCCCGGGGCGCCTGGCGGAGCCAACCTGGTCAGTGCGGGACCGAACGTGATGCCGGTGTTCACTACCACCGAGAGTCCCAAGTACGCCACCGCCGGGGCGGTCCTGCCACTGCCGCCCAACACCCGGCTGAGCTATCGGCAGGTCGCCTGCGGGGTGGACGACACCGGAGCGGTGGCGTGTCTGAACACCCGTGACCAAGTGGGCTTCGTCGTCGGACCCCAGGGGAGTTTCGTCGCCTTCAATGCGCCGCCGCCGGTCACCCCGGTGGCGACTCCGCCGGCCTAGCTCTGCCCCACATGTCGTGACATCGGGCGGAGTGCCAAACCGCCTACCTTGTTTCACACTCATCGTTATCGTGGACGACGCACGGCGCGGGGGGCGCCGACCGGACGACGGAAAGGTCATCACCATGAACGCCCTCCCCATCATCATCATTTTCTCCGCGATCGTGGTCATCGGGCTAATCTGGGCGGCTCTGCGGGTGACCATCCGGCGCGATAAGGCGACGATTAAAGCGGATATGGACGAGCCCGAAGAGATCGAGAACTACGAGAAGACCTGGCGAGACGAGAAGTAGCGCGCCGCTCAGCCCTGACTCATCGACAGCCCGATACAGGTGCCGAGGTGCTGCGGGGTGCAGGGGATGCCGTCCACCGTCGGTAATTCGTTGGGGCCACCGCCATACACGGCGCCCGTTTGCGCCGGCGCGGGCGTGACGGCCTGTCCGCCGGTTCTTGAGAGACCGCGACTTGTCGTAGGTCCCCGATACAATGGTCTCAGCGCACGAGTGGACGTCTGTTCGGGTACCTGGCCCGCCGTCCCGGCAACCGCGCGACCACCGCACGGTGCCCCAGGGGAAGAGCTGGCACGGCCCCGCTATTCGGCGGGATGTGCAAGTGGTGGGTGCCCAAGTGCGGTACCGCCGGAAGGCGAGCAATGACTGATGAAACCGATAAGCAGGTACGTGCCGCACTCAACGATGAGCTGGGTTTCTATCCGGCCAGCGCCGACCCCGAGTCGGTGGCCCGATACCGCCGCGAGGCGCCGCAACGGCGAGCAATGACAAGCGAACTCAGTGCCAGTGACAGGGCGATTCGAGACCGCATCACAGAACTGAGTGTGCACATCCCCTGCGGCGGGCTTCGGGGTCCGCAACGGACCTGGCAATGGCAGTCCTGCGGTTGCGAGGACAACCCGCAACACTGGCAGGGCTATGACGTGTCCCGGGCGAGGGATCTCTGCATCATCTGCTTCCGCGACACCGCGGGTGGCTCCTCGAAGTGGGCGTGGAGGGCGTGTGAACACTGCCGCGAGGTCAACACCGCGATCCAACGCCGATCGGGCGTGCGGCCGTTCGCCCTCGGCCGGCACAGCCTGATGAACGGCATCGGTATCAACGGTGGGATGCCCGAGGATGTCGTCGACGAGCAGATCGCCAAGCTGGTGGAGTTCGCTCGCGGCAACCCTCGCCTGCAAGCCTGGCGGGACACCGAGTATCCGCGACTGGCCGCGTCGTTCGATCCGCTCGCTGATATCCCCTTGCCGGTGTGGCAGGAACAGTGGGTGCCGAGCCTGGACGCCTCGTGGGATGCGTTCTCCCGGCTGATCGGTTTCAGTCTGCCTTTGGATGTGGACAAGCAATGAGCGACGAGATCGACGTCCGCGGGACTAGGGCGCAACGAGGGTGGATCGCCGATCCGCCGCCACCCGCGGTTGAGCCGCTGCCGCCGCACCACATCGCCAAGTGGTTCACGATGATGGGCGCGCGGAATCTATTGCGCAAGAGGGATTTCGAGGGAGGCGACGATGGCCGATGAGACCGATGAGCAGCTCCTTGCCCGCTACCGAAAGCGTCATGGGAATCCCTATATGAACCTGAAGACGGCGCGTGGCCTGCATACCCTGCACATGCGATACCGCCACCTGAGTACGGCGGCACAACAGCGCGCACGTCTGGAGCGCGAGGCTGAACTGGAACGCATTCGGCGCAAGATCCTCGGGATTCCCTCCACGGATGCCGACGTCAGCTGAGGATGATGTCATACCCCGGCAGGTAACCATGCTGTTCAAAATTTGATATCGCCGGTGATATCACATCTTGGATGGCCATAGTGGTCCGGCGAGAAGGCCAGGTCCATAATCGTCTCTGTGGCGTTCAGTATCGAAGACCCCGAGGCCGAAGATGGGTGTAGCCGATCCGTGCCACTCGGTGAAGACCTGGCATCGATCCGCCGCCGGTGCGCCGGTCTGCCGGTCCTGGATTCTCGTGGTGCCGATGTTGTCCTCGGCTACTGCTCAGATGCTGACCCGGCCGCCCCAATTTTTACCCAGGGCGTCGATCGCGGGTGAGCGTCGCCCCACTGCAGTGTGCTGAGAGGGCTAGAGCGAGCGGTCACGCGCCGAACGTCTGCGAAAAAGTTCAGCCGGCCTGCCGCGCAAACCGGTGTGTTCAGATTTCACGCCGGTGGCTACGAGGAGGCCTTTCATCCGGCGCCGAAAGGCGTCCCGATCCCACGGCTCCCCGTCGTCGGCGACAGCGTCGTGGATCAGGCGAAGTTCGCGCAGCGTGAACGTGTTTCCCAGCAGCCGGTCAGGGTCGGGCTGCTCGTCGTAGCGCGCCCGAACGTACTCCTTGGCGCGCTTGACGATATCGGGGTGGTCCCAGGCCAACTCGCCGGGCCGGTCCACTGAGACGAGCCGGGTGTCCTTCGCGATTCCGGTGCCCAGCGACTCCAATTGCTCGGGGCTTACCACCGCGACGTGCGCCACGGACAGCACCCAGTCGCGCTCGTCACGGTCCGGGTCGTCGAACACGCCCAACTGCATCGGCCTGATGTTCCGCACCCCGAGTTTCTCGTCCAACGAACGCTCGACGGCACGGGCGAGCGTCTCGCGTTCACGCACGAAGGTGCCCGGCAGTGCCCACTTGCCGGTATCCCCGCGCTCCATTTCCACAACCAGGAGCCCACGAACGGGATCGATAGTCAGCAGCGCGGTGTCCACGGCGACGATGGCGCGGGGAAACTCGTAGCAGAATCTGTCGGTGCCCGTTGCTATCGTTGCGCTAGTTGGATCTGGTATCTCGTTGTTGTGCATAAGGTCCAGACTAGCAATTTGCGCGAATAACACGCAATAGGCTACAGTATCGGAAGCCAGCCCCGGGGGGATCGCAGCAATACCGGTCGCTGACAAATCGCACAACGCATGAGGAAAAGAGTCCACAACGTCCACATCGAACAGGGGAGGGTTCAAACATGACACACACGAGAACTGATGCGGTACTAATGCTTGGTGATTCCGCCACCGAGCAGCACGCGGAGATGTTTGCGATCCGGGCCGCCGAACACGGCGTGATCATCTCCGGAATCTTCGCATTCGAGGTCGGGGAAGCCGCCGCGGCCGATGATCTGGCTGAGGTCGAGCAGGTGGTGGCGGCTCTGAGCCACGCCATCGCCACCCGCCGAAACATTTGGATGCCCTACGCCCGCGAGGACCTGGTCCGGGAAGAACACGCGCGCCGACTCTGCATGGTTCTGCAACGTCATGGGCTGACACTGCGGGTGGGCCCTGACCTGTTCGCCTGTCCGACGGAGGGCGGAACCAACCCCATCGACCAGGCGCTGCGCATCGAGGTGCAGGCCGTCGACGCACTCGACAACGCAGTCATCGCCGCTGCCGGCGTCCAGACCCTGAGCACCGAGATTGACGCCGTGTTGGCAGCGGTGCCGTCGCGTAACACCAGTGCCGACCCGAACGTGACGTACTACAGCACCGGCGACGTTGCGCGGCTCTTCCGTAAATCGCAGAACTGGGTCAGGTGGGCGCTGCGGAACAACGTCTTCATTCGTAAAGACGGCACACCCATCAAACCGGTCCGCGTCGGCGAGAGTTCCCGCCGCCGGTTCACCCTGCCGCTGCTGCATGACATGGCCAAGGCCGCGTATCGGCGCGGGATTCTCGACGAGATCGAGCTTGAGGGGGTGCTTCGGGAGTTGGCCGGTGTGGAGCGGTAACGGGCGGCCGGCAGCCTCACGCTGCACCGATACCCATCCATCAACCAACAACCAAAGGAGATCTCTATGACTAACAACAACAATGATCAGCAGTACCCCTCGTGGGAGCACGATCCGGAAATCCACGGCTACTGGGTGGTGACCGGTCGCCTGCTGGCCACCGAGTACCCCGGCGCCAAGGACGAAGAGAAGGCCCTGCGGAAGCTGCAGATCCTGCTCGACGCCGGCATCAACTCGTTCGTCGACCTCACCGAGGCCGGCGAACGGACCTGGGACGAAACGCCCATGGTGCCCTACAACGGATTGCTGGGTTCCGATGTCAACTATCGGCGGTTCGCGATTCCGGACACCTCCGTCATCGACGATGCCGGCTATGACCGGATCCTCGACTACATCCAGGCCGAGCACGACGCCGGCCGAGTGGTGAGCTGCCACTGCTGGGGTGGCAAGGGTCGGACCGGAACCGTGGTGGGTTCCTGGCTCATCGACAACGAGGGCGTGGGCTATCCGGAGT
>Ga0194035_1001894_pt1 | contig 10587 bp, 9 predicted proteins | sample JunL2320m_MetaG_FD_148680 | JGI IMG/M metagenome (GOLD analysis project Ga0194035, IMG submission 148680) | Anoxic zone freshwater microbial communities from boreal shield lake in IISD Experimental Lakes Area, Ontario, Canada - Jun2016-L239-20m | ecosystem: Environmental > Aquatic > Freshwater >...
AGGACCATAAAAAGCGCCCTCGCCTGGTAGCTCTTCCCATTCTTGGCCAGAAGCCTTCAAGGCGCCGCGCAGGGCCTCTTCCGCTTTGTCCCAGATGGCATCATCGCCAACCCGCTTGGCAGGACGTAAGGCCAACTTCACAGCCACTTCAGTAAAACCAAAATCTTGATAGACGTCGCGGACCGCTTTATCAAAGCTGGCTACTTCGGATTGAATTTGATCTTCAGTGCAGAAAATATGGCCATCGTCTTGTGTGAAACCACGAACGCGCATCAAACCATGCAATGCACCGGATGGTTCATTACGGTGGCATTGACCAAACTCACCAAAGCGCAATGGCAACTCGCGATAGCTATGCAGGCCAGAGTTATAAATTTGCACATGGCCAGGGCAGTTCATCGGCTTTAATGCATAGGCACGATTCTCCGACTCAGTCGTGAACATATTTTCTTTATAGTTTTCCCAGTGGCCTGATTTTTCCCAAAGACCACGATCCAAAATTTGCGGGGCCTTTACTTCTTGGTAGCCTTCTTGCTGATACACGCGTCGCATGTACTGCTCAACTTCTTGCCAGATCGACCAACCTTTGGGATGCCAGAAAACTAGACCGGGAGCCTCAGATTGAAAATGAAAGAGGTCAAGTAATTTTCCAAGACGTCGGTGATCACGTTTTTCCGCCTCTTCAAGCATATGCAAATAGGCATCTTGATCTTCTTTACGTAACCAGGCTGTGCCATAGATACGCTGTAACATCTCATTCTTACTATCGCCACGCCAATAAGCGCCAGCAACACTTTGTAACTTAAATACTTTTAACTTGCCAGTGGAAGGTACATGAGGGCCACGACACAAATCAGTGAACTTACCTTCTACATAAAGGGAAACATCTTCACCTTGCGGGATACTAGCAATAAGCTCTGCTTTGTAGTTTTCGCCCTGATCTTTGAAAAATTTCACTGCTTGGTCACGTGGCATCACAGTGCGCACTACTAGCTCATCTTTTTTAGCAAGCTCAGCCATTTTCTTTTCAATGGCTAGCAAATCATCGGGTGTAAATGGACGGTGATAGGAGAAGTCATAATAAAAACCGTTCTCTATCACTGGACCAATCGTCACCTGCGCTTCAGGGAATAATTCTTTTACAGCGTATGCCAATAAATGGGCTGTTGAGTGGCGCACAATCTCAAGTGCTTCAGGACTCTTGTCAGTAATGATCGCGAGCTGACTATCTTTGTCGATCAGAAAACTCGTATCAACCATCTTGCCATCAACGATGCCACCTAAGGCTGCTTTTGCAAGACCACTACCGATACTTTGAGCAACATCCGCTACGCGAACGGGGGCCTCAAACTCACGTTTTGATCCATCGGGCAGAGTAACTACAAGCATCATGACTCCATCTTAATTACTGAACTTCTGTTTTACTACTGTGACCTAAAAATAAAGCGCGGCAGCTTATGGGCATCCGCGCCTTGGGTTTCCCCACTGGGTCTTATTCGTTGGTAGGCTCGATTGGACTCGAACCAACGACCCCCACCATGTCAAGGTGGTGCTCTAACCAGCTGAGCTACGAGCCTATACAGCCATAGAGTTTATCACCGGCGACGCACTTGGGTGACCCCTTTAACTTCTTCTAGGCTATTTTGAACAAGGCGCAACACTTCAGAATCCTTGACCTCAACTGTTAAAAGGATCTGGGCTAGGCCCTTTTTAGCAGATTTACGTAAATCAATGACATGAACACCTTGCCGAGTCAGAATTTCAAAGAGCTCACGCATTAGGTCTTGACGATCTAAGCCAGTCACCACCAAATCCGCTGGGAACACCCGCTTTGGGTCCTTGTCTGTAATTGAATTGGCTGTAGCAGTCCAAGTAGTTTGAATAACGCGTTCGGGAGCCCTTTCTAAAAGTCCTCTAAAGGTTCTACAGGAACGGCGATGTATAGAAATACCTCTACCCTGAGTCACAAATCCTGCAATCATGTCTGGTGGCACTGGCCGGCAGCAACGCGCCAATTGTGTCAATAAAGAATCTACACCAACTACCAAGACATCACCGCTCTGCCCCGTTTTGCGAGCGCTATTACGCAAAACAATTTCCGGTGTGGCTACTTTGGCTTCAGGACCTGCTTCGACTTTAGGTTCTACAGGCTTTGCTGTAAGACCGGTCTCTTCATCATCGAGAGCATTGAACCAGGCACGCACTCTCGAGCGTGCTCTTTGTGAGCGCAAATAGTTTTTATCGGGACTAATCCAATCGCGCGAAGGGCCACCATGCTTGACAGCAATAATCTCAATAGTCTGACCATTTTGTAATGCAGTCTCTAAAGGAACCATTGCGCCATCAACACGCGCACCTCTACAACGATGGCCTAAGTTCGTATGAACAGCGTAGGCAAAGTCCACTGGTGTGGAGCCTTTTTCTAGGGAAATCACTTTACCTAATGGCGTGAGCACATAGATGTGATCATCAATCTCGTGATGTTTGAGCTGTTCCCAAGCGTCTTCCTTCCAAGAAATTAACTGCCTTGCCCAAGCAATCTGTCTTTCATAGGCCACTTCTGCACTATCGGTTCCAGCTTGATGGGAAGAATTAGGCGGTTTAGACATGCCAATATAAGCGCCCTCTTTATAACGCCAGTGAGCCGCCAAACCATACTCTGCTTGTTGATGCATCTCTTGAGTGCGTATCTGAATCTCAAAGGCCGTACCATCCTCATTCATCACCACTGTATGGAGAGATTGATAGCCGTTTAGTTTAGGACGTGCAATGTAATCGTCAAACTCACGCGGTACTGGTTGCCAGACGTTATGTACGATGCCTAAGACTGCATAGCAGGATTTCACATCCGCAACCAAGATACGAAATGCTCTCACATCATAAAGATCAGCAAAGTCTAGTGACTTGCCTTGCATCTTCTTCCAGATACTATAGATATGTTTTGGTCTACCAACTACCTCGCCTTCGACATGTACTAGCTTTAATTCTTCTTGGAGCTGCAAAACAATTCGATCAATGAATGATTGACGCTCCATTCTTTTGGCATCCAACATCTTGGCAATATCGCGATAGGTATCTGGGGACATTACTCTAAATGCCAAGTCTTCCATCTCCCACTTCATTTGCCAGATACCCAAACGGTTGGCCAATGAGGCGTCAATATTGAGAATCTCATACGCCCAAGGGGCGGGCATAGATATATTCTCTTGAGTGATCCAACGCAGTGTTTGTAGACGTGAGGCTAAATAGATCAGGACGACACGTAGGTCATCACCAAAAGCCAAGAGCATCTTGCGCAACATCTCTTCTTGGCCTGCCACACTTAAGCCACCATCATCACGCACCAATTTCGCTTGTGCCTGGCGCAAGCCTCGGTAGCCAATTAATAACTTTGCTGACTCTTCACCAATCAGCTTGATGAGCGCTTCTTTGCCATGCGTTCGAGCAATATTGCTGGCAGCAGTTAATGTAGCTTCATCTAAACCGAGAGATTGCAGAATTTGCAAAGCGCCAGCGGCGTGCGCTTCTGCTGGCTCGCCATACCAAACATCAATGAAAATTGGTTTGCTGAAAACATTTGCCATTGGCAGCTAAGCCTTAGCTGAAGAATTCTTGTGCTAGAGCAATTTGTTCTTGTTTCACAAATGCAGGGGCATGACCCACATTTGGAATCTCAATGCTGTGAGCATGTGGATTTACTTTGCACATCTGGGCAACTGTAGCTGCAGAGAGCAGATCAGATTGAGCGCCACGCACGATCAAGATCGGAATACGAATTTGCTTGAAGGCGTGCCACATCGCCATCTCACCTGCCTTAGCCATGATGGGATTGACAGAGGCAAATGGCACAGCAATATCGGGGTCGTAATGCATGATCCATAAACCATTGCGTTCAATCAACATCGGGCTGTTATAGGTTTCCCACTCATCTGGTGTGTGCTCACCAAAAGTAGCGCAAATAGCGTTAAGTCGATTTAAGGCATCGGCACGGCTCGCAAATGAAAAAGGTTGGCCTACGTAAGAGCCTAGGCGCTGAATGGCTTCAGCCTCAATTTTTGGCCCCACATCATTAATCAACATTCTGCGTATAGGAGAGTTTGGCATCGCTGCATAAACCATGCCAATGAGACCGCCCATTGAAGTTCCCAGCCAATCGACTTGGGATACACCTAGGTGTTTTACCAGTTGGGCAATATCAGCTACATACTGAGGGACGGCATATTGCATGGGATTGCTTAAGCGATCAGAGTCTCCTCTGCCAACGACATCTGGGCAAACTACGTAATAGTCCTGACACATGGCTTCGGCCAAAGTCTTAAAGTCACTACCGCGCCTTGTGAGGCCATGCACGCATAGTAATACTTTTGGATTTCTGGGATTGCCCCAAGCGTGATAAGCCATGCGATGAGTAATATCGCCATCAACACACTGGACATAAAAAGTATCACCCTGGTGATTGACTGGTGCTGAACTCACCTCATCTTGCAGGTCCTCATCATGAGTAGGGTCATCCATACTCCCAAATACCTCGGGCTGTAAAGTCACATGGTCAATCCCATGTTGATCTAAAAGCATGGTGTTGATACGAGACATGATTTGTGGCCACTCTTGCATTTCCGCAATTTCAATATGGCCAATCAGTGCTGGAAAGCTGGGGGTCATCTCCCAAACGTGGAGATCATGCACCGCCAATACGCCGGGAACCCCTCGCAAATCTTTTCCGACTTGCAAATAATCAATGTGTAGTGGTACTCCCTCCATGAGGAAGTGATAAGACTCATGCAGAATGGAGATGGTTGATTTAAGAATCAATAGAGATACTAAGATAGAAAGAATTGCATCAATTGGCATCCATCCAGTCAACTGAATAACCACACCGGCAATCAAAGCGGCGATTGACCCCAGTAAGTCACCCATCACATGAACAAGGGCAGCGCGAGTATTTACGCTTTTCTTGTCGCGTGATAGAACCCAGGCAACCACAATATTCATGAGAAGGCCGATACTAGCCACAACAGTGACTGTAAAGCCATCGACTTTATGTGGATCATAGAAACGACTAATTGCCTCAAACACAATCCATACGACTAAAGCTAACATCGCAATACTATTTACAAAAGCAGCTAAGGCTTCTGCTCTACCGAAACCAAAAGAATGTTTTGGTGAAGGCGGACGACGAGAAATAATTTGCGCTAGGAGTGCCAAGCCTAAGGCAGCCGCATCAGTGACCATGTGACCAGCATCGGAGATCAATGCTAATGAATTGGCAAAATAAGCGGCAGCGCCCTCAACCCCTGCAAAACCAAGGGTAAGAATGAGAGCAATTAAAAGGAGGTTTTGGTTTGAGACTTGCTTGCTATGAGCATGCTGAGCATCGCCTTTTTTATGAGCGTGCAGTGAAGTATCAAGCTCAGAACTCATCTGAGCTCTGGGTTTTGTTGAAGGCGAATAATGGGATCCCGACATGGTGATCCCATTATTTCATTAAATAATGACTACGGTTAGAAACCCGTTGTATCAACAGGGGCACCTGTTTTAGCGATCACCTCTTCTTTGGTGACACCAGGGGCTAATTGAGTCAATTTCAGACCTTTAGGAGTGATATCGAGCACGCACAGGTCAGTGATGATCTGACTAATGACGCCCACGCCAGTTAATGGCAAGTTGCATTTAGGCAGAATCTTGAGCTCTTCTGAGCCATCTTTCTTTTTAGCAACATGTTCCATTAAGACAACTACGTGCTTTACGCCTGCAACTAAATCCATTGCACCACCCATACCTTTAACCATCTTGCCAGGAATCATCCAATTGGCAATATCACCCTGCTCGCTCACTTGCATTGCGCCTAAAAATGCAATGTTAATTTTCCCACCGCGAATCATGCCAAAGGCATCAGCTGATGAAAAAATGGAGGAACCAGGCAAAGTGGTAATCGTTTGTTTTCCGGCATTAATCAAATCAGCATCGATCTGATCTTCCGTTGGAAATGGTCCGATACCTAGCAAACCATTTTCAGATTGCAGCCACACTTCTATGCCTGCAGGCACATGATTGGCTACTAAGGTAGGAATACCGATTCCCAGATTTACGTAATAACCATCTTTTAACTCTTTGGCAGCACGTGCCGCCATCTCATCTCTTGTCCAAGGCATTTTGATCTTCCTAAATTCTTTTCAGTGTTCTTTGGGGTAATTAGCGTGCAGCCGAGATAGTGCGCTGTTCAATGCGCTTCTCAGGACTACTATTAATCACAAGGCGATGTACGTAGATACTTGGGGTATGAATCTCAGCAGGATCTAAAGCGCCGTTCTCAACAATCTCTTCCACTTCAGCAACAGTAATCTTTCCTGCCATTGCTACTACTGGGTTGAAGTTACGTGCAGTATGTCGATAAATTAAATTACCTGATCGGTCGGCCTTCCAAGCTTTTACTAGAGAAATATCAGTGACAATCGAGCGCTCCATGATGTATTTTTCACCATCAAACTCTTTTACCTCTTTACCCTCAGCTACCAAAGTACCAACACCCGTTTTTGTGTAGAAGGCAGGAATGCCACAACCACCAGCGCGTAATTTTTCTGCCAGAGTGCCTTGTGGGGTGAACTCTAACTCCAGCTCGCCCGCAAGGTATTGACGTTCAAACTCTTTGTTCTCGCCTACGTAAGATGCAACCATTTTCTTTACTTGACGAGAATTGAGCAAAATACCTAAGCCGAAACCATCCACGCCAGCATTATTAGATACAGCGGTCAAGTTTTGCGCGCCAAGTACTTTCACTGCCTCAATTAAGGCCTCAGGAATACCGCAGAGACCAAAACCGCCAACACCGAGTCTTTGTCCATCTTTTAAGATATCCCTCAAGGCATCTGCTGCCGATGGGTAGGTTTTATTCATAACATTTGTCCTAATATTGCCAAAATGGGTGAAACGCAATCATAACGCTTTAGGCTCCCAAGCCTAGCTTGCTTAGGTACTGCTTAGGCGCTAAATTGGTTTTTGGCTATTCGCACTAAACTAAAGGGGGGCTGAAAAGCTTATTTTTGAGGAATTGGAATGAACGCTGCAGAACTAGTAGAGCAATTTGGGCCTAGAGAGTCGATGGACTATGACTTAGTCATCGTTGGCGGCGGTCCTGCTGGTCTATCACAGCCATTAAGGCCAAACAATTAGCACAGTCCTCTAGCAAAGAGATCAGCGTCTGCGTTTTGGAAAAAGGCTCTGAGATTGGCGCCCACATTCTGTCTGGCGCCGTCATGGATCCAAAGGCCCTCACTGAGCTCTTTCCTAATTGGAAAGAAATGGGTGCCCCGCTAGAAACCGAAGTAACTCAAGATCAATTTCTATTCTTAACCTCCGATAGCTCTTATCAAGTTCCCAATTGGATACTGCCTCACTGCTTTAAAAATGAAGGTAACTATATTGTTAGCTTAGCTAACGTCACTCGCTGGTTAGGTCAGCAAGCTGAAAGCCTTGGCGTAGAAATTTTTCCTGGCTTTGCTGCAGCAGAAATTTTGTATAACGCGCAAGGCGCAGTATGTGGCGTCATTACAGGCTCAATGGGTCTCGATAAAGAAGGTAAGCCAACTGATCAGTTCCAGCTAGGGATGGAACTACGCGCTAAGTACACCCTATTTGCTGAAGGATCTCGTGGGCATCTTGGCAAGCAACTTATCTCAAAATTTGCCTTAGATAAAGATGCTGATCCACAAAGCTATGGCATTGGCATTAAAGAGCTCTGGGAAGTTGAGCCCTCTAAAAGCAAACCTGGTCTAGTGGTTCACACTGCTGGTTGGCCATTGGAGAGCGATACCTATGGCGGTTCATTTCTCTATCACTTAGGGGATAACAAGGTTGCCGTTGGCTTGGTAGTTGGGCTTTCTTATAAGAACCCTTACCTCTCTCCTTTTGAAGAGTTCCAACGCTATAAATTACACCCGAAGATTCGTGGCACGTTTGAAGGTGGTAAGCGAATTGCTTACGGCGCACGTGCACTGACTGCTGGTGGATTAAATAGTTTACCTAAGACAGTCTTTCCAGGTGGCGCACTCATTGGTTGTGATGCAGGCTTTCTCAATGCCTCACGCATTAAAGGCAGTCATGCCGCTATTAAGACTGGTATGCTCGCTGCCCAAGCTGCCGTTGCTGCGATTCATGAAAATCGCTCTGCTGATGTTCTCTCTGCATATCCAGCAGCGTTCCAGAATAGTTGGCTACATACTGAACTGAATCAAGCGCGTAACTTTAAACCTTGGATGTCCAAAGGGCTCTATCTTGGCACCTTGATGGTTGGCTTAGAGCAGAAGCTCTTGGGTGGCAATCCGCCATGGACAGTTCATATCAAACATGCAGATCATGAGTGTCTAGAACCTGCAGCACAACATCAGCCGATCAATTATCCGAAACCAGATGGCAAGATTAGTTTTGATCGTCTGTCTTCGGTATTTATCTCCAATACCAACCATGCTGAGAATCAACCCATTCATTTAACTCTGAAGAATGATTCTGTGCCAGTGGATGTCAATCTCAAAACGTATGCAGGTCCAGAGCAACGCTACTGCCCTGCTGGTGTTTATGAATATGTAGAAACCGACGGCAAACCACGTCTACAGATTAATGCTCAGAACTGCGTGCATTGTAAAACCTGTGACATTAAAGACCCTAGCCAAAATATCATCTGGATCACGCCAGAAGGTGGTGGTGGCCCTAACTACGCAGGAATGTAATCATGATGATGCTTCACACTATGCTTCGCGTCGGCGATCTGAATCGCTCGATTGATTTTTACACCAAAGTTTTGGGGATGAATTTACTTCGCACCACTGAGCGGCCTGCGCAGAAATACTCCTTCGCCCTTGTTGCCTTTGGCAAAGGCAATGCAGATGGCCAAGCTGAAATTGAGCTCACTTATAACCACGGAGTCTCTTCTTACGACTTAGGTACTGCTTATGGGCATATTGCGCTTGGTGTGCCAGATGCTTATGCTGCTTGCGCAAAGATTAAAGCTGCCGGCGGGAATGTCACCCGCGAGGCTGGTCCAGTAGCTGGTGGCGATACCATTATTGCCTTTGTAACCGATCCAGATGGTTACAAGATAGAACTTATTCAGCGTTAATGGCAAAAAGCCCCGAGCAATATCAGCTAGAAATTATTGACAGTCTTGCTGCAATACCTGCAACCGAGTGGAATACACTTTTACCGGAAGCTGCGGGGCCTTTTCTAAATCATGCATTCTTATCTGCACTTGAAGAAACCGGCTGCGTAGGCGGCAATACTGGCTGGCAGGTTGCCCATCTTGGTTTAAAAGACCAATCTACGTTAATTGGAGCGCTACCACTCTACTTAAAGCGACATTCTTATGGAGAGTTTGTCTTCGATTGGTCATGGGCACAAGCTTATGAACAACAGGGTATGAACTACTATCCAAAAGCACTTTGTGCTATCCCCTTCACTCCCGTTCAAGGGGCTCGCATCTTATGCGCTCCCGGTAAAAATGTAAAAGATATTCATGCGAGCTTAATTACAGGACTCAAATCCTTATTAGCAGCTAATGAGCTCTCTTCTGCGCATATCCTTTTTCCATTGGCCTCTGAGGTGCAGGCATTTAAGGATCAAGGATTTATGCTGCGCGATTCAGTTCAGTTTCACTGGCACAACCAAGCCTTCCAAAGTTTTGAGCATTTTTTATCTGCCCTCACTATGAAACGGCGTAAAAATATTCGGCGTGAACGGGAACAAGTATCTAGAGAGCAGATTACTTTTAGACATGTTCCTGGAAAATTATCTACTGACCAAGACTGGGAATTCTTTTACCGCTGCTATCAAAATACGTATGTAGAGCATCTATCTAGCCCCTACTTAAATGAAGCTTTTTTTAAGCTATGGGCACAGCGTATGCCGGACAATTTACATCTCATCATTGCCCAGCGCGATCAAACCCCTATTGCCGCCTCGCTACTAGTGGTTGATAAATCCTCCTCCAAGGCCTATGGGAGATATTGGGGTGCAATAGAACATGTACCTTGCCTGCACTTTGAAACAGCGTATTACCAGGCTATTGAATACTGTATCGAGCAAGGTATTCAAACTTTTGAGGGTGGCGCCCAGGGTGAACATAAAATGGCACGGGGATTTTTACCAACGACGATTCAATCAGCCCATTACATCGTCGATCCACGGTTTTCTCAGGCAGTGAAACACTTTTTAGAGCGTGAGCACCAGGGAATTGGAGCATATGTAGACGAGCTTGGTGAGCATAGCCCACTGAAATCGACTAAAGTACAGCTATGAATTCAGATAGTAGCAAACCACAAATCCAAGACGGCTCATATTCACTCTCTACTGGAGATGATGAATCTGACTCTCCTTGTATCGGGGTCTGCACTACTCTTTACGATGAGATTTGCCAAGGCTGCGGTCGCACATTGAGCGAGGTCAGTAATTGGGTATTTCTCTCTGATGAAGAGAAGGCCTCTGTATGGAAGCGCGTTCGCGAAGACGGCACTGCGATGCGTTTTCAGAGGCAAGCAAAAAAAGTTTAAATCTGTTGATATTTGAAGGTCTCTTATCGACCCAAAGCAGTCGTTTGCC
>Ga0194035_1001895_pt1 | contig 10586 bp, 9 predicted proteins | sample JunL2320m_MetaG_FD_148680 | JGI IMG/M metagenome (GOLD analysis project Ga0194035, IMG submission 148680) | Anoxic zone freshwater microbial communities from boreal shield lake in IISD Experimental Lakes Area, Ontario, Canada - Jun2016-L239-20m | ecosystem: Environmental > Aquatic > Freshwater >...
TGTGGCAACAACCGGCGCTGCAGCAACATCTCGAGCTTTTCAGCGAAGGGGTTCGGTGTCTCAGCTCACCTCTAGCATGTGAATCATGAGCGCTCCCCCACCAGCACACGCTCCCCCACCAGCACACGCTCCCCCACCAGCACAGTGGTACGGCCTAGACATAGAAACCGACACAACCATCAACGGACTCGATGCCACCGTGGCAGCGATCGTTGCAGTCGCTGTGTCAACTGCTGAAGAAGACTTCGTTCTGCTCGGCAAGGAGTTGCAGATTCTGAGAGACCTTGAGGAACTCATTGCATCACTCACTCCGGGCGTGCTCATTACCTGGAACGGCAACTACTTCGACTTGCCCTTTATTTCCGAACGAGCTGCTCGCTGCGGGGTTCCGCTGGGCTTGAGATTCGGCGCAGGTGAGCCCTCTCGGTGGTCGCGGGAGCACCACAATCGGCCGTATACCAGCAGCTGGGGAGACCACCGTCACCTAGATGGCTATCAGCTCTACCGGGCAGATCTGGGCCGACAATTCAAAATCTCTTGCGGCCTCAAGCCTTTGTCGCGGATGCTCGGACTAGCCCCAGTCGAAGTTGATCGCACGCAGATTCACCTACTCACTGACCAAGAGATGCGCGAGTACGTAGCAAGCGATGCGCGCCTCGCCCGAGAACTCGTGGCTCGGCGCATGCCGCTTGCCTACGCCAGTTGCGATCTGTTCGTTCCTGCCCTCTGAGGACGCACCCCCGGCTCGGAACGGGGGACTCCTGCCCGGAGCTTCGGCCACGGCCGCGATGCGAATTCTGTCAGGCTTCCCCAGCAGGGTTGGACCCACCCGATGGGACCTATTACGTAACGATGCCGTCGAGGACCCATGCCCCATCTAACAATCCACCAACTCGCCAACATGCCGAACGCACGCGACTTCATTCAGCTGATGCCCCTCGAGGATGAGTTCATGCTCTACGGATTTGAGCCCAACACAGATTTCCTCAGCGTGCATGTGACCGCACTTCCAGAGGATTCGCGAACACCCGCTGCAGGCTTGTTCGGTATCTGCTTGCCCGAGTCGTGGACAGCGGTCGGCACGGTGCTCAGCGGCACCGCTACTCACCCTGAGGATGAAGATAGCCTGAGCAGCAAGGCTCGGGTCCGCCTCGTGGTGACTCGCTCGGGTGATAGCTGCACCGAGCTCTCCCTAGATGGAGCGATTGTCAATCAGCAGCCGCCCAGCGACTCAAACTCGCGACACTCACCCGAAGGCGAACATGACCATGTGCATCCCACGCAGGGAATGATCACGGACTGCCTCCACCGCATGCTTGGCCTTCCCTCACCCGGTGCCGCACCAAGTCTCGCAACACTCGTGGTAGGAGTTTGGCTCAACGAGGTGATGCAGTCGGCAATGAGCCTTGAGGAGGTCACCTGGGAACGCGCAGTTGCTCTTCACCCCGGGGAACCGGGGCTCGGTTCGGTCAGCCCATCGCTCGAGACCATGACTGAGGCCACCTTTCGTGCAGCCGACCAACTCGACTGGGAACGTATGCGGCGTCGAGCGGCTCGGGGCGAATTCCAAGCAACCGCTCTTCGTTCAGATGAGGCCGAGTGGATGGATGCAGCGATGTTCGGGCGCTGGGTCGCCAGTTCTGTCCCCGACATCCCCGCAATCCTCCGGACGCTGCACCGACTCGGAGCAGATCACGTGGCTGAGAAGATCTCGGCGGTGTTGCAGTCTGTTCAGCAAGCCAGAATGAACGCTGACTAAACAATCCTCCTAGTGGCAAACTCGCGGACATCTTCGATCTAGCCTGAACCTGATTCGCACTCTCTGGTGAGAGACCAATCACTCTCATTTTCACACTCGAAAACCTAACGTTCCCGCAACCACCTGCAAGGCTGAGACTCATGAGCGCTGTCGCCTTTGACCAAGTCACCAAAAAATTTGGAGACACCGTTGCAGTTGACGAGTTCTCGTTGCAGATTGCCGACGGAGAGTTCATGGTCTTGCTCGGACCCTCAGGCTGCGGCAAGTCAACGGCACTTCGAATGATCGCGGGACTCGAAGAGATTTCGAGTGGAATCCTGACCATTGGCGAGCGAGTGGTGAATCACATTCCCCCGCGCGAGCGAGACATCGCCATGGTCTTTCAGAGCTATGCGCTCTACCCGCACATGTCAGTCGAGAAGAATATCGAATCCCCTCTCGTGGCAAATAAGCGGGCAAAGGTTGACCCAATTGAGCGCCTCAGGCGAGTCCACGAGGCCGCAGAAACCCTAGGCCTGACCGAGTACCTTGCCCGCAAGCCCGGCGAACTCTCGGGAGGCCAACGCCAACGAGTGGCCTTGGCCCGAGCCATCGTGCGGCGGCCCGAGGTGTTCTTGATGGACGAACCTCTATCCAACCTCGACGCCAAACTTCGCACTCAGACACGGCTCGAACTCGTCGACCTACACCGTCGGTTGGGCACCACATTCGTCTATGTCACCCACGACCAAGTCGAAGCTATGACCATGGCCGACCGAATTGCAGTCATCAGTGAGGGTCGAATCCAACAGGTCGGCGCACCTCAGGACGTCTACGAAAGACCTGCCAATTTATTCGTCGCCAGCTTTATTGGCAGCCCGCCCATGAACACGATCGAAGGCAAACTCCAAGGGGCCACCGAAAGCGCACCCCCAGCGGTGCTGACTGCGGAGGGGTCGATCTCGATTGGCCATCCTGGATCAGCAGTGACCGGGAGCGAGCTAGTTCTTGGAATCCGACCTGAGCATCTTCACGTGACCGACCCGGTCGACACCCCGAATGCGCTTCGCGGAACCATTCAAAACATTGAGTTGCTCGGCCATGAGCGCCACGTGGTTTGTTCGGTGGGCACCACGCTCATGACGGTTCGCCAGCCCAATGATGCGCCGCCTGTTGCTATTGGCCAAGCGATCTCCTTGCAGGCCGACCCCAGCGGGGTGCACCTGTTCGACCCCACATCCACGGACCGACTCAATTGAGCCCGGCTCCTCAAGATCGCAGCAATACGGCGGTGGCAACTTCGACGACTCCAGCTACAAAGATGGCTGCCCCGGCTCGAGCGCAAACTCGGCGCTTTGGCAACAAAGTTAAAGATGCAGGCCTTGCCTACCTGTTCTTGCTTCCTGCGCTGATTGTATTTTCTGTCTTCTCGTACTACCCGCTGTACCGGCTGTTCTGGTATGCGACGCATACGCAATCGCGGTTCCGGAATAAACCAGCGAGCTATGTAGGACTGAACCAAATCAAGGCTTCATTGACGAGCAATGACTTCATCAGCGGGCTCACTCACTCGGGGCTCTACATGCTCTACACCGTTCCACTGGGTTTGCTGCTCGGAGTCATGTTGGCGGTCTCGACTCATCGCCGCCTCAAAGGAATCAAAGTATTTCAAACTATTTTCTCGTCAACGGTTGCATCATCGGTGGCCGTTGCTTCGGTGGTGTTCATTACCTTGGTGAATCCAGAGATCGGCTACTTCAAGAACGTTCCATGGTTGAGCCTTCGCAACCCCAGTACGGCGCTGTTTGCTGTGTCGCTCTCATCGGTCTGGCAGAACCTCGGCCTAACGTTCATCGTGGTGCTTGCAGCGCTGCAGACAGTCCCGGATGAACTCATTGAGGCCGCCACACTGGACGGCTATGGGGCGATCCGAAGGTTCTGGCGCATCACGGTGCCGCTCATCTCTCCAGCGCTGTTGTTCCTCGGAATAGTTTTAGTCGTGAGCGCCCTGCAGGCCTTCGCTCAGATTGAGATCCTGACGGGTGGCGGCCCGGGTGGAGCTACAGAAACACTGCTGTTCAAGATTGCAGACCCGCGTGGCATCAGACCGCTCGGTGTTCGAGCCTCATATTCTCTTGGCCTATTTGTTCTGACTGCAGTTGTGGCTGGGGCGCAATACTCGATCATGTCGAAGCGGGTGCACTATGGCGACTGATCCCACGGTCTCAGCGGCGAACAAGCAGGTTCGCTTGAACCAAACCGCCGATCAAATTGTTGACCCGCTCGTACCGGCCCCCTACGACAACGACAAGGCCGTGCAACCACCGCGAAGCGGGTTCCGCAATGTGGTCGCAACAACCACGACCTACCTTGTCCTGACTGCACTCTCGGTGATCGTGCTCTTCCCGATTTACATGCTCTTATTACGGGCACTCTCAAGCCCCCTCAAATACATCTCCGCTGGCCAACCGCTCTACCCCGTCTCAATTGAGTGGGACGTCTTCAACCGGGCCTTCGGCCAAGCCAGCCTCGGGCGCTCGATGGGGCTGTCGTTCGTTGTCACGTTTGTGATTGTGATCGCACAACTCCTGACTGCTGTGCTGGCCGCTTACGCCTTTGCCTTTCTTGAGTTTCCGCTCAAAAAGCTGGCCTTTGTTTTGGTGATCGGCACCCTGCTCCTGCCAATTGAAGTCACACTGATTGCCAACGTAGAGATCATTCGAAAACTGCACCTGCTTAACTCGGTACCCGGGTTAACTTTCCCGTTCCTCGCGACTGCTATCGGCATCTTCCTCATTCGTCAAGGGTTTCTGGGGATACCACGAGACTTGCGCGACGCCTCCGAACTCGACGGCTACGGCCACCTGCGCTTTTTATTCAAAGTTGCCATGCCGATGAGTAAGGCGATTATCGGCAGCTTTATCGTGATCGCATTTTTAGGTGCATGGAATCAGTACGTGTGGCCGCGGTTCGCAACAGACCGAGGAGCTTGGCAAACCGTTCAAGTTGCCCTTCGCACGATCGGTTCAGAAAATCCCGGTGAGCTCAATTTAGGATTCGCCGCGGCTATCGTTGCCTCGCTTCCGCTTTTAGCTTTGCTCATCTTCTTCCAACGCCAAATTGTTCGTGGCCTGACCGCAGGTGCAGTCAAAGGCTGAAGCATGCCTCGCAGTGCTCACTGCGTCGCACGCCTATCCCACAAGGGAACTATGAAACTTCGCTTATTTGCTCCCGCCGTGGTGGTTTCGCTCCTGACACTGATTGGTGCATCCTGCGGCAGCGGCACCGATAGTGCCAGTAACTCCGCAGGAAAAAACCAAACCAGCAGCACTGCCCTTGAGGCCACTCCATCCAACTGCCCCGTCCAGGCCCTCGATTCGGCTAGCAAGCCGGTTGAACTCACGGTTTGGCATCCCTACAACGCTCTCACCAAAGAATCACTCGAAAAAGCAGCAGCCCAATACAACGCATCGCAAACCAAGGTGCATGTCTCGGTTGAAGCGGAGGGCACATATGAAGAACTCCTCAAGAAGTACGAGGAGAGCCTCGGCGACCCTTCATCGCTCCCCGACGTGGTTTTTGCTGAGGACACCACACTGCAATTCATGATTGATTCGGGCTCTGTCATTCCTGCCGCTGATTGCATCGCAGCCGACCCTGCCGCGGGGCAGTTCTACAAGGAACTCCTCCCGGCTGTACGGAACGCCTTTAGCTCCCAAGGCCAACTCTGGCCTGGGGCCTTCGGCGTCTCTATGCCCATCATGTATGTCAACAACGCTCATTTCGCTGCAGCGGGGCTCAGTCCAACAGCGCTCCCCACCACTCTGGCCGAGGTGCGCACGGCTGCGGAGAAGATCAAGGCTGCACATATCGCAGGGGTTGAGTTTCCTGTGGTGATGGAACTTTACGGATGGTTTCCCGAGAATTGGCTCACTGGGGTACAGCAAGAGATTGTCAATCAAGGAAACGGCCATGACGGGCGTGCCACCACATCGGAGATGAAGAACAACTCCACCACCGAGATCCTCGACTGGATGCAAGGGATGCAACAAGACGGCCTGCTCAAGGCCTACCCGTACGCAGCAGGGATCGACCAGTTCTTAGCAATGGGCAATCAAAGTTCCTCGATTCTGATCGACGGGTCGCGGGCGATCACCACGGTCAATGCCATCGTGCAGAACTCTTATACGGGCGACGCTGTGGCTGGGGCTGGCTCAGTAGACAGTGCTGCACTCGCGGGACTCGACCTTGGTGTCGGGCTCGTTCCCGGCTTGAAAGCAGCCGGCCAAGGCGCAGTTTGGGGATCGGCGGCCTACCTTGTGGCAGGTACCGAGGATGCAAAGATCGCTGCCGGTTGGGATTTCATCAAGTTTTTCAACTCAACACCCGTGCAGGTGGATTGGACCTTGCAAGGCTCGTACTTGCCGGTGTCCACTGCAGTTCAAGAAGACCCAACGATCGTGAATTACTTTGCCAATGACCCCGCTGGAAAATGGCTTGGCGTAGCAAACCAGCAGCTCCTCGGCCTCGATCCGAAGTTTCCAGGACCCGTCATTGGCCCCTATAACCAGTACCGATCTGGAATCCACAAAATGCTTGAAGGAGTCGTTCTTGGCGGGGATGACCCCGCAACGGCGCTGTCTGAATTCAACAAGAAGTTCCAATCAGATTTGGATTCTTATGCCCAAGAGGTCGCCGGCTAGCCCCAAAGTCAGTCCTAGCAAGCAGAGTTCACCATCTGTTTGCGCAGAACCTGCATGCGCGGCCCGCCCGGCAACTAACTTGGTGGTTTGCTACTAGGTGCCGTGAATCAAACACGGCCCTGAGGTGCCTCAAGCACAGGAGAACTGCCAGATGCAGAACCAGTCCAGCCCTCGCACGCTCAGCTCTGCGGAGTCTCGGCAGTTCAGGCCCAAGCACCGCACGCAGATCGGTGCGGCGTTACTGCTTCTGCTCGCGCTGTTCGCAGTCTCATGCGGCGGTTCGGATAGTAGCGACTCAGCCTCGGGCAACACCAGCAAAGGCGACGCTTCGCTGTGCCCCGTTGCTGCGCTAGATAAAGCCGCCGGGCCAGTCAAGATCACCATATGGCATGCCTGGATCGGACTCACTGCAAAGACTCTTCAGAGCATTGCGGACTCCTACAACAAGAGTCAGAACAAAGTGGTGCTTCAAGTAGAGGCTCAGGGGACCTACGAGGAGTTGCTCAAGAAGTACCAAGACGCTCTCGGCGATCCAGCTTCGCTTCCCGATATTGTGCTGAGCGAAGACACCACGACGCAATTCATGATTGATTCCGAGTCCATCGTTCCCGCCCAAGATTGCATAGCTGCCGATGACTCAGCCGCAGCTATCTACAAGAATATTCTCCCAGCCGTCATCAGCGGCTACACCGTGGATGATGTGCTTTGGCCTGCCGCATTCTCGGTGAGCCAGCCCGTGCTCTACGTCAATCAGGCTCACTTGGCCGCCGCAGGGGTGGACTCAACTCCAGCAGCGCTGCCAAAGACCTTGACTGAGCTTCGGGCCACAGCAGAGAAGATCAAAGCTGCAAATATCCCGGGTGTCGAACAGCCACTCGTGCTTCGCGTCGACTCGTGGTACCTCGAGCAAGCACTCGCTGGCGTGCAGCAGCGAGTAGTCAACAACAGCAACGGTCGTTCAGGATTGGCAACAAAGTCAGAACTGATCAGCGATCCAACAACCGAAGTCTTTCAGTGGTTCCAGTCCATGCAAAAGGATGGCTTGCTCAAAGCCGTTCCCTACTCTGACTCCTTTGGGCAGCTCTTCGCTATGGCGCTTCAGACCTCCTCGATGCTCATTGATACCTCTACTGCAATCACCTCGGTGAACGCCGCAATTGAGGGAACGCTCACGAATGAAGATGTTGGTGCCACCAACTTGGGAATTGATCTCTCTACGGTGAAGTTCGACACACTCAAAATCGGAGTCGGGCTCAATCCCGGCCTGAAAGAAGCTGGTGTCGGCCAGATCGGTGGCGCAGGGTGGTACATGGTCAACAGCGGCAAGGATGCCTCTATTGCAGCGGCCTGGGACTTTATGAAGTACTTCAACGAGACCCCTCAGCAAGTTCGTTGGACTCTGGAAGGCTCATACCTGCCGGTGTCTCAGACCGCACGTGAAGACCCTGCGCTGATAGCGGCTTTCCAAGACAGTCAGCGCGGCCAATGGTTAGCCGTGGCCTCGGACGGCCTCGTGAACCTTGACCCAGAGTTCCCTGGTCCAGTGATTGGCCCCTATAACGAGTTCCGCTCGATCACCCGAGGTGCGCTCGAGAAGGTCACAACAGGTGGCGGTGAAGTCACAGCGACGATCAAGACTGCCAACACCGAGTTCCAAGCGTCCTTGGACCAGTACGCCAGTGAGGTTGGCGGCTAAATAAGGTTGAGTCTGCGACTCATATCGCTGCAGAACCTGCCCTCAGGGTCTGCAGCGTTACGAACCTGCCGCCACTCATCAAGGCGCGGATACATGACCGGTACAAGTTCCGGGCGGACTCGGCTGTCTTTGGCCAAGTAGACCCGCCCCTCGGCGGCCACCACAAGCTCATCAAGCTCGTCGAGTAAGCGGTCAAGGTTGGCAGCAACGGGAATGTCGAGCGCCAGCGTCCAGCCCTTTGTAGGGAAGGACAACGGTGCGATATTGCCCGGACCAAAGCGTTTGAGCACGGCAAGAAACGAAGATGCTCCTGCAGCAGAGAGTCGCTCCACGGTGGTTCGAACCACATCAGTTGCCTCGTCAGGAACCGCAAACTGCCATTGCAAAAACCCTCGCTGCCCGTAAAGCCGGTTCCAATCCTCGATCATGTCGAGCGGATGAAAGAAGGCCTCGATACTCGAGATGTGGTCCCGCTTCAGCTTTGGGGCCTTGCGGTACCACAGCTCGTTGAACGCACGAACAGTGAGTCGATTGAGAAGCCCAGAGGGAAACAAGTCCGGGGGTGAAATCAGCTGATGCGGCGAATACTTATACGGGTCACCATGGCCAGCGGCTAGCGCCTCTTCACGAGTAGCAAAGCGGCCTCGTTCCAAGATTGAGCGTCCCATATTCGCGCCTGTGGCGATGAGATCAATCCAAGCAACTGAGTAGTCGTAGTACTCATCGCCCTCTCGCATGAGCGTCATGACGCCATCAAGGTCATCGGTCCGGTCGGTGTCGACCACCACAAAGCTTGACCCAATAGGCGTCATCTGGATGGTTGCGTCCACCACGATGCCGGTGAGCCCCATGCCGCCGATCGTCGCCCAGAACAACTCTGGTTCTTGCGAGGGAGAGAGTTCACGGATGGCTCCGAACCCATCGACCAATCGAAGGGACAGCACATGGCTCCCCCAGGAACCCTTGATGTGATGATTCTTTCCGTGAATATCGGCAGCGATCGCTCCGCCGATGGTGACTGATCTTGTCCCCGGAGTGACCGGCACAAACATGCCAAGCGGCACAAACCACTTCATCAACTCGTCAAGACTGGTTCCCGCAAGCGCACGCACCTGAGACCGTTCCAGGTCAACCTCGATGACTCCGGATCGTGCCGGTCCATCGAGTACAAGTCCACCCGCATTTTGAGCACAATCCCCATAGCCCCGTCCAAGACCCCGAGCCACGATTCCTCGGCCGTTCGCAGCATGAACCGCCTGCACGACCTGCTCACTCGTGCGTGCATGAACCAAGTCCGCAAGCGTCGGAGACGTTCGCCCCCAGCCACCAAGCAGTTTCGATTCGATCTCCAACTCGGCCGCGGTCACCGGTAAATCCCGATGGCCAACAGAACCACCCAGATCACGCCCATCACCTGCATCAGCCGATCATGAAGGATGACATCCTCGGGCGCTGAACCCTTGCCCTGATCCACTAACAGTGCATACTGCAGCACTGCAATCAGGAAGGGAATGATCGAGATCTGCGCCCATGGCGAGGCATCGTTCAGACTTGCGTGTTCCACTGCCCAAAGGCAGTAACTCATAACCAAGGCTGCGACCGAGACTGCTCGAAGAAATCCCAAGTACTCGAGGCTGTACGCACCGAGTGTTGGCCGAAGTTCCGCTGCTCGGTCCCCGAGTTCCTTCTTCTCTGCAAACCGCTTGGCCGAAGCAATGAAGAGCGAACCAAAGAGCGAGATAATCAAGAACCAGTCCGATACCACGACCTCAGCGGCAAAAGCGCCACCGAGAAGGCGCAGAATAAATCCTGCAGACAGGATCACCAGATCCAGAATTGGTATGGCTTTCAGGAAAAGCGAGTAACTCGTCGTGAGTATCGCGTAGAGGGCAACGACCATCGTGAGCTTCGGGTTATCGAGCCAAGCAACGGCAAGGCCGCCGACAAAGAGCACCACAGACATGGCAATACCCAAGGGGATCGGAACAACACCGGCAGCGATTGGGCGATTGCATTTCGTTGGATGCTGGCGATCCGACTCAACATCAAGGATGTCGTTGAGCAAGTACGTAGCAGAGGACACCATGCAGAAAGCAATAAAACCAATGATGGTGAGTTTGAGCCGGTACGGCTCAGTAATCACTCCCGCAGCGGCCGGCGCAACAAAAACCAGAACGTTCTTCGGCCACTGTTTTGGCCGACATGCCTTGAGCATGCCCATGGGCAAACTGGTTCTTTCAGGCGTCTTGGTCAACTGTTCAGCCACGACGCCCCTTTCCGGTCTTCATCATGATGAGCCCATGTACCAGATGGGCACAGGTGTTGGTATCTCTAGCGTTTGAGCATACAGAGACTCCATGTCTTTTCGGAATCTTTGAGGTTGCGCGAGGGGAAACCCCCGAAGTTCAAGCTGCGCTATCTCAGCGGGGCAGGCTCGGAAGTACTACGA
>Ga0194035_1001896_pt1 | contig 10584 bp, 8 predicted proteins | sample JunL2320m_MetaG_FD_148680 | JGI IMG/M metagenome (GOLD analysis project Ga0194035, IMG submission 148680) | Anoxic zone freshwater microbial communities from boreal shield lake in IISD Experimental Lakes Area, Ontario, Canada - Jun2016-L239-20m | ecosystem: Environmental > Aquatic > Freshwater >...
AAGTACGACCGCACGGTCGGCGTGGGCGAGGCAGCGCTCAAGCCGGTGCTCTACCAGCAAGACCGCCGTCCCCCACTCCTCATTTAGGCGCCGCAGCGTCCAAATCAGTTCGTCCCCGGCCACAGGGTCAAGCTGCGAAGTCGGTTCGTCGAGCAGCACCAGCGACGGCCTCGCCGCAAGTGCGGCGCCTAAGGCAACTCGCTGAAGTTCGCCGCCAGATAGCTGCTCGACCGGCCGCTCCAGCAGATCGCCGATAGAGAGCGTCAGCGCGATCTCCTCGACGCCGCGTGCCACGGCCGCACGCGAGAGTCCGCGGTTTTCGAGCGGGAAGGCCAGCTCGGCGCCAACGGTCTGCATCACAACCTGAGTTTCAGGGTCTTGCAGGAGCGTTCCCGCGACCGAAGCGAGGTCGCCGGGGCCGTGGTCGCGCGTGTCCAGCCCTCCGACGATCACGTGTCCGCTCGCATCACCTCCGTGGAAGTGTGGAACCAGCCCGCTGGCAGCGCGCAGCAGAGTTGACTTGCCAGAGGCAGAGAGACCCGTGCAGACGACGAACTCGCCCTCCTCGATCGTCAGTGAAAGATTGCTAAGCGCAGGCTGCGACTGGCCGGGGTAGGTGTATGAGAAGTTCTCAAAGCGAAGCGCGCTCATCGTCGGCCCCAATCGCCGATGATTGCTGGAGCCCAAGCGGCAAGCACGATTAGCGCCGCAAAGAGCAGCTCAGCGCTGCCGGTCACAAGCGTCAACTGCGGGTAAGGCTCGAAGAACGCGAGTCCGCTTAGTAGTCCAGTCACAAGTAGCGCGACCAGTCCAAGCCCTGCCGCGAGCACTATTCGGTCGGCTCGCGAATAGGCCAGCCGGTCGGCGCGCGGCGGCGCCACACGCGTCGCGTAGCCACGCAGTTCAAGAGTCGCGGCAACGTCGACCGCACGGTCGAGCGCCCCGGAAGCGACTGCACCGACCATCAGCAGCTGGGCGCGGCGGCCGCTGCCTCCGCCGTCAGGGCGGCAGCGCCGCGCCTGATCCATCCGCTTCGCATCACGCGTCAAGACACCGATCATCCGGGTTGCCAGCGCAGCCGTCAGCGCTGAGCGGAAGGCCGAGCGGCGCATTCGGCGAAGGACGTCGTCGGGGTTGACGATCGCCACAAGCAGCGCACTCGCGGCGATGATCACTACAACGCGAAGCGCCAAGAGGAATCCGTACGCCAGGGCCTCGGCCGTTACATCGACCTGTCCAAACACAGGCAGCTCACCGAAACGCCAGATCACGGTCGCGCCGTCGCGGACGAGCAGAGCATTAATCACCGCAAGCATCACCGCCAGCGGGATCGCGAACCGCACTGCGCCGCGTAACTGCTGCTGGCAACCGCTAAGCCGAGCCGCGCCAAAGGTCGCCGCGGCGACCGCAGCCAACACCAACGGATGGGTGAAGGCCAGCGCCAGTGCCACCAGCGACAAGCCGTAAAGCGCGGCAACTGAAGACCTCGCCCGGACCAAGACCGAGCCGCCAGCGCGCTCGTTCACTTTGCGGCCCTCGCTAGCGGCAACGCGATCGCCTGCGATCCAGCGTCAAGCGCAACGGCGTATCGCCGGCGCAGCTGCCGCTGATTGAATGCAGCAGCAGCGGCCGCGATTCCTGCGGCGTCTGTACCGGTGATCGCCCAGACCGGCGGCTGATCTCCAAGCGCGGTCGCGGCGACGAGTCCTGCTCCAGCGGTCAGCGAGCGCACCCGCTTACCGCTCGCGTCCAGCAGGTCAATTTGCCCCCCGGTCGAGGTCGGCTGCGCGTAAACGCCGCTGAGCTGCGGCCCAGACTCGAGCTGCGCGAGCGCCTCGTCTTCCCGTAGCGCGGCCCACTGGCCAACAATTACGCGCAGCGTTTCTTCAGTAATCGAAGCGCGAAAGAGGCCGGTCGCGACCGGCACGCCGAACGAGGCCAAAGTCTTCGACACCTTCTTGCACGGCGCCGAGGAGATCTCAACGCACTCAACGCGCACCGGAAGCTTCTTCGCCGTCCCCGGTCCGTGGACGAATGGTTCGGGGAATGATCCGACTACGGCATGAACGTGTTCAGCGGCGCTCCAGTCGCGCCAGTCCCACCAGACCGAATCACCATCGCGAACCTTGGTCGCCGCGGCGCCGAGCGGCGCTTCGCTGCCATTCACGAAGTAGAACCAGTCAACTTCGCGGCCGCCGCTGGTGCCTCCGCTAACGCCATCGATCGCGTCGACGAAACCACCGCCGTAGCTCGTTTTCAGCTTCGCGTTCGCTGACAGCAGCCGCATCACGGTCTCGGACGCGGGTAGCCCGCTGACAGAACGCTGCAGCATCTGAACGCGGCCGAAGTCGCGTGTTACCGCCAAGTGGACACTCCCGTCGCCCGGCCCTTCGCCGGCGCCGCAGCCGATGACCAGCGCTGCAAGCAGCGACGTGGCCAGTACTGCAACGTAGAGCCGATTCATTTGACTAGCGCAGAACTACCGATTCGATGTTCGAACGGATTGCGCCTCGCTTTGTGGCGCCGAGAGCTCGCTTCGAGCCGCTCCGCATCGTCAACCGTGCGGAGCCGTTGGCGTCGGTCGTTGCGCCACCTACCCGGGCACCGGCAACTCCCTTGCCGGTTGTCCCGCTGGTAACGCGAACGTTAAAGGCGCGACCTTTGAAGGCAACCGTCGGAGCATTGAGCCGCAACGCAGGCACTCCATATTCGCCGCTAGCCCAAAGCACCTCGTCGCCCTCCTTGAGCGCGGCGGCGCAGGCGCCAACTTCGCCAGGCTTGAAGTTCACCCAATACTGCCAGTAGTCGTCGCCGCTTGAAGCTTCGCCGCCGACCCTGCCGACAACAAAATCCCCGAACGACTCGAACCACTCGAGGCCAATCGGACCGAGCCTGCCACCGAGCGGCATCTCGGAGGCAGCCAGCAGCGCGCGACTTGGTGTGGCTGCCGCGCCACCGCTGCCGCCATTCGCGGCAACGTTGCATAGGTGCGCAGCGCGATCCTTACCTTTGTTCGAAGTCAACTTCCCAGCGCTGGCGGAGACGTCACCTTCAAAGAGCGTCGCCTTCACCCCTTCGACACGAACGTGCACCTTGGTAGCTGCCGCGGCTGAAGCCGAGAGAGCAATTACAAACACAGAAGCGAGCGCGAGCACTCGCAAGAGCGAACTTTTAATCATTGAGCAACCCCTTTCCTCGAGGGTTTATGTGCTTTTCGGCCGGAGGCAGGTTTCCTGGCTCCCGGGCCTGTCACTTCCACGCCTTCCCAGATAGCTGCCGCTATCCAGTGGCTGCGCTCTCGCGCTGTGGACGACTATTGCCCGGTCACAGTGGCGGGTCCGCGCCGGATTCTCACCGGACTTCCCATACACCACCGACCCTTATGGCGAAGACCATACAGGGTCGCTAGGCTCGACGGTAAATGACCGTCAACTTGACAAAGATCTACACACGCCTCGGCGACGATGGCCAGACACACCTCGGCGACATGAGCCGCGTTGCGAAGGTCGATGCGCGCATCGAGGCCTACGGAACCGTCGACGAACTAAACGCGCAAATCGGCGTCGCACTGACGACCGCCGGGATGCCGGAGCAATACGTCGCTTGGCTGCGGCAGATCCAGAACGACCTATTCGACGTTGGCGCCGACCTGTCAGTCCCCGAAGCGCCAGCCAAAGATGGTGAACCCGCGAAGGAGAGACTGCGAGTGCTGCCCGAGCAGGTCAAGTGGCTCGAAGAACGCTGCGACGAGGTCAATGACACGCTCGAACCGCTGAAGTCGTTCGTACTCCCCGGCGGCACCGCGTCCGCAGCGCAGCTCCACGTTTGCCGCACCGTCTGCCGCCGCGCCGAGCGCAGAACACTGCTGGTAGAGGATTTCAATCCTGAGGTGGTCCACTATCTCAACCGCTGCTCAGATCTGCTCTTCATTCTCAGCCGCGGCGCCAATGCGGGCGATGAGCCGCTATGGGAGCCTGGCCGCTTCCGCTGAGCGACAGAAGTTGCACACAAGCCGCAGCGCAGTTGCAGATTAGCTGCAGCGCTTCAGTGAGTAAAAAGTTGGTGAACCATTGCGTAACGAACGGTCTACGCTGATAAGTCTCTAAACCATGACTACCGAAGCCGTTTCCCTTGGCCACGCAATCGACGACGCAAAGATGTCGAAGCGGCACCGCCGCTTCTGGCTTCTCGCCGCGCTCGGCATCATGCTCGACGGCTTCGACTTCTTCATCATCGGCATCGTAAACCCGCTGCTCAAGCAGCAGTACGACCTCAGCGCCGCAACGCTCGGCTTCGTCTCAGCGGCGGCAATCGTCGGTGCGATCTTCGGCGCCGGGCTGCTCGGCCCGTTGGCCGACAAGATCGGCCGGCGGCGAATCTTCATCTTCGACCTCTGGCTCTTCGTGATCTTCTCGGTCGCCTGCGCCTTCGCACCGTCGATTGGTTTCCTGATCTTCTTCCGCTTCATGGTCGGCATCGCGATCGGTCTCGACTATCCGATCGCCGCCAGCTACCTCGCCGAGATCCTGCCGAAGAAAGCCCGCGGACGCTGGCTAGTCGGCGCATTCAGCCTTCAGGCCGTCGGAATTTTGCTGGCTGCTTCAGTTGGACTCCTAATCCTGCTTGCGGTTGCCAGCCACGCCGGCGCGAACGCAACCGACGCTCAGATCAACGTCGCTTGGCGGTTGATGCTCGGCTTCGGCGCGATCCCCGCTCTAGTAATCATCTACGTCCGTCGTAAGACGCCGGAGAGTCCGCGCTGGCTCGCTCAGAACGGGCGCGAGGACGAGGCGATCGCGGTTACCGAAGCGCTCACCGGGGCAAACGTTGAAATAACCGAGCACGATCGAGAGAAGGCAGTCGATCCCGGCGAAGGAATCAAGGCGCTATTCCAGCCTGCGCTCTTTAAAAAGAACATGATCCGCCGCACGATCTTCACCGCCGTGCCGTGGTTCCTTATGGACATTGCCGTCTACGGCGTCGGCATCTTCACGCCAACCTTGCTGGCTGCAATCGCCGTCAAGGGGGCCAACACGAGTTTCCTGACCGACGACATCACCGCAACGGCGGGCACCGCGATGCTCGACATCTTCCTGCCGCTTGGATTCCTGACAGCGATCCTGTTGGTCGATCGCGTAGGCCGAGTGCCACTGCAGATGTTTGGCTTCGGGATGATGACGATCGCGCTCTTGATCCTGGCCTTCGCCGAGGGAATAAGCGGTGGCCCTGAAGAGCACCTGCCGCTGGTGCTGGTCGGCTTCGCGATCTTCAACTTCTTCATGAACGCGGGCCCAAACTCGACGACCTACGCGCTTCCAGCGGAGGTCTTCCCTTCCGAGGTCCGCGCCGCAGGCCACGGCTTCGCGGCGGCCTGCGCCAAGCTCGGCGCGGCAGTTGGCGTATTCCTCTTCCCAATCTTGCTCGCTTCGATCGGCACCAGCGCACTGCTCTATTGCGTCGCCGGAACCACCGTGCTGGCACTGATCATCACGCGCGTCTTCCGAATCGAAACGACCGGCAAGTCGTTCGACGAAATCTCGGGCCGCAAGCTGACAGAACTATCGGCTCGCCCATCGCCACCTTGATTCGAGGCACCAGCTTAAGTACCGCCAAGGGGATTCGAACCCCTGTTTCCGCCGTGAGAGGGCGGCGTCCTAGTCCCCTGGACGATGGCGGCCTGCGAGGCGCAGAATAGCAATCGGCGCGATGCTATTGTCGCCGTCAGCTACGCGGATGTGGCGGAATTGGTAGACGCGCACGGTTCAGGTCCGTGTGGAGGCAACTCTGTGGAGGTTCGAGTCCTCTCATCCGCATCGCCGCAGGTTAGGATTGGTTCGTGGAAACCCTCGTGCTTTCAGATGGTGGAGCGCTCGCAGACGCGACGATCAAGCAACTCCGCGCCCGCGGGACTGATCCGCTCGTGCTGCGCGACCCGAACGACAAGGCAATCCGACGTGCCTTGGAAACGCCAGTCGAGCGGGTTGCCGTCGTCGCTCGCGACGACATCGTCGCGCTGCGCCTGGCACTCGTGGTCGAGCATTTCAGGCCAGGAATCGAACTCGTCGTAACGGTCTTCGACCGCACGATCGCCGGGCAGCTCCAGCGCTCCGTGCCACGCTGCCGAGTCGTTTCGTTGGCTGGAATTGTCGCTCCATCACTTGCAGCGCCTTGCATCGCTGCCGCTACCCCGAAGCGGTCAGGCTTCGACCTGCTCGGGCAGTTGGGAGGGATCCTCAACCCAACCTACTCCGGAGCCCGCATCTTAATCGGGGGACTTTTCGGACTGCTAAGCATATTTCTGCTCGACGCAGTTTTGCTCGGCGCGGTTTTGAACCTCACGCCGATCGACGCGATCTACGGCGCCGCGCGCACGCTCACGACGGTCGCCGCTGAGCCAGAAATTGCAACCGGCCCTGGCTGGCTGAAGCTCGTTTCAGCGCTGACGATGCTGCTCACGATTGCCTTCGCTGCAATGTTCACGGCTGGCCTCGTGCAGCGGCTGATCGACCCGCGGCTTACGACAATCATCGGTCGGCGCTCAATCCCGATGCACAACCACGTGATCGTGATCGGCCTCGGACAGGTCGGCCTGCGGCTCTGTTCGCTACTGCGCGACAGCGGTATCGCCGCGGTCGCCGTCGAGGTCACTGAAGACGCGCCCAACGTGCGACTAGCCCGCGGTTACGGAATACCGGTCGTGATCGGCCACGGCGAGGACCGTGAAGTTCTTAGACGCGTCCACGTTGATCGGGCCCGAGCGCTCGCTGCGGTCACCTCGAGTGATCTAACGAATGTCGAGGTAGCGGTCGCCGCACGCGCGGCACGCGCCTCGCTTGAGATTGTCGTGCGGGTGCGGGAAGGCGACGTTGCCGACGAAACCCAAACGCTAGTCGGCCTCGGTCACATGCGGGACATCTACGAGCTGGCTGGAGCCTCGCTGGCTGACGCCGTCACCTGAACTGCGTCCCCTCCGTGAAGCGCTGCGGTATCATTATTTGATGCTTAAAATCGCCCCGCTCAAGATTCTGTTCGCCTTCGCTCTCTGCGCCAGCGCCCTCGCTCTGCCGTCGGCTGCCTCGGCAGCATCAACACCGCCGAAGGTTGGTGTTCCTGACTACCCGGCCGGTACAAAGAAGCTGACTTACAAGGTGCCGCTCAACATCGAGCCCGGCCAGAACCTCAACTTGCTGAAGACGATCGGCAAGAACACAAAGATGCGCCCCAACGAATCGGGCTGGATTGTCGGATTTGTACCCAACCTGAAGCTCGCTGACGGCACCACTCCGCCGGTCGACCAGATCCACCTCCACCACCTCGTGATGCTGCTGAACTTCAGCGTCCTCACCGCCGCCGGTGAGGAAAAAACCAAATGGATGACCCCGAATGGCTTTGGTTACCGCTACAACGCCGGTGACAGCCTGACGCTCAACCACATGATTCACAACCTCACGGCTAACCCTGAGAAAGTGATCTACGAGTACACGCTCTACTTCCTCCCCGACACGGCTCCGACGGCCGAGTCGATCGTCCAAGTTCGAACCGCTTTTGTTGACGTAAACCCAGGCAGCTACCCGGTCTTTGACGTTCATCAGGGTGCTGGCGTCAACGGCCGCTATACCTACCCGAAGGACTCTCCAGCCTCGCTTGCTGGCCGCAACCGCGTTCCGATCTACAGGGATGGCACGCTGGTCGGGACCGCTGGACACCTCCACCCAGGTGGCCTCTACACAGACCTCTACCTGACAAGAGGCGACCAAACGCGCCGCATCTTCCGCTCCAACGCCTATTACTACGGACGCGCCAAGGGTGCTTCGTGGAACATTTCGATGGGTGCGACCAATCCCGACTGGAAGGTCGCCGTCAAGGCTGGCGACGTTCTAAGTGTGCAGGTCACATACGACACGACAGACGCTTCTTGGTACGAGTCGATGGGGATCTCACCGGTTCAGGTATCGGTCCGTCCAGCGGGCGGCGTCGACCCATTCACGACTGAGGGCTTTGCAGCGCTAGATCAAAGCGAAGTGCTGACGCACCCTGAGCTGCCGGAGAACCGCGACAACGGCGGCCGCAAGACCAACGTCTACGCCGACGCCAGGAAGCTCGCCGACGGCCCAACGCTCTCAGAGGTCAGGATCAAAGACTTCATGTACCAGCAAGGCGACCTGACGATGCCGGGCCGCAAGGGCCGCCCCCCAGTCGTGAAGCAGGGTCAATCTCTTAGGTTTGTGAACCAAGATCCACCGACGAAGATCTACCACACGGTCACACCGTGTAAGGCACCTTGTGACCGCACCTCCGGAATCAGCTTCCCGCTGGCTGACGGCGAGCGGATTGACTCCGGCGAACTTGGCCTTCCCTTTACGCCAAGCTTCGTTGACCAAGCAGCCGCTGGCACCACATCGTGGTCGACGCCGAAGACGCTGAGCCCAGGCACGTACACCTACTTCTGCCGGGTGCACCCCTTCATGCGCGCTGCCTTCCGCGTAAAAAGATAAACAGCGATTCGACATAGCTGGTAGCATCGGCCGGTGGGCCCGGAGAGCGACTCGCTCGATCTAGCACAGCGACTTGCAACCCTGCTGGAACGGCCAAGCTTTGCTCCGCATGAAGACTTCGTAGCGGCAGCAACTCTGAGCGACGCCGCGATCTACTCCGAGGCCGCGGCCGACTCGCCTGCTTGGTGGGCCGAGCGTGCCCGCGAGCTCGACTGGGCAACCCCGTTCACAAAAACGCTCGACGACTCATCGGCGCCGTTCTACAAATGGTTTGAGGACGGCGAGCTGAACGCCTCCCACAACTGCCTAGACCGCCACGTAGCGGCTGGCCTTGGTGACCGCGTTGCCTACCACTGGTTTGGTGAGGAGGGCGAGCAGCGCGACATCACCTACGCGCAGCTTCTAGCCGACGTGAAGCGGACTGCCAACGCGCTTAAGGAACGCGGCGTTGGCGCCGGCGACGTCGTCGGCATCTACCTGCCGATGATCCCTGAGGTTGTCGTCGCGATGCTCGCCTGCGCGCGGATCGGCGCGCCGCACAACGTCGTCTTCGGCGGTTTCTCGCCGGAATCTGTGCGCGAGCGGATGGAAGTCTCAAACGCTAAGGCCCTCTTCGTTCCCGATGGCGCGCGCCGCAAAGGTAAGACGGCTCCGATCAAAGCCGAGGTAGACGAAACAATGGGCGAGCTGGAGGCTCTCGAAACGATCTTCGTTGTCCGCCACACCGGCATCGACACACCGATGACCGATGGCCGCGACGTCTGGCTCGACGAGATCTGCGCCGATGTTGACGCCGAGTGCCCGGCCGAGCCGCTCGGCGCCGAGCACCCGCTCTTCATCCTCTACTCGTCCGGCTCGACCGCGAAGCCGAAGGGCATCCTCCACACCACCGGCGGCTACATGACCGGCGTGGCGTGGACCTTCAAAGCAGTCTTCGACATCAAGCCAGAGAGCGATGTTTGGTTCTGCTCGGCAGACGCCGGCTGGATCACCGGGCATTCGTACATTGTTTATGGGCCGCTCGCCAACGCAGCGACGAGCGTGATGTACGAAGGCGCGCCCGACTATCCGCACAAGGGGATCTGGTGGGAGCTGATCGAGCGATCCAAGACGACGATTTTCTACACCGCTCCAACCGCGATCCGCGCCTGCATGAAGTGGGGCGCCGAGTTCCCTGAGAAGCACGACCTTTCGTCTCTGCGCCTGCTGGGGACTGTCGGCGAGCCGATCAACCCGAAGGCATGGCTTTGGTACTGGGAGGTGATCGGCGACGGTCGCTGCCCGATCGTTGACACTTGGTGGCAGACAGAGACCGGCCACATCATGATCAGCCCGCTGCCAGCGATTACGACGGCAAAGCCTGGCTCCGCAACGCAGGCACTTCCCGGCGTCGAAGCGAAAGTCCTCGACGCCGATGGCGCGCCGATTCCACCCGGCGGCCCGCAGGGGCTCCTAGCGCTAACGAAGCCGTGGCCCGGGATGCTGCGCACCCTCTACGGCGATGACGACCGCTACGTCGAGACTTACTGGAAGCGCTTTGGCGCTGAGACCTACTTCGTCGGCGATGCATCGCGCTGCGATGAAGACGAATACTTCTGGGTGATAGGGCGCGTCGACGATGTGATCAACGTCTCCGGCCACAGGCTCTCAACGGCCGAGGTTGAGTCGGCGATAGTTGCCTACCCCTCGGTGGCCGAGGCTGCCGTCGTTGCCGAGAACGACGAGCTGACCGGCCAGGCGATTGTCGCCTTCATCACGCTCGAAGGAAGCTATGAGGGCGATGAAGCGATGGAAGCCGAGATCCGCGGCCACGTCGCCAAGCAGATCGGCAAGCTGGCGCGGCCGAAGCGGATTATCTGGGCCGATGATCTGCCGAAAACTCGCTCCGGCAAGATCATGCGCCGCCTGCTGCGCGACATTGCAGGCGGCCACGAGCTAGGCGACGTGACAACCCTGCGCGACCCGGCCGTGATGGCGCAGCTTCAAGAACTAATGGCCAGCGGCGCAGACGACGAAGACTGATCCAGCGTCGATCCGTCATCAAGCTGTTCACCTGAGGCTGCGCTAGTAGGGTCAGGATGTGCATATG
>Ga0194035_1001898_pt1 | contig 10576 bp, 10 predicted proteins | sample JunL2320m_MetaG_FD_148680 | JGI IMG/M metagenome (GOLD analysis project Ga0194035, IMG submission 148680) | Anoxic zone freshwater microbial communities from boreal shield lake in IISD Experimental Lakes Area, Ontario, Canada - Jun2016-L239-20m | ecosystem: Environmental > Aquatic > Freshwater >...
ACATGGTGATGGGGAACTGAGGAATATTGGGGAGCATAATTGCAACACGCGCATCAGAGGCCAAGTTTTTCTCTTGTAACCAGGCACCAAACGCGGTTGAATATTGGTCAAGTTGTCCGTATGTCATCCATCTTTCCATGCAAACGGAAAAAGGACGATCGGCATTTTGTCTAAAGGATTGCTCTAAAAGTTGACTTAAAGATAAGAATGTATCGGGATCGATGTCGTGCGCAACACCCGGTGGATATGAAGAAAGCCAAGGTTTTTGCATCAATAACTCCGATTGAGATTGAAATGTAAGGGGTTGAATAATTTCTGCGAAAATAGATTATGTTTTAATGAACGAGCAATAGTGTCAGTAGGGAATAACCAACGATCCAAATGAGTACCAAATAAGTACAGAACATGAGTCATCAAAAAAATTCGAATGATCAGCGCAGTCTGCTTCAAAAAATTGCTGAATATTTGCATCCTGGACAAGACTCACGCGAAGAATTAATGTCAGTTTTGCTGTCAGCTGAAAATCGAGGACTGATTGGTGTTGAGAGTCGTGCCATGTTGGAGGGTGTGATTCGAATGTCGGATGGCAGTGCGGGTGATGTGATGGTTGCGTCGCCGCGAATGGATATGATTGAAATCGGCGATGCGTTTGAAGAGATGTTGCATCAAGTGATTGATATTGGCCATTCTCGTTATCCCGTGTATGAAAACACAACAGACAATATTATCGGAATATTACATTCCAAAGATTTAATTAAATTGCAACGTGCGCCAGAACTCAACATCCGTGCATTGTTGCGTGCTGTTGTATTTGTACCCGAAAGTAAAAACCTTATTGATCTCTTAAGAGAGTTTAGAAGAAATAAAAATCACATGGCAATTGTGATTGATGAGTTTGGTCGAATTGCTGGATTGGTAACGATTGAAGATGTATTAGAAGAAATTGTTGGTGAGATTGAAGATGAATTCGATACCGATCCAGAGTCGGGTGATATCTTTGGTTTGGCCGATCGCACGTATCGTGTCGCAGGGCACACACCACTAGAGCGCGTGAATGAAGCATTTGGGGTCAACTTGGTGAGTGTAGACGGCGAGGACGCCTTTGATACGGTGGGTGGTTTGATTGCCCATGAAATGGGGCATGTGCCTAAACGCGGTGAGCACCATACATTGGCAGGACTTCGCTTTGATGTGATGCACAGCAGAGGTGGATCGGTGAAATGGTTTCGGGTTAAGCAGTTGTTACCCAAGTGAAGCCCGCATTTTTTTTCAGCGGGCTCATTGCAATTGCAACTGGTTGTTTGCAGGGTTTTTCGATTGCTTGGCCGTGGAGTGGTCAAGCCCTAGCGGCTTTGCAAACATTCTCCTTGCTGATTTTTTTATTAAGCGCTAATCAGCATTCAAGCCTCAAAATTAAAACTGCGTTGGCTTGGTTATTTGCCTGCGCATGGTTGTGTTCAAGTTTTTGGTGGTTGCACATATCGATGCATGTGTACGGTGGTATGCCTTTGCTTTTAGCCGTACTTTGTGTTTTTTTATTGGCTGGGGCATTGAGTATTTATTACGCAGGGGCGATGGCCTTGGCGAGTTGGCTTCAACAAAAAATAAATGCCAGTGTGGCGGCTTCGTTGTTTGCTTTTCCCACTTGTTGGGTGCTGGCTGAACTCGCGCGCGATCAATGGCTCACTGGCTTTCCGTGGGGCGCTGGTGGCTATGCACATATCGATGGTTTGTTATCTGGCTTGGCGCCTTGGGGTGGCGTGTATGTGATGGGTTGGGCGAGTGCGTGGGTGGCGCAGGCGCTCTGTCTCTTCATCTTAAAAACGTGGAAAGATAAACAAGCGATTGGGCAATGGGCGTCTATGTGTGTGAGCGTTATCGCATTGTTGATTTTGCAAATCAATCCTGATCACACGTTTGAATCGAATCGTTTGCCCATTCAAAGTGTGCAATTGGTTCAAGGTCAAGTTTTACAAAATGAAAAATTCAGCAAGCAACGTGATGTTGCCTATCGATGGTATCTGAATCAATTAAAAAACAGTGATGCGCAACTCACGATATTGCCCGAAACGGCTTTGCCGTATTTTGAATCTCAATTGCCGCTCGAGTTGTGGCAGTCGATGTTGGATGAATTAAAAGGCACAAATAAATTATGGATCATGGGTTTGATTTCGGGTTCTGAAAAAGGCTATACCAATACGGCAATTGGAATGCGCGATACATCTGAAAAATTGCGATACGACAAACAACACTTAGTACCGTTTGGAGAATTTTTTCCCAACTTTTTTAAATGGTTCGCGCTTTATTTAAAAATTCCTTTGTCTGATTTTTCGCGCAGTGAAGGCGATATTAAAAATTGGGAATGGGGTTCGCAGCGTTTGGCCATTAATATTTGTTATGAAGATGTTTTTGGTGATGAGTTGGCCCGTCGTTTTGTGCTCAAAGATCAATCGCCACCCACCGCCATGGTGAATATGAGCAATATCGCTTGGTTTGGAAATACGGTTGCCATCGATCAACACTTGAATATTTCGCGCATGCGCAGTTTGGAATTGCAAAGACCGATGTTGCGAGCAACCAATACGGGCGCGACTGTGGTGATCGACGCCGAGGGTCGTGTGACGCATCGCTTGCCCTATGAGGCAAAAGCTGGATTGATAGCGGAGTTCGTTGGTATTGAAGCAAAACCCAGTTTTTTTGCTTCTTGGGCAGGGCGCTGGGGTTTATGGCCACTTTGGGGCTTGGGTTTGTTGGGATTGTTGGCCTTATGGGCTCAATCTCGGTATCGAGACCGATCATTTGCATAAACCCCTGTGACTCACGTTTAAAATCTATTTTTTACCAAAGTTTGTTTGTCCAGAAATAACGGATACACCCTCACCCCATGCTCACTTTTCAACAAATCATTCTTAAACTCCAAAACTATTGGGATGAGCAGGGTTGTGCTTTGTTGCAACCCTACGATATGGAAGTGGGTGCAGGCACCTCACACACCGCTACTTTTTTGAGAGCGATTGGTCCTGAGCCATGGAGGGCCGCCTATGTGCAACCCAGTCGCAGACCCAAAGACGGTCGGTATGGCGAGAATCCCAATCGATTGCAACACTACTATCAATACCAAGTTGTATTAAAGCCTGCACCTTCTCATATTTTGGAGTTGTATTTGGGCTCATTAGATGCATTGGGCTTTGATTTGAAAAAAAATGATATCCGCTTTGTAGAAGATGATTGGGAAAATCCAACATTAGGCGCGTGGGGCTTGGGATGGGAAGTTTGGCTCAATGGCATGGAGGTCACGCAATTTACATATTTTCAACAAGTGGGTGGTATTGATTGCAAACCCATCACGGGCGAAATCACGTATGGCTTGGAGCGACTGGCCATGTATTTGCAAAATGTCGACAATGTGTACAACCTCAAGTGGACCGATACATTGAGTTATGGCGATGTGTATTTGCAAAACGAAAAAGAACAGTCGGCCTATAACTTCGAACACAGTGATCAAGCTTTTTTGTTTGAAGCATTTAATGCGCACGAAAAGCAAGCCAAATATTTGATGGAGCAGGAATTGGCTTTGCCTGCTTACGAGCAGGTTCTTAAATCGGCGCACACATTTAATTTGTTGGATGCGCGTGGCGCAATCAGCGTTACGGAAAGAGCGGCGTTTATTGGCCGTATACGCAATTTGGCGCGCAGTGTGGCGCAAAGTTATTACGAGAGTCGAGAGCGTTTGGGCTTTCCTATGGCGCCACGCGAGTGGGTAGCGCAAATGAGTAAGAAGGCGGCATGATGACTCAAAACGCCAATTTATTAGTTGAAATTTTTGTTGAAGAGTTGCCGCCCAAAGCGCTCAATCAATTGGGCGAGGCCTTCGCAACGGTGTTGCATCAACAATTAAAAACAATGGGGCTTGCATCGGCCACATCTCAGCTTCAAGTTTTTGCATCCCCACGCAGACTTGCCGCACACATCAGCGATGTGGCCAAGCGTGCCAATGACGTTCAGATCGAACAAAAGCTCATGCCAGTGAGTGTGGGCTTGGATCAATCAGGTTTGGCCACGCCTGCGTTGCAAAAAAAATTACAAGCATTGAGCTTGGATGTGTCGGTGGTGTCACAACTTAAACAAAAAATGGATGGCAAATCACTGGCCTTGTTTGTCGATAGTATGGTGAAAGGTGTTGAGCTTCAAACGGGTTTGCAAAAGGCCCTAGAAGAAAGTTTATCTAAATTACCCATCCCGAAGTTGATGACGTATCAGCTGGAAAAAGATTGTGAATTGCCAGGATGGTCGAGTGTTTATTTTGTTCGTCCTGTTCATGGTTTGTTGGCGCTACATGGTTCTGATGTGGTTGCGGTTCATGCATTGGGACTCCAAGCCAGTAACACCACGCAAGGCCATCGCTTTGAAGCATTAAAGCCGGTGATTGTGATTGAGCACGCAGATGTTTACGCCCAAGTGATGGCGACAGAGGGCGCTGTGATTGCGAATTTTGCAAAAAGACGCGAAGAGATTCGAACGCAGTTAGAGATGGCCGCCAAACAAATTGGTGGTGTTAAGCCGATTGATGATGAGGCTTTACTGAATGAAGTGACCGCGTTGGTGGAGCGACCCAAGGTGATGGTGTGTGGTTTTGAGAAAGAATTTTTGAGTGTGCCGCAAGAGTGCTTGATTTTGACGATGAAGGCCAATCAAAAATATTTTCCATTGCTCGATGAATCTGGGCGATTGACGCATCAGTTTTTAGTGGTGAGCAATATCAATCCGAGCGACCCCAGTGCAGTGATTGGCGGCAATCAGCGTGTGGTGAGGCCTCGTTTGGCGGATGCTCAATTTTTCTTCGATCAAGATCGAAAAAAAACATTGGCCTCGCGTGTGGATGGATTAAAGCAAGTGGTGTATCACAACAAACTCGGTACACAAGGCGACCGCATGTTGCGCGTCAAGGCTCTTGCAACAAAGATTGCCATGATGCTGGGTGAAGATGCAATGGTTGCATCGGTTGAATCTGCTGCGCAATTGGCCAAAACCGATTTGCTCACCGATATGGTGGGCGAATTTCCAGAGTTGCAAGGCATCATGGGCGGCTACTACGCACGACATGATGGTTTGAGTGATTCAGTTGCTTGGGCGATTGAAGACCATTACAAACCGCGCTTTGCTGGAGATGAATTACCCAGACAAACAGTGGGCTTGGTAGTAGCGCTGGCCGATAAGTTGGAGACACTTATTGGCATGTTTGGCATTGGCAGCTTGCCATCGGGTGAAAAAGATCCGTTTGCATTACGAAGACACGCATTGGGTGTGATTCGAATGTTGGTTGAAAAAAATCTCAACTTACCATTGGGTGAGTTGTTGCACGAAGCCTATGGCGTATTCGGTCCACTGATCAATTCAGATGAGGCTCAGGTGGTCGCACCCTTGAGAAGTTTTATGGAAGATCGTTTGACGGGTCAGTTGCGTGAACAAGCGTATGGTGCAAAAGAGATTGAAGCGGTGCTTGCATTAAAGCCTGAGTTGTTGTGTGACGTGACCAAGCGACTTTCGGCTGTACGTGCTTTTTCACAATTGCCACAAGCGGCCGCGTTAGCAGCAGCAAACAAAAGAATCGGTAATGTATTAAAAAAGGCAGAAGGTGTAACTGCTGTTGTCAACGAAAAGTTATTTCAAGAGTCTGCAGAAAAAAATCTTTACGCTCAGATGCAATTGATACTGCCTAAGGCCGATGCGTTATTTCAATCGGGTGATTACACGGCTTGTTTGCAAACCTTGGCGGGATTGCGTGAATCAGTAGATGCGTATTTTGATGGTGTGATGGTGAATGCCCCCGAAGAAAATTTGCGCAATAACCGATTGGGACAATTAAAGTTGTTGCACAACAGTATGAATCGTGTGGCTGACTTGTCGTCACTTGCGACATAAATATTTAAAAAGGTTTTGAAGATGTTCACAAAGCTGGTCATTTTGGATCGCGACGGAACGATAAATTACGACAGCGATGATTACATCAAATCGCAAGAAGAGTGGGAGCCCTTGCCTGGATCGGTGGACGCCATTGCAAGACTCAATCACGCAGGCTGGCATGTGGTGGTGGCCACCAATCAATCAGGGCTGGGTCGTGGTTTGTACGACGTTGCAACGCTCAACGCTATGCACGACAAAATGAATCGTTTGCTCGGTCAAGCGGGCGGGCGTGTCGATGCGATTTTCTTTTGCCCCCATACGCCTGAGGAAGCTTGTTCTTGTCGCAAACCGTTGCCGGGTATGTTTGAACAAATCAGCGAGCGTTATGGGATGGCTCTCAAGGGAGTGCCGATGGTGGGCGATTCTTTGGTTGATATGCAAGCGGCTGCTGCCGCTCAGTGTGAACCTCATTTGGTGTTGACTGGTAAAGGCGAGCAGTGGCGCGGTCGTCCATTGTCGAAGGCGTATCCGAGTCACACGCGTATTCATGACGATTTGTCTGCGTTTGTTGACAATCTGGTGGGTGCGCACAATGAACCCCAACTCTTTAGACAACCGAGCCGAAATATATGAGATTCGTGATGTCAGTCTTGCATCTCATTTGGATGACGCTGACAGTTGTGCCTTATGCGCTTTATTTATTGAGTGCCGCGTTGCTTGGTGCTTCGAGTGACACTTTATACAAAGTAGCCAAGGCATGGCTCACTGTTTGTATTTCGAGTGCGCGTTGGATGTTGGATATTCAATATCGCATTCAAGGTTTTGAAAATTTGCCAATTGAGTCGACAAGTCCTGCAATTCTTTTGGTAAAACATCAGTCGACGTACGAAACTTTTTTATTGCCAGCGATCATGCCGCATCCCTTGGCTTATGTTTTTAAAAAAGAATTGTTGTCGATTCCGTTTTTTGGTTGGTCGATTGGGCGTTTGGCGATGATTCATATTGATCGTAAAGAAAAAGCGCAAGCTTTTAACAAGGTGGTGACACAAGGCAAAGCATTGTTAGATCAAGGAATTTGGGTGATTATGTTTCCTGAAGGCACTCGCATTGGTCGCGGACAAAAAGGGATTTATAAAACAGGTGGAACACGTTTGGCGATTGAGACGGGCGTACCTGTGATTCCTATCGCGATTACATCGGCCAAATGCTGGCCTCGCAAAGCGTTTGTCAAACAATCCGGTATTGTTGATGTTTCAATTGGTAAACCCATCCCCAGTTTGAATCGACAGCCTGAAGAATTCATGCGAGAGGTTGAGACTTGGATTGAGTCAGAGATGCATCGTTTGGATGCGCAAGCTTATTTGTCGAGTTCCTAATTTGTAGATATGAAAAAGCTGGTTCAACTTGTTCTCGATATGTTTGATTCGCGACCTGTTGTCGGGCAGTATCAGCATCCGAGAGCCAATCGATCATTAAAAATTGCCAACACTGTTGTTGCCTACGAGTTTAAGCGATCGCGAAGAAAAACAATTGGCATGTTGGTGGGTGTCGACGGTCTTGAGGTGCGTGCACCGCGTTGGGTTCGTATTCAAGAGGTCGAATCGACTTTGCATGAGAAAGCCGATTGGATTATTCGCAAACTTTCTGAAATGCAAGTGCGCGAAAAAAAATTGGCGGCCAATACCATCCAATGGTGCGAAGGTGCGGTGATTCCCTACATGGGTGATACATTGGTGATCGCCTTAGACCCCACGCATGAACATCAAAAGCCGAATGCAAAATTACAAACGGTCAAAGAAGCAAGCGACGGATCGCGTCAACATATTTTGTATATTGGTTTGCCGCATGCCGCTTCATCCGAGCAATTGCGTGACGCAACGCAAGCTTGGTTGATGAAACAAGCCAAGCAAATATTTACCGAGCGATTGAATCACTTTGCGCCGCTATTAGGTGTGCAATGGACGCGATTGTCTTTGAGCAATGCCAATACACGTTGGGGCAGTGCGAGTGCCGGTGGCTCTATTCGCCTCAGTTGGCGCTTGATCCATTTCAAAATCGACGTGATCGATTATGTGGTGGCGCACGAGTTGAGTCACTTACAAGTGATGGATCACAGCGCAAGGTTTTGGGATACGGTTGAAACTGTGATTCCAGATTATGTGAATCGACGCATGCAACTCAAGGACGAGTCGATCCCACGCTGGCGCTAAACAGATATACGCCTTGATCGTTTTTGTGGCGCGTGACTTGTCCTTGTCGCCACAGCATATGAATGTGTGCAATGGATTCACCCAACGCAAATGTCGTTTGATGGGTGTCGAGTTTTCGTGGAAACATGATGTCCATGATTTCTTTGGCGTGACACGGTTTTTGGGTGCACGCACTCATCACTTCGGCTAAACGTTCGGCGTGGTGTTCTTGTAATTGTTCGATGCGTCTGTGAATGCCCACGAATGGTCTGCCGTGTGAAGGCAAGACCAAGGTATCTTGGTGCAATGGTAAATATTTGAGCAATGAATCTAAAAACAATTGCAAAGGATTGGACTCGGGCTCAAACTCAAACACGCTGATGTTGGTGGTGATGCGTGGCAAGATCATGTCGCCGCTAATGAGTACGTTGAGAGACGAGCAACTCAGCGCCATGTGTTCAGGTGCATGGCCATAGCCACTGATGCATTGCCAATAGTGTGCGCCGATCTTGATGGTCTGACCATCCATGAGTCGATGCATTTGACGCGGAACGGCGGGTACTAAATTTTTAAAATAATGATGCCGATTGCGAATTTCTTGAATCGTTTGAGGGTTATCGAGTCCGTGAGACAAGAAAAAGTTGGCAACTGCTTCACCGCCATGACCTTCGGTGTTCATGACTTGAACGCGCGCCATATAAAAATCGGAATAACTGATCCACAAGGGCGCCTTCCAGCGCTCGCATAACCAATGCGCCAAGCCGATGTGATCGGGATGCATATGGGTGACCACCACGCGCAAAATGGGTTTGTTTTCTAATAAATGGGCAAATATAAATTCCCATTGCTCGCGAGAACTGGGCGCGTCGATGCAGCAATCGACCGCTGTCCAACCTTGAACGCCGTCAATTTCGTCACGCAAAAGCCATAAATTGATGTGATCAAGCGAAAAAGGCAGGCCCATGCGGATCCAATATACCCCAGGGGCTACCTCGAGGATTTGATCTTTGCGGGCTAAAGTATCCCCGTGGGGGTATTGGAGTTCTTGCTCAAGCAGATTCATCGGCTTATTTTCCTTCATAATTGACGTTTACGTAAACGTAACATGTCAACATGGCGACCACTTTCACCATCAGCGAATTAGCCAAGGAATTTGACCTGACCACTAGGGCGATTCGGTTTTATGAAGATATGGGTTTGATTTCACCCAGTCGAAATGAACCGGGGGGACGAGTTCGAGTCTATACCAACCGTGATCGAACGCGATTGCGCTTAACTTTGCGCGCCAAACGTTTGGGCTTGTCGTTAACTGAAGCCAAAGACATCATTGATATGTATGACTCGCCCCGAGATACGTCGGCGCAGTTGAATAAATTCATCGATGTGCTGTCGGTCCATCGCAAACAACTTGAAATTCAATTACAAGAAATACAGGCCAATTTGGTCGAAGTCAAACAGCATGAACGCGAAGCGCGTGCATTACTCAATAAAAATACAAAGGTTCGAGTATGAATCAAACCGCACAAGAATTAACGACTCGCATTCAACAAAGTTTTGATCGGCAAGGTTTGCTCAAGCATTGGGGTGCAAAACTCATGAGCGTTCGCGAGGGGGAAGTGGTGATTGCATTGCCTTACAGCGAAAAAATCACGCAACAGCAAGGCGGATTTCATGGCGGCGCAATGGGAGCAATTGCCGATGTGGCTGCGGGATATGCAGGTTTATCGGTCGCACCTGAGGGAATGGAGGTGACGACGGTTGAATACAAAATTAATTTTTTGGCAGCATTTGAAAGCGGACAATTACAGGCCAAGGGCGAAGTGGTTAAGCGCGGGAAAAGATTAATCATCACCAAGGCCATCGTGACGCACATTGCAGAAGACGGAAAAGTATCCGACTGTGCCTTGTTGCAACAAACTTTGATACCCGTTGCAAAAACTTACGAGTAAAAAAATCATGATGACATTACCAGGTTTGAATTTTCAGTTGGGCGAAGATATCGATGCTTTGCGTGAGGCCGTTCGTGATTTTGCGCAGGACCAAATTGCACCGCGTGCCGCAGAGCTCGACAAGACCGACCAATTCCCGATGGACCTGTGGCCAAAAATGGGTAGCTTGGGCGTGTTGGGCATCACTGTGCCCGAGGTGCATGGCGGCGCCAACATGGGTTACTTGGCGCACATGGTAGCGATGGAAGAAATCTCGCGTGCATCGGCCAGTGTCGGCTTGAGTTACGGCGCACACAGTAATTTATGTGTGAACCAAATTAATCGCAATGGAAGCGAGCAACAAAAGAAAAAATATTTGCCCAAATTAATTTCGGGAGAGCATGTCGGCGCGTTGGCAATGAGTGAGCCCAATGCAGGATCTGACGTCATCAGTATGAAACTCAAAGCGCAAGACAAAGGCGGCTTTTTCTTGCTCAATGGAAACAAAATGTGGATCACCAACGGGCCTGATGCGGACACTTTGGTGGTCTATGC
>Ga0194035_1001899_pt1 | contig 10575 bp, 8 predicted proteins | sample JunL2320m_MetaG_FD_148680 | JGI IMG/M metagenome (GOLD analysis project Ga0194035, IMG submission 148680) | Anoxic zone freshwater microbial communities from boreal shield lake in IISD Experimental Lakes Area, Ontario, Canada - Jun2016-L239-20m | ecosystem: Environmental > Aquatic > Freshwater >...
GTGATCTTTAACCACCCACGTTCCTTCGTTGGTAGAAAAAGATGAACGTACGTGAATCGGTAAGTTATATCGGCGTGCATATTCAACACAGCGCAAGTGCAGAACTTTTGCCCCACTTGCCGCTAGCTCTAACATCTCATCGTATGTAACGCTTTTTAATTTGCGCGCATTAGGTACTACTCGTGGGTCGGCACTAAAGACACCATCGACATCGGTATAAATTTCACAGACATCGGCATCAAGGGCCGCTGCAAGTGCAACTGCGGTTGTGTCACTTCCTCCACGACCAAGTGTTGTGACATCTTTTGTATCTTGAGAGATTCCTTGAAATCCAGCGACGATTGCAATCGCGCCCTCTTTAAGCGCCTCTTGAATTCGCCCAGGTGTCACATCGATAATGCGAGCGCGACCGTGTGTCGACGTTGTGATCACACCAGCCTGACTTCCAGTAAAGGAGCGGGCCTCATGGCCTAAATTTGTAATCGCCATCGCAAGCAGCGCCATTGAAATTCTCTCACCGGCAGTTAACAACATATCTAACTCGCGCCCTGATGGGATTGGCGTGATCTGTTTCGCTAAATCAATGAGCTCATCGGTTGTATCCCCCATCGCTGAAACCACAACAACGACCTGGTTTCCATCGCGCTTTGCCGCCACGATGCGATTGGCGACCCGCTTCATGCCCTCGGCATCGGCCACCGATGAGCCGCCGTATTTCTGAACAATGAGTCCCATGTATCAATGGTGGCCTATAGATTTCATTGGCGCTAAGAGATTTCCCTTTTATCTCAATATATGAGACGTTGTGGGTATCACATTGTGGGATTAAACGTTGCGGCGACCCTCAAAGGCCCGTCCGAGCGTAACCTCATCGGCATATTCAAGATCCCCACCAACAGGCAGACCCGATGCAAGACGAGAGACCTTTATATCCAGCGGCTTAATCATGCGAGCTAAATACGTTGCCGTGGCCTCGCCCTCAAGGTTGGGATCGGTAGCCAAGATAACCTCTTTGATCTCAGGATCACTCAAGCGCGACATTAATTCGCGGATGCGTAACTGCTCTGGGCCGATTCCATCAATGGGAGAGATCGCGCCCCCGAGCACGTGATACTTGCCGCGAAATTCGCGTGTGCGCTCGATTGCAATGACATCTTTACTCTCTTCAACGACACATATCGATGAGTTCTCCCGCCTTGGATCGCGACAGATGCGGCACTCATCCTCTTCAGAGACATTGCCACATGTTGTACAAAACTTGACGCGCTCTTTTACCGTGCGGATCGAATCAACTAAAGCTGCGGCGATCTCGGGTTCGGCCTGCAAGATATGAAATGCAATGCGCTGAGCCGATTTTGGACCAATGCCTGGCAAGCGACCTAGTGCATCGATGAGATCTTGTATCGCACCTTCATACATTCCCGACATCTTTACTTCTCAATCAATTTGGCGCCGAGCTCTTGTGCCAAAAGTGCAGCACCCGATAACAATGTTTTATCACCTGGTGACTCTGATGTACGAACCTCGCGTGCAGCAGGAGTATTTGTATCGATTGATGGATCTACTACGCATTCGATTGCACGATCAATGCCCACGACATCGACAAAGGCTTTGCGTAAAATCTCATTAGATTCAGAGCGCACAAATGAATCACGGGCTCCAGCATTAACAATTCCAATCGTGATAGCAGTGTCGTCGACGGCTAATACTTGAGCCGATGCACTCAGTAGCGACCATGTAAGTCTGCGCCGCTTCTTTACATCTTCAATAACATCGGGCCATGCACGGCGCAGCGCCGTGATATCGAAGGCGCCGTGTTGTTTTACTGAAGAGTGATTTGCAGCAGGTTCCGCTTCCTTAACTTTAGAGGGAGTAACTTCAGAGGGCACATGAGTGGAGCCTGTACTTTCTTTTGGCTCCACGGTGCGAGCCTCTGAAGAAGGAACAGTGGACATAGGAGCTAAGTTCTCTGCACGCTCTAAACGCTCGATACGCGAGAGCATTCCGGATTCAGTTGAATCACCGATCGGCAACAGTATGCGGCCACAAATGAGTTCGAGCATTAAACGAGGAGCTGTTGCACCGCGCATCTGAGTAAGTCCCTCAGCGGCGATATCGGCGGCGCGAGAGAGATTGGCGCTACCGATTCGACTAGCTTGATTGCGCATCCGCTCCATCTGATCATCTGGCATATCGCGAAGGATTGAGTTAGCCGTTGAATCTTTGAGTGCATCAACGATCATCAGATCGCGGATTCGCTCCAACATATCGCTTGTAAATCTGCGCGGATCATGGCCAGATTCAATAACTCGATCAATCGTCTTAAACAAAGTAGCACCATCGTGGGCGGCAATGGCATCAATGGCATCATCTAATAACGCACCATCGGTAAAGCCAAGTAGTTGAATCGCAATGTCATAACTAACTCCATCAGAGCCAGCACCGGCAAGCAGCTGGCCAAGTACAGATAGCGCATCACGGACCGAGCCACCAGATGCACGAACTACTAGTGGAATAACGCCTTTAGCAACACTTACACCTTCAAGGTTACAAATCTTTTCTAAATGCGCCGCCAAGATTCCGGGTGGAACTAAGCGGAATGGATAGTGATGTGTGCGCGAGCGAATGGTTGCAATTAACTTATCTGGCTCAGTTGTTGCAAATATAAAGATAACGTGGGGAGGAGGCTCTTCAACAACTTTTAATAGCGCATTAGCAGCCCCTGGCCCAAGTTGGTGTGCCTCATCAATAATATAAATCTTGTAACGACCCTGGACTGGAGCAAAGAATGCTTTATCGCGCAAATCGCGCGCATCATCAACTAAACCATGTGTGGCCGCATCGAGTTCAATAACATCTAAGGATCCTGGACCATTTGCAACTAAGTCTTTACATGATTGACAGAGCCCACATGGATTAGGTGTTGGGCCTTTTTCGCAGTTAAGCGAGCGCGCCATGATTCGTGCACTCGATGTTTTTCCGCAACCACGTGGACCTGAAAATAAATATGCGTGGTGTGTGCGATCACCAGTTAATGCATTCGATAATGGAACGGTTACATGTTCTTGACCGATTACATCTGCAAAAACGGAGGGGCGGTACTTGCGATACAAAGCTAAAGACATCGCCGCGCTCCTCTATCTCTACTCATCTGCGCCTGACTGCATGTATTAAACACTTTAAGGGACCCCTCGCACACCCGCCAGAGCGTACCTACCCTTGCTGCATTCCTACCCTGGGGGAGTTCAGCACGGTAGCGCCGTACGAGGGATCTGGCGTAATCATAGTTATAGCCACCGATAGAGTTCACCCCTCGGGAGGATTCGCATAGCGGCCGAGTGCGCACGCTTGGAAAGCGTGTATAGGGCAACCTATCGAGGGTTCAAATCCCTCATCCTCCGCTGGTGATTTAGTTATGCGCTGGAGGTGCCGGCGGGGTTAAAGCGGGTCTATTTCCTTGAGGGATCTTTAAGTAGTCATACCACTCTGTATAGAAATCTTCTCGACTAATTCCAAAGGCTGACTTAAATGCTGAAGTCCAATCATTCGATACTCCATATAGGGATACAAACTTGAATAGGGCATCTAATCCACCATGTCTTGCGGCAAGAAGTTCAACGCCGTAGAAGTTTTGGCTCGACATACAGCTTCCGCCCCAATTTCGATCTTTTGATTCAAAGTCTTGAAGAGTTTTCGTACAGAGGGCTTTTGGAAAACCTTCAATCATGTTTGATGACGCAAAAAAATCAAAATAAGACTTTTTTTGTGCATTTGAATCTGAAATGGCGAGAGCTCCAAATAATTGTACAAATCCCTCCCTAATCCAAGCAGGAATTTGATTCTTTGTTCCATCATAATTAATAGACCCGTATTGAGCTTGTAGTTCATACATCGTAGCTACATCATGAACTACCATGTAATTTAAGGTATTTATCTGCGAAGGAGTCAAAGTTTTTCCAATAAATTTTTCGTTTTGCGTTGCGTTTAAAGCAAAGTATCCGTATCCCAGCTGTACGTGACCGCAATAAATACCAAGAGGTTGCTCTGGAACTGATCTCCCACATGCTATTGGTCTTCCAGTTGTTGCTAGCCACTCTTCGGTGTCGCCAAAAATTGCAAAGGGTTCTTGAAGAAGAGAGTATCCATTGGCAGTAAAGGTTGAAATAAGTAAATCTGATGCCTTACTTGCCCCTCCCCATGCTGCGTCATAGCCAGGCTGAACAATCAGCTTTATGGGAGTAAAGGTGCTGCTGCTTTTACTTCTCCACAGTTTCCAATTGGATTCTATTTGAGAAATAACTAAATCATGCCCACTCAGTTGAGTAGTAGGTGAGCTAGTTGGCTTTGGTAACTGAACTATGACGCCTTTGTCCCATTGCAATTTCTTGCCAACTTTGACACAAGTAAATTTTTTTCCTGCAAGGAGAGTTGTTTGCCCGGACTTGGAGCATGTTGCTCCTGCTTTAATGGCCGATATACCTGCCTCCATGCTTAACATTGAAAAACCAATTGAAAGGCTTATAACCACAGCCAATCCTTTTTGTGGTTTCACTCTCATAGTCGAACTGTAGGACTCGCTTCGCCAGATTCACTAACTTAAAGAAATTCTAGATCGCCTTTTATGACCCATTTACCCAAAAATGCGGAATTGCCAATGCTGGAGGGTTCAAATCCCTCATCCTCCGCTCTTAGAGCTTCGGCTGAATCACGAATTAATCTATTCGCCAATTAACCTGGAACCAGCGCCCCTTGCTGAAGTCATTTCGCTCGGACATCCTCCGCCATCTGTGGATATCTAAGAAGGCTTGTCTCTCGATTTTGTCATCATCGGGGGATGAAAAATCAAATTCCTCAGCACAGGGTCTTGGGCATTGCACTCCTACTTATTCTTCAGCTTATTGCACCACTCAATGCTGCTCATGCGGGTGTCGTCACTCCTCCTTTCACCCATTGCAATATCGAAATAGGCGATGCCCATATCTCCAAGAGCTTATTGCGGACTCGAGGCCTAATTGCCGTCAAGGTTAATGCGAAATCTCAATGCAATAAACCAATACGAAGCCTTGTCTTAACAGTCGAGATCTACAAGATTGGCCTTCTATACGATCATCGAGTTGCAGTGAAGGAAGTTAGAGTGAAAGGCGTGGTTTATCAGAATCGAGTTGTAAAGAATCAACACACCTTTGTGAAATGCCGAAGTAACAAGTGGACAAAATATTACGGAATTGCACATGCGGAAGCACTCATAAACGGAAAAAGTATGAAAACTCTTCGGGCTAGATCAGAAAATATAGAACGCTTCCAATGTGGAAACTGATGTAAACTTTTCTTATGAACGATGATGATGCGACCCTTCGCGATGACGAGTGGGATGCCCGATACTTTGGCCTGATAAATGAATTGGCCGTAAAGCATGCCTCTCGTTATGAAGTTCAAACCGATGAATTGCTTAAAAAACGTGTGCTAAAAATCGAATTCAATGGCGCAAATATCGAATTCAAATTGACTCCTAAGGGATGCTGGTTTTATACAGATGATCCTCATGGCCAGCGGAGCACAAACTCCTGGGTTCGAATGGGTTGGGGAAAATCAACTAAGCGAAGATCGCTACCGAACTACTTTGCAGAAGCCGAGGCCTCAATAATTCTCGATCAGATGGGCTAACCTCACATCCGGAGATTCGCATAGATATCAGATACAAAGAAAAATGCACTGACACTGCATTAATCAGAAATCTGGCGCTTGACTATTGAACATTCCAATAGGCACGTATGATTCACGCGGAGGATTCGCATAGCGGCCGAGTGCGCGCGTCTCGAACACGCGTAGACGAAAGTCTCGAGGGTTCAAATCCCTCATCCTCCGCCAGAATTATTCCATTCTCAAGCTACGGGCTGGGGATAACCCGATTAAACAAGTCAGCATGTTTGTCTACTTTCAAGACATGCCAATAACAATTCCGAAGCCAATTTTGCTTATACCCAAAGTCCCTAGCCTTCTAGTCGTCGGGCTACTAGCCGCTGAGTTTCTAATCCTTCAAGTCACGCACAGCCCTGAACCTAATTGCACCTTAAACATCGAGAGACCGCACTATTCAACAAGTTTGAATGAGGATCAAAATGTAGATGCCATTAAATTGAACATAACCTCTATCTGTAATGTCCCACAGAAATATACGCAACTAAGTGCAGATATACAAAAGATTCAGAATAACCGTGAAATCACGGCCTACTCTTTTGAAAATAAAAGAAGGAACTCGACCATCAAGACCCCTAATGTAGTGATCTTCAAAGACTTATTTGCTCCTTGTAAAAAGGGTCCTTCGACCTCTTATCGTGGCATCGCCCAGGGTTCTGTTTACTTAAAAAGTGGTAAAAAACTAACCGTAAAGGGCGACTCGGGAAAATTTGTAGCGACAGGGTGCTTGATAGGTGCACAATAAAGGTGTGAGTTATTTTGAACAGTGCCTAATATCGGGTGGTCTTCTATTCCAAGAGGAACGAAGGGCGCTTTATAAGTACCTGCTAGAAATAAATAAAGACTTTTATACCAATCAAGCTCAACTGCTTCTGGAGACGGGAATGGCAATTCGGATCATCGCGAATGGTGAAGCAACATTTAACCTTAAGAATAAAAAAGTGAATTATTCGGCAAGGAAGTTGAACTCTGTTGATATTCAATCTGAGGTTAGAGAAATCAAATTAACTAGAGTTAAGCCGCAGAACATTAGAAAACTCCAGAAGTTTTTTGCTCAGTGCGATGTCGATGTGATCACTAACTATCCTCGTCCCGGATGTATACCCAGTGAAGAATCCGGATATGGCATTAATACATACCCCTATTACACGCTTGCTTACTACGCCAATGGCAAGAATTACTTAAAGGGGTTCCTCATGAAAATCAAAACTAGCGACAAGGAAATTCTTACAAAACTACGCACCTTGTAAGTATTTTAGATCTCAACACCAATATATTTACTTTGTAAAAACTCATGAATTCCATCGAAGCCACCTTCGCGGCCCAAGCCTGATTGCTTGACGCCACCAAATGGTGCGGCGGGATCTGAAATTACGCCTTTATTAATAGCGACCATTCCCGACTCCATCGCCTCTGCTGTGCGCAGTGCACGGGTTAAGTTTGAAGAGAATACATAACTAATGAGACCGAAATCAGTGTCATTTGCCCATGCAATACCTTCGGCGTCGGTATCAAAGATAATGATTGGTGCAACTGGGCCAAAGATTTCATGGCCAAGGATTGGATTATCTTTTTCAACGGTTAAAACTGTGGCCGGATAAAAAGCGCCTTCACCATCGGGCTTAACTCCACCGATTTTTACTTGTGCGCCGGCTGCAATGGACTCGTCAACTAAATCTGCGATCTTATTGCGCTCTTTCATGGAGACATAGGCACCCAGTGTTGTTGACGGATCTGTTCCACGACCCATTACATATGAACTCATGGACTTAGTCATCTCTGAGATGAACTTTTCTGCGATTCCACGTTGGACAAAGATTCGATTTGCCGATGTGCAGGCGGCGCCACCATTGCGCATCTTTGCAAGTGATAACTGAGGAATAGTTACGGCCAAATCAGCATCATCATGAACGATAACTTGGGCATTGCCACCGAGCTCCATTGAGCAGCGAATAACCTTATCGGCCGCCTCTTTAAGTAGAACTCGTCCCACTTCAGTTGATCCAGTAAATGAAAGATTCTTAACACGAGGATCGTGCAGCATCTTTGAAATTGCTGGACCTGTTTTTTCTGGGAGTACTAAATTCAAAACTCCCTTTGGCAGACCTGCACGCTCCATAATGTCGACGACATACATGGCAGTTAGTGGAGTTTCAGTTGCTGGCTTTAAAATCATTGTGCAACCTGCAGCTACTGCTGGTCCAATTTTGCGAGTTGCCATTCCTGCTGGAAAGTTCCAGGGAGTAATAAGAATTGATAAACCGATTGGTTGATGTGTTACCAAGATGCGCTTATCCCCTGAAGGAGATTTGCGGAAATCACCAGGAGTGCGCACCGCCTCTTCGGCAAACCAACGGAAGAACTCTGCGGCATACCCTGCTTCTCCGCGAGCATCTGGCATAGCTTTTCCATTTTCACGCGAGATTAAAGTTGCAATCGCTTCAATCTCGCTAGTCATAATCTCAAAGGCTTTACGCAAAATCTCTGATCTAAATCGTGGCGCAGTCTTTGCCCATTCAACAGCTGCGGCATCGGCTGCAGCGATGGCGGCATCACACTGGGCATCAGATGCCATTGAGACTTCGGCGATTACCGAACCATCGCTTGGATCATGGACGGCGACCTTGCTAGCACCCTCAACCCATTGGCCATCAATATATAACTGTGTACGCATAGGGCGAGCATACGCTCTGCCTGCAAGAAGTTGAAGCCAGTGCGCTCTACGATAGACCCGTTACAATTAAGTTGCATGACATGCAATTAATTAAGGAGCACCAGTGCCAAAGTCGTGGACCGATGATGCGCCCACACCAGCCGTACTCCAGGACCAAGCGCATGTGAAGGATTCTTTTGCTTACACGGTTAAACGCCGGATTTTAGGCAATCCATTAAATAGACACTCCTTGGGGCATCAACGCTTAAAAAAGCGTTTCGCACTTGGGATCTTGGCATCGGACTGCATCTCATCATCGGCATATGGATCCGAACAGATTCTTATCGCGCTACTGCCTGCCTTTGGTTTAGCTGCATTTGCAATCTTGATGCCGATGACTGTAGTTGTATTAGTGATCTTGACCATTATTACTCTCTCTTATCGCAACGTAATTAATGTATATACCAAAACTGGCGGAGCGTACATTGTTTCGCGCGATAATTTTGGGCCAGTAGTCGCACAGATCGCTGCAGTTGCTTTAATGCTCGATTACATCGTTACCGTTGCGATTCAATCTGCAGCTGGTGTTGCAGCGATTATTTCAACTTTCCCACAAGTTAACTCTTGGAAAATTCCAATGATCTTATTAGTGATCGGGATTTTGACGTATGGAAACCTGCGTGGAGTTAAAGAGGCAGGTAAGGTTTTTGCCTTACCGACCTACTTCTTCGTCGCCTGCATGTTTGTGGTTTTCTCTATGGGCCTCTACCGTCACTTCAACGGCACTCTTGAAGTTTTAGCGACTAATGCACCGGGTGCGATTGAAGTTGGTGAGAGTCAGGGACTTCTAACTTTTGCTGCGATTTTTATTTTACTTCGCGCCTTTGCAAATGGTGGCTCATCTCTAACTGGTCTTGAAGCTATCTCTGATGGAGTTGCCTTATTCCAACAGCCTGAACATGTAAATGCCCGTCGCACATTATTTGTAATGAGTGGGGTTTTAGGAACTCTCGTCCTTGGGGTTTCATGGTTTGCGCACAAGATTCATGCGATGCCATACGAATCAGGCACCCCAACGGTGATTTCGCAGATAGCTAAATCAATAGTTGGAAATGGTGCTTTTGGGCAAGCGATGTTCGTAATGGTCCAGTTAGCAACGATGTTAATTTTATTTGCTGGGGCAAACACGACGTATAGCGCCTTCCCGCTCCTATGTAACTTCGTAGCCACCGACGGATACCTGCCACGACAATTAACAAAGCGTGGACACCGTCTAGCTTTCTCAAATGGAATTCTTCTTCTATCTGGTGGTGGAGTTTTCCTAGTTCTCTTTACTGGTGGCTCTGTCGAACACTTAGTGGCTTTCTATGCCCTTGGAGTATTTACGGGTTTTTGTCTCGCCGGATTTGGCATGACCCGCCATGCGCTACGTAACCGCACTGGTGCTTGGCGAGCTAAAGTCTTTATCAATGCACTCTCAGGTTCAATCTCATTTGCTGTTGTCATAATCTTTGCAGTAGTTAAATTCACTGAAGGTGCTTGGTTAGTTCTGGTTGCAGCGCCGATATTAGTTATGACATTCCTGCGATTGCGTCGTCAATATACGCGAGAGCAAGAGACGCTATCAGTGAAGAGCGAACACGAACGGGCTACATCAATCTCTAGACATGATGTCACTGTGCTTGTCGATAGCGTCGATATCGCAACAGTTGGCGCCATTCGTTATGCCCGCAGTTTGAATCCTCGACACCTGACCGCTGTCCACTTTGTTATCGATGATCGTCGTGCTGAAGCTATTCAAGCGGCTTGGGCAGTATCGGATGCATTAGATGATGTAACTCTTGAGCTCATTGACTGCCCAGATAGGCGTTTAGCTAACTCGGCCCTTGATTATGCAATCCGCATGACTGAAAAGGCAGATGTCGAACTCACTTTGCTACTACCTCGACGCTCGTATTCAGGCTTCTTGGGCCGTTTACTACATGATCAAACCGCCGAAGAAATCGCAGCACCTATCTCTCAGCTCTCCAGAGTTGTAGCAACGATTGTTCCTTTCGACGTTGATCGCATCACTTCAACATCAAAACCCGAGCTTTATAACTTCCGTGATGTAAAACCAGCGGCTGTAGTTGCTGCACCAAAATCCTCTGCCCCTATAAACGTCGAACCAGTGAGTCATTACACCGAAGACATCACATCTATCGGTGCAATCCAGTGGCGCAAAC
>Ga0194035_1001903_pt1 | contig 10552 bp, 8 predicted proteins | sample JunL2320m_MetaG_FD_148680 | JGI IMG/M metagenome (GOLD analysis project Ga0194035, IMG submission 148680) | Anoxic zone freshwater microbial communities from boreal shield lake in IISD Experimental Lakes Area, Ontario, Canada - Jun2016-L239-20m | ecosystem: Environmental > Aquatic > Freshwater >...
CGAGCCACTGACAGGCCAGAAGTCGGATCTCGCGTTAGGCCAACTTCACGACTTAAGCGCCGTGGCGACCGTTATTCACACCTCCGGCACGACCGGTGAGACGCGTGCGGTTGAGCTCACCTACGCCAACTGGCTTTGGAGCGCCTTTGGCTCGGCCCTAGCGCTCGGTCTCGACCGTAACGAGAGGTGGCTGTGTGCGCTGCCCTTAGATCATGTCGGAGGACTCTCGATCGTCATTCGCAGCGCGATCTACGCCACTACCGCTGTGGTCCACAATGGCTTTGACGCCGAGCGCGTGGGCCTTGCTTGCAGTGCGGGAGAGGTCACGCTTGTCTCCTTGGTGCCAACAACACTGCGCCGCGTCCTCGATGGCCTAGCTGGGCCACCCAAAGGGTTACGCTGCGCTCTGATCGGCGGAGCGCCCTTAGATCAGAAGTTGGCAGAGCGCGCGCTCGATGCCGGCTTCGCTGTGGCTCAAACCTATGGACTCACCGAGGCCTGCTCGCAGGTCACTACCTCTGAGATTGGGGAGACCAAAACGTCGGGCCTGCCGCTAGCGCCTACAGAGGTTGAGATCGCGCCCGACGGTGAGATCCTCGTCCGCGGGCCGACTGTCGCAGTAGGGGCGACGGCCGCCGACGGATGGCTCCACAGCGCAGATTTAGGCTCACTCGACGGCCGTGGTCGCTTGACCGTCGTTGGGCGTAAGGGCGATCTGATCATCAGCGGTGGTGAGAATGTGATGCCGGGCGAGGTAGAGAGGATTCTCTGTGAGCACCCCGCGATCGCAGAGGCAGCGGTACACGCTAGGCCAGATGAGCAGTGGGGGCAGGCTGTTGTCGCAACGGTCGTTTTAGCGCCAGGAGCTAATGTCGATCTTCAGCAGCTGCGCACGTACTGCTCTGAGCTACTGGCAGCGGCGAAGGTTCCCAAGGAACTCTTCATCGTCTCTGACCTTCCGCGCACCGCCTCGGGCAAGTTGCGTCGCGACGCGCTCTAGGGCAGCAGTCACGAGTTGCTCCCGCGTCGCTAACGTGGGTGAATGGATCCAGATGCTTACCGGGCAGACTCTGCCCAGCGATGGGAGCGCGCCGCAGAGGGTTGGGGGCGCCATCGCACGGACTTTGATCGAGCGATGATGGGCGTGACTCAGGCGATGCTAGATGGCGCTCGCCTGCAACCTGGCCAGCATGTGCTCGAACTCGCTGCGGGTTTGGGCGAGACGGGGATGATGGCCGCCGAGCTAGTCACTCCAGGTGGCAGCGTTGTGATCTCTGATGGCTCTGAGGCGATGCTCGAACTCGCCCGCGCCCGAGGAGAGCAGGTCGGGGCTACCAACGTGGCATTCCAGCTTTTAGAGGCGGAGTGGATAGATCTCTCAGCGGCATCGGTAGACGTTGTCCTGTGTCGATTTGGACTGATGCTGGTGGCCGATCCTGGGACTGCCCTAGGAGAGGTGCGCCGCATCCTGCGCCCGGGCGGACGCGTTGTCTTGGCTGCGTGGGATATGCCTGCAGAGAACCCGTGGACTGAGATCGCAGCTGAAGTTGGCGCCGAACTCGGATTAAGTGAGAGCAGAGATCCCGATGCTCCAGGCCTGTTCGCCTTCTCCGCCAGTGGCCGCATTGAAGAGCTGCTCGCCAGCGCAGGGTTCCTAGATTGGTCGGTTGAGTCAATTGCGGCTGAGTTTGTCTACGACGATCTCGACGCGTGGTGGGAGCAGCGAGTTGACCTATCACCTCCGTTTGCCGACCTTCTGGCTGGTCTCAGTGGAGATGATCGAGACAACTTTCGTAGCGCAATAGATGCGCGCCTAGCGGCCTACGAAGTGCCCGACAGCGGGGGCCAGATCTCACTGCCGGCGAGAGTTCTAGTCGCAACAGCTGATGCCTAGTAGCCAGTTTGGGCTCTAATCGCGTACTCTGCCCCGCATGTTCTACGACAACGACGCTGACCTCACACTGCTGGACTCAAAGACCGTAGCGATCATCGGCTACGGCTCCCAAGGCCACGCTCACTCACTAAACCTCAAGGACTCCGGCGTTGACGTCGTAGTCGGGCTGCGACCGACATCTAAGTCGGTTGAGCTAGCGCGCGCAAGCGGCCTCGAGGTTCTCTCACCGGCCGACGCGGCCAGCCGCGGCGACCTCGTGATGATGCTCGTCCCCGATGAGCTCCACCGCCAAGTGTGGGAAGAGGAAGTCCGCGACGGTATCTCCGCTGGGAACCTGCTTCTTTTCGGCCACGGATTCTCGATTCACTACAAAGAGGTCGAGCCTCCAGCCGAGGTCGACGTGGCACTCGTGGCCCCAAAGGGTCCCGGACATCTAGTCCGTCGCCAGTTCCTTGAAGGCGCCGGCGTCCCCGGACTGATCGCAATCGAACAAGATGCGACCGGCAACGCTCAGGCCTTGACGCTGGCATACGCGAAGGGAATCGGCTGCACCCGCGGCGGAGTTATTGAGACTAGTTTCCGTGAGGAGACAGAGACCGATCTCTTCGGTGAGCAGGCCGTCCTCTGTGGCGGCGCATCAGAGCTGGTACAGGCTGGCTATGAGACGCTGGTCGAGGCCGGGTATGACCCTCGCCTCGCCTACTTCGAGTGCCTCCACGAGCTCAAACTGATCGTCGATCTGATGTATGAGAAGGGGATCGGCGGAATGCGCCACTCGATCTCGAACACTGCTGAGTACGGCGATCTCACACGCGGCAAGAGAATCATCTCTGAGGAGACACGCGCCGCGATGCGCGCAATTCTCGGCGAGATTCAAGACGGTACGTTCGCTCGCGAGTGGATCGCAGAGAACCGCGCCGGGCAAGAGAACTTCCAGCGGATGCGTGCCGAGCAGGCCAGCAAGCAGATTGAGTCTGAAGGCAAGGAGCTGCGCTCGATGATGCCGTGGATCAACACCGAGTTCGATAAGTCGTGACCCAAGGGCCGGAGCGCCGGTGGCTAGCGCCCCGAGCGCCCGGCGCGAGTGACCCGCCGCATTACGACTCTCCGGCCTATCAAGCTGAGTCCGACGACTCTCCGAGCGTCGATCCGGGTGGGGTTGACGCGCCCCCATCGGGAGAGCCGGTCGCTGGCGCGCCACCGCCCTCCTACAGCTTCCAGCAGCTAGCAGCCGTTCCAGGCGCGACGGCTAACGGCACCGCGTTGGCATCACTGCTCACTGGCATAGCGGGGCTAGTGCTGTTCGTCCTATCTGGGTTCGGCATGATCTTCATTCTCAACCTCCCGCCGTCGATCATTGCGTGGGTGTTGGGAGTACGGGCCAAGCAGAAGGTTGACCGTGGCGAGACCGATAGCCGCCGCGAGATGGCGCAGGTAGGAATGGTGCTCGGAATCATCGGGACGGTGATCGGAGTCTTGGCGCTAATCGCGTGGATCATCGCGATCGTCTCCAGCCAGGAGCTACAAGACGAAATGCGCAAGCAGTTCAACGATGCATACAACCGCAAGTAACTCTTGCGGCCGGTCAAGATTGCGCGGGCGGAAGTTCTACCTGTTTTTTGGGGGGGTCTGCGTACTTAGCCTGAGATATTCAGGTTTTGGTAGCTAACCCCCCCTTGAAAGTGGCGAATAGTGATTGCAAGAGCGCGGGTTGAGGAGTTCTGGCGGCAGAGGCGACACGTCCACCCCAACGTCACGCCAGCTTCACCCCAACGTCCACCCCAACGTCACGCCAACTTCACGCCAACTTCGCGCCAGCATGGCGCGCTCACTCCTCCCATCGCATACGATGGCGGACATGAGTGAGCGCCCGCGCCTGATCTGCGCCGTGATAGTGGTAACAGCCTTCGCGGCGCTGGCCGGGAGTAGCGCCTCGGCGTCGGCTGCTGGCCACCAGTGGCGCAGTTCTCCTCCAATCAATATCGCCCACCAAGGCGGGGAGAGCGACTTTCCGGGCAACACGATGTATGCCTTTAAGGAGTCACTCAAGGCTGGGGCTGACATGCTCGAGCTTGATATCGGAGTAACTAAAGACAACCAAGTCATCGTCCAGCACAACACGACGGTTGACTCGCGTACTAACGGCGTAGGCGACGTACGCTCGTACACGCTCAAGCAGATTCGTAAGCTAGATAACGCCTATTGGTTCTCGGCCGCCCATGGCAAGGTGGCCTCAAGCTACGACCACGACAGGTCGACCTCGACGTATAAGTTCCGTGGGATCGCGACTGGCAAGAAGAAGCCACCAAAGGGCTACACGGCCGACGACTTCAAGATCGTCACGCTCAGAGATGTGATCGCTGCTTTTCCTCATACCCCGATCAATGTCGAGATCAAAGGTCGTACCAAAGCCGAAGATATCAGCGAATATCTCGCAAATGCACGAGTGCTCGCTGCGTTACTGCGGAGCTCCAAGCGCCGCGACATCATCGTCGTCTCCTTTAAGCAGCCAGCCGTTGACCTCTTTCATACTTTGGCTCCGAAGATCTCTGTTGCACCAGGGATCGAGGGGATCGCAGGCTTCTTGTTGCTCAAGCAGTCACCCGGTACGGGCGTCGTAGCGATTCAGGCTCCGATCACTTATCTCTACGCCGGCGCGATGATCGAGGTTTCAAGCCAGGCCTTTATCGATCAAGCGCACGCGGCCGGTTACGCATGGCAGAACTGGTTTGGCGACGACGACCCCGACTCGGCCGTCAGTTGGAAGAAGATGGTCGACCGCTGTGTTGACGGGATTATGAGTTCTTCGCCGATCGCTCTTGAGCGATTTCTAAAGAGAACTAAGTCGCCACTAAGTTGCAAGTTGAGCAAGTAGCCGACCTCGGCTTCACGACCACGACCCACAGCTAGGTTCCCCATCTTGCGACACAATCAAACAGACCACCTCATACCTTTACTGCGGTCCCTGCCGATCTTGGCCCAGATGTCGGACGAGACGCTGGCAGAGGTAGGACACGAAACAAACCGCGTTCATCTGGAAGCTGGCCAAAGGCTATGGTCGGTAGGCGATAGTGGCGATTCGATGTGTCTTGTCTGCGTCGGCAGGCTCGAGCTCATCGTTGATGGTGATGACGGCGAATCGGCTGTCATCGATTCAGTCGGCCCGGGGGACCTAGTTGGGCAGTATGCGATGTTGGCCCAGAAGGAGCAGGCCTTTACGGTTCAGGCCGTACGCGACTGCGAACTAGTCCTGATCGATAAAGAGCACTTCAATAAGCTCCTGCATGAGGAGCCGGAGTTCGTTTCGGCCCTGTTAGCGAATCTGGCCGAGCATCTAGTGCCAGACACCAGTCACTCCGGACACCTTCAGCGTGGGTCGCGTCTGCGTGACCGCGCAATCTCCCTAGTTTCCTGCGATCCGTCAGTCAACTTAGTAGAGATATCTCAAGCGATGCTTGCCGGACTGAGGCGGTTTGGCACTGCCGCCATCATCCACCGTCCCGGCCTTGATGCCAGCGACCACGCCGAGGCTCTGCGGCAGTGTGAGATTGACAACGACTGGGTTCTGATGGTCGCAGATGGTGGCGCTGCTCCCAAGGATGAATGGACAAAGGTCTGCCTAAGGCAGGCTGATCGCACGATGATCTTGGCTGGCCAAGAGGCTCCGCCGCCGTGGCTGGAGTCAACCCGCGAGGTCGCCCTCGGTATCTGCCTAGCCAATCCAACTGCCGCAGGATTAGCGCCTTGGTTGGATGCGTGCAATCCGACGGCGCTCCATCATCTGCGGCCTGGCTCCCAGCTAGCCGCCGACGCCGAACGCTGTACTCGGCGCTTAACGGGCCACTCTGTCGGGGTTGTCTTGTCCGGTGGCGGCCCTCGCGGGACATCCCACATCGGGGTCCTCGCAGCGCTCGAGGAGTCGGGTGTGAAGATTGACCGTATAGCCGGCACCAGCATTGGCGCCTTTATGGCCTCGATCTATGCCATGGGGATGGATCCGGGGGCGATGCAGGAACTCTGTCGGACCGAGTTCGTCGAGGGCCGCCCGTTCAATAGGTACTCGATTCCGCGCCAGTCGCTGCTGGCGCCTAGCCGGTTTATCGCGATGCTAGAGAGGGTATTCGGAGATCGTGCTTTTGAAGAGCTTGCCACCGACCTGTTTGTTAACAGCTCGGATCTCAAAAGCGCTGACGTCGTGGTCCATCGCAGAGGTCGGTTGGCTGTAGCGGTACAGGCCAGTATGAGCGTGCCCGGGCTTCTACCGCCGGTTCGCGCTGGCGCCCAGCTTTTAGTCGATGGGGGCGTTCTAGACAACATGCCGCTAGATGTCATGGCAGAGACCGCTGAAGGGCCGCTCATCGGCGTCGACGTGGAGGGGCAGCGACTCTCTGCTGATGAGGTAGACGATGGCACCATTCCTGGAATTGTTGACACGATCGCACGCTCGGTGACGCTCTCAACTTGGCACGACTCGAAGACCGTTCGACGGCTGGCCACTTTGATCATCACTCCCGCGTTAGGGCAATCGGGACGGCGCGAGTTCGATCGGCTCGACGAGTTTGTGGAGTCCGGGCGTCAGACCACAGTTGCCGCACTTGCAGCACTCGATCCGCAGAAGCTGAAGACCTTGCTGCCGTGACCAGCAATCGGTGGCGCAGCCCTTTTCCCCTAAACATCGCTCATCAAGGCGGGGAGAATGAGCTGCCAGGTAACACGTTGTACGCCTTCAAGGAGGCTCAGAAGGCCGGAGTTGACATGCTCAAGCTGGACGTCAGTGTCAGCAAAGACGACCAGCTAGTGCTCTTTCACGATCCGCTGCTCGACTTCAGAACCGAGTCAACTGGAGCGGTTAACTCATACACGCTTGAAGAGCTTCGGCGGCTCGATAACGCCTACTGGTTCTCACACGCCCAGCCCGGTCATCAGCATTTCTACAGTCGCGACAAGTCTCCAGAGAACTACATCCTGCGCGGCGTTGCTACTGGCCAGCAAGAGCCCCCCGAGGGATATCTGCCAGCTGACTTTGGGATCTGCACGCTCGCAGAGGTACTAGCCAGCTTCCCTGACATGCCCTTGGTTCTCGACATCAAAGCGCGCTCCGAGCAAGGCTTAGAGGAGGAGTACTTTGCCAGTGCGAGGTTGCTGGCCCAAGAGCTAGCCGAGGCGCCCCATGGGCAGATCATTGTCAGCTCGTTTAACCAGCCGACGGTAGATCTGCTGCATTCGCTAATGCCGGATTTGGCGCTGGCCCCTGGCCCGGATGGGATCGTCGCCTTCCTCACTGCTGTCTCAGCCACGCCAGGCGATGGCGTAGCTGCTATCTCGGCGCCGATAACTTGGGACCTAAACGGCACAGTCATCGAGGTGGCCTGCTCGCAGTTCGTCGACCAGACGCACGACGCTGGCTACGCGTGGTATGCGTGGTTTGACGATCGTGACCCCGACAACCCGATCGGCTGGCAGAAGCTAGTGCAACTCGGAGTTGACGCCATTGTGACTTCGTCACCGATTGCTCTTGCTAGCTTCTTAAATGGCCTGAAGGGCGACCTGTAGCGGTGCACCCACACTGTCAAGCTTGAGCCTATGAACGCCAAGAAGGCCTCCGCACTACTGTTCACAGCGCTGATCTTGGCAGTCTCGATGTCCTACATTGACATCACGATCGTCTCGATCGCGGTACCAGATATTCAGAAGGATCTCCAGCTCACCGCGACTGGCGCTCAGTGGCTCTTTAACGCCTACCTTTTGGCCCTCTCAGCGTTCTTTTTGATCGGCGGAAGGTTGGGAGATACACTCGGCCACCGCAAGCTCATAACGGTCGGGATTGTTGTCTTTATCGTTGCCTCTGCTCTCTGTGGGCTGGCTCCAGAGTCGGGGATCGGTGAGGGCTGGATCATCTGCGCCCGAGCGATTCAAGGCGCTGGCGCGGCACTGATGCTTCCGTCGGCGCTCGCGATGGTGATCAACTCCTACGACATCTCGCAGCTGGGAACAAAGCTAGCGGTCTTCTTTGGGATCACAGGGGCGGTTACCTGTCTGGGGCCACTCGCTGGCGGAATTCTGTTGGAGATCGACTGGCGCGCAATCTTCTGGGTCAACGTCCCGATCGGCCTAGGGGCTCTATGGCTACTCGCCATCTCGAAGCCAACCTCGCTGAAGGTATCGGCGCCGTTCGACTGGCTGGGGGCAGTTCTCAGCGTAGCCGGGATGGCTTTACTAGTACTTGGCCTTCAGGAAGCTGGCAACTGGGGCTGGGGAGCTCCAGAAACATGGGGCTCTATTGTCGCCGGAGCTCTCCTGATCGCCGCGTTCGTCGTCGCCGAGTTGCGCTCACGCAGCCCACTGGCTCGTCTTGGAATCTTTAGCGATAGAACTTTCTCGGCCGAGTCGGCAGTTCAGTTTCTACTCTCGATCGCCTTTGTCCCACTCCTCTTCTTTGCAAGCACCTACGCCCAGATGGCGCTAGGAGACACTCCTGGCCAAGCAGCCCTGTACATCACTTGGTTCTTCGTCGGCTTCGCGACGTCAAACCAGATAGGCGGGCGGATTCTCGACAAGATTGGTGCTCGTGCAACGATTTTGCCCGGAGCTTTGATCTGCGCTGCGGGCTTTTACTTCTGGTCGCGGGAGCTGACGGGGCTAGATGTCGATACCCAGAGATGGTTCATCCTCGTTGCTGGCATCGGCATGGGCCTGATGTATGGACCGGCTGGCTCTCATGCGATGACTCGTGCACCTGCGGGCAGTTACGCAGAAGTTAGCGCGCTCGGGCAGCTGATCCGGAATCTAGGAGGCTCCGTCGGGCTCGGCGTTCTCGGGTCAATCTTGGTCGTCAGCGCAGACGGTGGTCAGGGAGTATCTGCTCAGCTTGCCTATGCCCAAGCAACCCAGACGGTGTTCTACATCCTCGCGGCGTTGATGGTCGTGACCTTCGTCGTGGGCTTCCTCACGCTACGCCGCGGCCGAGTAGATGAGGTCGCATTCAGCTCGCCTCAAGACTCCCGCAGCCGGCCAAGTCAGTAGTCAGGCCGATAGTGACCCTTAGATCGGTTGTATTTCTGCGCACCAACTGTTAGCTTGCGCCGATCAGCACGATAAAGAGCAAGAGTGGAACCCTCGTCCTCGTAGCGATGATCTTCGCGGTCGCGATGACGTTTATCGATCAGACGATCGTCGCGATTGCGATCCCCGAGATCCAAAAAGATCTCCACCTTTCTGCGACTGGCGTGCAGTGGCTCGTCAACGCTTATCTACTCGCGCTGGCCGCCTTCTTCTTAATCGGCGGAAGGCTTGGCGATACGCTGGGCCACCGCCAGATGGTCACACTGGGAGTCGTAGTGTTCACGGTCGCGTCGGGGCTGTGCGGACTGACTCCGACCGGGGATATCGCCGAGGCATGGCTGATCGTCTTTAGAGCCGCCCAAGGGATCGGCGCGGCGATCTTGTTGCCCGCGGCGCTGGCGATCGTGGTGGGCGCATTTCCCGTCAATGAGCGCGGACGTGCGCTGGCGATCTTCTTTGGCGTCGCCGGCGCGCTGACATCAGTCGGGCCAATCCTCGGCGGCTACCTAACAGACCTCGATTGGCGAGCGATCTTCTGGGTCAACATTCCTGTCGCGTTGATCGCACTGGTCCTGATCGTGCGCGCAAAGCCCGACAAGACAAAGACGCCATCACCCTTTGACCTGCGCGGCGCGATCTTGAGCGTGGCCGGGATGTCGCTAACGGTCCTCGGCTTGCAGCAAGCAAGCGTTTGGGGCTGGGGCAGTGCGGAGACCTTGGGGACCGTAATCGTCGGGCTTATCTTGATCGCGATCTTCATCATGGTCGAGTTGCGTGTGGCGAACCCGCTGACGAGGGTGCGGATCTTTACCGATCGTGCCTTTGCTGCAGAGAACGCAATTCTCTTTCTGATCATGATCGCCTTCTTGCCGCTGTTTTTCTTCTCGAGTACCTACGCCCAAATCTCTCTCGGCCAGACTCCCTCCGAGGCCGGTCTCTACCTCTTGACCTTCTTCGCAGGGTTCGCTGTTGCCTCCCAGATCGGCGGGCGGATCCTCGACGAACGCGGAGCGCGGCATGCGATCTGGCCTGGAACGCTGATCTGCGCCGCGGGCTTCTATCTCTGGGGCGACTCGCTCACCAATCTCAACTTTGACGAGCAGTGGTACTACATCGTTATGACTGGCTTTGGCATGGGACTTATCGTCGCGCCAGCTAACACTGATGCGATCAATCGGGCACCGAAAGTTAACTACGCCGAGGCCAGTGCGATCACGCAGACGGTGCGTAACTTCGGCGCAAGTCTTGGGCTTGCGGTTCTGGGAACGATCTTGATCACTACTACTGAGTCAGAGATCGGTGTTTCGCACCAGATCGCCTATGCGATGGGCACGCGCACGGTCTTCTACATTCTCGCCGGCGTAATGGTCGCGAGCTTTTTTGTTGCGGTGCTTGCCCTCCCGGGCGGGCGCACGCAGGAGCTGGTCTCCGAAGGCGCATACGCTGGTTCAGAGAATCCGACCGACGCCTGAAATTGCTCGCATCGCGCAACAATCCGTGCTAGGTTCGCAGCATGCGCTCTGAAGTCGTCGGCACAATTCTCCCCCGCCTCGAGGTCTACCTAGAGCCCGGCGAGTCAATCATCTCTGAAGCTGG
>Ga0194035_1001906_pt1 | contig 10541 bp, 7 predicted proteins | sample JunL2320m_MetaG_FD_148680 | JGI IMG/M metagenome (GOLD analysis project Ga0194035, IMG submission 148680) | Anoxic zone freshwater microbial communities from boreal shield lake in IISD Experimental Lakes Area, Ontario, Canada - Jun2016-L239-20m | ecosystem: Environmental > Aquatic > Freshwater >...
GTATTATATTTATAAAAAAATACGGAATGTGAATCCAGACAAGGTTGAAATTGATTTGAGTGATTACAATTTTAAAAGAGGAGAAGAACCTGTTGCTCCTGATGTGCCGCCCCCCGCCACGACGCCTACAAGCAAAAAAATACGAAGACTAAATAAAAAGATTGTATTGCAACCCGCGACCGAAGCATTGGAAGATGATGCAGACGAAATGCGAGAGCAAGTGACATTGACCCGGGCCACCAAAGCACAAGAAGAAGAAGAGGCCACCAAAGCACAACCGGTCATAGAAGCAGCCAAAGAAGAGGCCAAAGAAGAGGCCAAAGAAGAGGCCAAAGAAGCAGCCAAAGAAGCAACCAAAGAAGCAACCAAAGAAGCAGCCAAAGAAGAAGCCGAACCCAAGCCAAAAAAGACAACAAAACCAAGGGCAAAAAAAGACAAGGAAGCAAAAGAAGAAAAGAAGGAAGCAAAAGAAGAAAAGAAGGAAAAAGAGAAAAAGAAGCCTGTATTTCGGTATATTCCACCTGCAGAAGGAGAAGAAGACATTGATTATGCTCTTGTTAAAACGAACAAAACATTAAAGAATAAAAAGACAAAGGCAGAAGCCGTGACAGAAGCAGAACCGAAAGCCGCGGCAGAAGCAGAACCAGGAGAGAAGAAAAAAAGATGCCCCAATGGTTCTCGCAAAAACAAAAAAGGAGATTGTGAAAAGAAACCTGCTTAAAATGTAAAATATAAGAATATCATGAGTTATTATATTTTACCGAAAAATTACAATCCTATTCCAATAAATCTACTTTTGACGGATGAAAAAATCCAACTATATACTTCTCATAGTATCTATAATTACTACAAATCTTCATTGAAACAATTAATACACAATACTAACAATGAAATCACATATGAAACAATATCAAAAATAGGTAATGTTTATGAGAATATTTCAACAGTTAGTAAATCCAAAGAAAAAGGATTATTGTTTTACGAATTGTTTGAAATAATAAATGTATTGTATTTATTTGATTCATTTTATTCCACATCCATGAATTTATTCATTTCAAGTTCAGACAATGCATCCATTGCGAATTGCATCACTTTTTTCAGGAAAGAATACATAGACACATTTATACCCACGCTGAAATACGATTTCATTTTTTATGAATTAAATTACAAAGACTATATTATTGAATTTATTCTTTGTTTAATTAAAATACTTAAATGTCAAAAAATAGGCGGCATGTCTATCATTAAAATACATCATTTATTTTACAAGCCCGTCATTGACATTGTTTATTTGCTGACTTTTTTATTTGAAAAAGTGTTTATCATGAAACCGTCCATTAGCAATGTCTCTTCTTATGAAAAATACATTATATGCAAAGGATTTATTCCACCACCTGCTTCAAACACCTATTTTCAAGATTTGAGTTTATTCATCGACAATTACAATAAAATACAAACCATTCATTCACTCATTGATTTTAATATTCCATGCTATTTTTTAAATAAAATAAATGACGTGAATGTTATTTTAGGACAGTATCAATTAGAATCCATTCACCAATTTATTAATATTTTAAAGAATAAAAATAAGTTGGAAAAATTGGAGTTCTTGAAAAATAACAACAAACAAAAATGCGTTCAATGGTGCGAAAAATATAAAATTTAATTTGATGTATTATTTGTCCTAATAAATTTCAATTTACATTTTATAATATCACAATCTTTAGGCATTGACAGTGATTCTTTATTTTTCAACACAAAAGGAATCTCTATATGTGGTCCAACCACATCGTCTTTATAAGACAATGGTTTTCCATATCCATAATAATAATCATTGTATAATGCAATGCGTGTTTGAATCGTGTTTGTCGCCCGTTTAAATGTCCGCGTGCTGCTTTTGACTGCACCTTGTTGAGCAAATTGAGGATTGCTTGTTTTATAGACTGCCAATTTACATGCGCCATTTACTGGCTGACACATTGAGTTGTATGTATTTTCTTCTGTGTTTTCTACAGATTGAAAATCAAATGATTTTTGTTGATATGTCTGACAACGATTGTTGCGATATTGTTGAAGATTTGTATAATATATGTTTGGTAAATTCGCATTTTTTGTTATATTAGAACTCGTAGGCAAAACGCGAACAATGGCGTTTCTCTCTTGATTACAACAATACTGGCGGCTTTGTGTCTCTGCTTGCGGTTTTTCTGTCAAGTTCGTCGTCGGTTGCCAATCATCAATGATTCCAATGCCTTGACATGTTTGACAATCTCGGTCCAATGTTGCAGTGTTTGATGTTTCTGTTGCCAAATTTGGTTTCACTGAAAATCCACCTGGAATATCCATCATTTGACCAATTAAAGAACCTCCTCCAGTGGACGATTTTACCAAACGACTTGGTTGATATGGATTCAGGGATGTTATTACAATGCCTTTTCGATAATGCTGAATTGGTCTTGGTAATCCGAATTTTTGTGGCGCTGAATTCGTTGGGTCTTTATTTGTCAAAGGACGAATGTTGCCAGATGTTATACCAACCGGATTGCTAAACACACCTGTCCCTTTCCATGATTTATATCCGCCTTGATTGGCGCGATTGTTGTATGAATTCATGCCTAATGGATAAAATGCGGATGACATCTTATTATTACAAGAGAGAAATTAATATGGCACGCTATTATACAGTCTTGTGTGGCTGTGTTATACTTATCGGAATGCAACATGGTTCATTTATTTTGCCAGAAGCATTCTGGAAATATTTGGATTTCATCAAGTTCTCTCTTGTTTTGATAATATTGGCCCGATTGGTATCAATCGTTTCTACATTGAGACGAAGAAGACGGTCACTGCTTGAAACCGCACCTTGTTGAGCGAATTTATAATTGGACGGTTTATATTGAACTTTTTCACATCCACGAGGATTCGATGGGGTCAGCGTCTCTGCATCTGGCAATAAAGATGCAGCATATTCTATTTCCAGATTCGGATTACAATTTGCATTATATAGGTTTTCCTGAGAGAGAGGTGCGCCAGGTTTTACTCTGGAATCTCCTGATGTCAAATAATTGAATTGTTTTTGGTCAAATGTTTGACACCGATTGTATAAATAATCATTCGTAGTAATATAATAGTTTTTCTTTAATTTTGTGCTTGCAGGACGAACTCGACGCAATGCGTTTCTCTCTTGATTACAACAATACTGACGGCTTTGTGTCTCTGGTTCAGGTTTTTCTGTCAAGTCAGTAATCGGTTGCCAAGTATCGATGATTCCAATGCCTTGACATGTTTTACAATCTCGGTCCAAGGATGCATTGTTTGTTGTTTCTGTTGCCGAATTTGGTTTCACTGAAAATCCACCTGGAATATCAATCATTTGTCCAATTAAAGAACCTCCTCCAGTGGACGATTTCACCTGTCTACTATTTTTGGAATCGTCAAGTGAAGTAACAGAAATACCTTTTCTATAATGCTGAATTGGTCTTGGTAATCCGAATTTTTGTGGCGCTGAATTCGTTGGATCATTGTTTGTCAAAGGACGAATGTTGCCAGATGTTATACCAACCGGATTGCTAAACACACCTGTCCCTTTCCATGATTTATATCCGCCTTGCGGCAAACGATTGTTGTATGAATTCATACCTAATGGATAAAATGCAGTTGTCATAATAATAATATTAAGAGAGAATATATATATTCATGGATTTATTTATGTCAATTCTGATAAATGCATTGCTCTTTTTATTTACACTTCTCATTTTAATTCAGGTATATCAAATACATCAAGTAAAAGAAGGACTAGACCCAGGACAAACGACATACCAACCATATGATCCGAACAATCCAGCCATATTAGCACAACAAAATGCCGGCAACATTCAAGTTCTTAAAGAACAAATGGATGAATTGAAAGGCATAAAAGGTGAGGTTGAAGATATTAGTAAAAATCTATATACTTTAACAGATCAAGTCAATGAATACATGGTTCAACAGGGGACATCGGCTCAATCTCAATTGCCAAGCGAACCTCCTACATTTACTGGATTAGATGAAGAGGCTATATAATTTATATTCTTATTGAAATATATAATGCCTAATATATTTCAAGATGTGTTAAGTGATGCGAATGCAGTCCAAGAAAAATTGCTCGGTCCAGACTATCCATATTACAAAAATATAAAAACACCGAGTGAAATTGGCATGAGTTCTGATGGAAATATGGGTGCGCTTGGGAGAAATATTACCGGAATGATAAATTACGCGTCATTATTAGTAAGCGGCAATTCAACCGCGTCAGCAACAGGTGGTCCTCTAGGTAATAAATTCTTTTTGAAAACAGGGGCGACATGTATAGACAAGGACACAAACAAAGAAGTAGACAGATATATTTATGTAAACAATGTTCCTCAAGGAAATGTGCCGTTTATTTCATCTGGAATGGGTGTGAACTTTACTGAATTTAGGGGATTGATTCCTGGCACAATTAGCAATCTCAATGTACTCAATCCTTTTGGAATAATGGGGGCTTTTCTTGCTGGGTCAAGACCTCCTTGTCAAAATGTAAAAATGCAAACAATTGATGCGCATAATAACCATTCTTCTGAAATGCACTATTTAACCACAGTTGACATTCAAAACATGGACCCGTGCAATTTTCCTGGTGGAAGAAATCCAGTCACTGGAAGACAATGCAAAGAGGCGTTTGAACCCGACCCCGAATTGAAAATCCCCGACGATTTTTTGGCGCAAACAGTTATTTGGTTATTTTGTGCACTCGTTATTTATATCATTTATAGATTGATGAGTAAATCTATTTCTTAACATGCCTTTTTTAATCTTATTGCCATCATTCATTTGTGAAAGTAATTGAACCCAAATATAAAATTCATTTACCCACAGCAACAACAGAAAAATACACTTTGCAATAAAAGAAAAGACTTAAAAATAAAATTGAAATATAATAATGCCCTTGTAAAAATGTCAAGAAATAACAAAATGACATCCACGAATGAACAAACCTACAACGTTAAAAATGAACAATATATTGAAGACCCTTGGACAATTATTGAATCATATTTTAAAGCGCATCATTTGGAGCGTCTGGTTCGGCATCAACTGGAATCCTATAATAATTTTGTGGGATATCAAATCAATAAAACAATAGAAATGTTTAATCCTGTCACGATTGCGTCTGACAATGATTATGACCCGGTAAGTAAAAAACATTCTCTGGAAATAGTAGTAAATTTTGTCAACTTTCAAATATATCGTCCGCAAATCCACGAAAACAATGGCGCAACGAAATTAATGTTTCCACAAGAAGCGAGATTACGCAATTTCACATATGCATCGGCAATGACTATTGATTTAAACATCAAATATGTTATTAGAACCGGTCCTGGATTGGACAGCGTGCAAATTCTACACAAGGCGATTACTAAAATTCATATTGGAAAATTGCCTATTATGTTGAAATCCAGCATTTGCGTATTAAATCAATATAAACACGTGGAAAATATGCAATTAGGCGAGTGCAAATATGACGCAGGAGGCTATTTTATTATTAACGGTTCTGAAAAAACAGTCTTGGGACAAGAACGAGCAGCAGAAAATCGCATACAGTGCCACAATGTCAGTAAAAATAACACCAAATACACCTGGATTGCGGAAATGAAGTCTGTCCCGGATTTCAAATGTATTTCGCCAAAACAAATCAATGTCATGGTGAGTTCTAAAAACAATGGCTTCGGATATGCAGTCTATGTTCAAATTCCACGCATCAAACAAGACATTCCACTCTTTATCGTATTTCGTGCAATCGGCGTGATTAGCGACAAGGAAATATGCGAGAAAATCCTACTGGACTTGCACGTGCCCCAATACAATGAAATCTGCAATAATTTGCAAGCATCTATTATTGAAGCAAATGGACATTTAACACAAGAAGAATGCATTAAATATATTACGAGTTATGCCATGTTTACGCCGATTAATATGGACCGCGAAACCGGAGCAAAGAAAAAATTGGACTTTACCATGGACGTATTGAATAACGATTTGTTCCCACATTGTCACAACAACCAGCAAAAAATATATTTCTTGGGATACATGACATTTCGTATTCTCTTGGCGAATTTTGATATGGCGAAACCAGATGACCGCGATTCATATTTGAACAAACGCGTCGACTTGACCGGCACATTGCTAAACAATCTGTTTCGCAACTATTTCAACAAATTAGTCAAAGATATGGAGAAACAAGTCATTCGCGAAATTAACAATGGGTCTTGGAAATCGCGAGATGATTATGAAAACATTATTAACATGACCAATATTTACAAGATTATCAAATCCACCACCATTGAAAACGGTTTGAAACGCGCATTGGCAACCGGCGATTTTGGCGTGAAACACACGACAAACAGTAACAAGGTCGGCGTCGCACAAGTGTTGAATCGGCTGACCTATGTCAGCAGTTTGAGCCATGCTCGCAGAATTTCCACACCGACGGACAAAAGTGGGAAATTAATTCCGCCGAGGAAGCTGCATAATTCAAGCTGGGGATTCCTGTGTTTGACAGGTGATGTTGATGTGTTGTTGTCAAATAGAATGGATACTAAAAAAATAAAAGACATTAGAAATGGCGATTGGGTCAACACTGTAAACCGCGAGACTTTGTTGGATGAACCCTCTGACATGTATCAATATTTTAGCAAAATGCCTGACAAACTATATGAAATCACGACGATTAGTGGGAGAAAAATAAAGGCGACAGCAGACCATCCATTCTTAGTAAAAGTCGGAAGTGATGGCAAAAAGTATGAAATGAAAAAAGTGTCAGACTTGTCTCTTGACGACAAGATAATCATTCGTCATGTGTCTCGGTCTATTCCAGATGAAAACACGACGGTTGTTATCATTCGTTCAGAAGATGTGTTGGACCATTATCGCATGGATTTACTTGAATCAAATCTATTGAATGTGATAATTCCCACTTTTAAATTAAAAATTATTGCCAGATTGATTGGATTCGGGGGAACTGTTGAAATGTATGATAAATATTATAGAACGTCATTTAGTGTTGGGGATAAATATGATGCTTCTCAATTAGCAGATGACATTAAACAATTGGGATTTGGAAGTCCTTTTATTACTAGAAACTTGACTGGAATTAATGATAATAATACTTGGCAAGTTAATAAAGATGGAGCATTTGCTTATTTCATGAGTTTGATGGGAGCATTTGTTAAAACACAATATGGAACAAATGAATTGGTGCCTACTTGGTTGTTGGACGCCGAATCATCCATAAAGCGTGAGTTTTTATCAGGAGTTCAAGGAAGTAATAGAATAATTGTTGGTAATGAATTCATATTCCAAATTATAGATATGTTTAAGAAATTTAATATTAAATGTCATTTTAATCAAGCAAACATTATCTTTGAAAAATCAATAGATAATTTAATTAGACATTGTGAACTAGTTCATTATGCATATTCTGAAGAAAAACGAAGAAAATCAGCACCAAGAATAGAACATTTGAAGACTAGAAATTTTATGAATGATACAACATATGACGATTACGCAAGATTTATTGAAGAAAATTTGGTTCACAATGGATGTGTTAGTGTCCCAATATTTTCAATTTTAGAAATAGAACCTGAATTAGTTTATGACTTTACTACTATGAGCGAAAATCATTCGTTCGTTGCTTCTTCGTATGTTCTTTCGAATTGTCCATCAGAGTCTCCGGAGGGTGCATCAGTAGGCATTGTCAAGAATATTAGTTACATGACACACATCACAATCCATTCAAATTCCTTGCCACTCTATGAATATGTCTTGCCGTTTATTCGAAAAATAGAAGAGATTGAATCCAGTCATGAATTATACGACAAAGTCAAGGTTTTTATTAATGGTGCATGGTTGGGAATCACAGAACAACCACATGAACTCTTTCTCAATTTGAAAGAGAAAAAATACAAGGGCATCATCAACATTTATACATCTATTGTATTTAATTATAATTTGAAAGAAATACGCGTGTGCAATGATGGCGGCAGAGTTACTCGCCCTGTGTTGCGTATAAAAGATAAAAATATATTGATTAGTCGCGACATTCTTTCGCGATTAAAATCTGGCGACCTAATTTGGGACAATCTATTGACGAGCAGTGTCTTGGAGAATTCCGTAATTGAATACATTGACCCAGAAGAACAAGCCTGGTCAATGATTGCGACCTTTCCAAAAGACATTATTTCCAACAAGGGACACAACATTGTGAAATACACTCACTGTGAAATACACCCAAGTACCATTTTTGGAATATTGGCTTCGTGCATTCCGTTTCCCGAACACAATCAATCTCCGAGAAATACCTATCAATGTTTGGACATAAATGAAACAGTTTTAATGAGCGATGGAAGTAAAAAAAGAATTGCTGACATTATCATTGGAGATGAAGTTGTTTCATTTCATCCAGAAACAATGGAAACAAGCATTACAAGAGTGTCTCATCATTATGTTAGAGAAACCTGTAAAAAAATGTATAAAATAACAACTGTTAGTGGGAGAGAAATTATTGCGACAGAAGACCATAAATTTATGACAACTCATGGATGGATGGAAGTTCAACAAATGATTCCAGGAGATACTAAAATTGGGATTTATTCTGGAGGACATTCATCAATAGAACATTTTGCAAAAATAGAATACATTAAATATAAGGCGCACAATGCATTCTCTAGTTTATTAAAATTTAACACATGGATTAATACGCAAGCCAATGCTACCTATAAAAATGCTCTCTTTATTGAAATACAAAGCATCACTCTGGTTGAAAATAGATTAATCTCGGACATTACAGTTGAATCAGAGAATCATAGTTTTATTGCAGGTGATAATTTCTTATCAAGTAATTGCGCTCAAGGCAAGCAGGCAATGGGTGTCTATGTGACAAACTACGAAAATCGCATGGATAAAACAGCCTATGTATTGAATTATCCGGCAAGACCTTTGGTTGACACGCGTCTCATGAATTTAATACATTTGAATAAAATTCCGTCGGGAACAAATGTGATTGTCGCAATCATGACACACACCGGATACAATCAAGAAGACTCGCTGATATTTAATAAAGGGTCTATTGACCGCGGCTTATTTGTCACGACAATTTATCACACGGAAAAAGACGAGGACAAGCAGAAAATCAACGGCGACGAAGAAATACGATGCAACCCGGACAAGACCAAGACCAAAGGAATGAAAATGGGCAATTATTCTAAAGTGAACAGCAAAGGAGTTGTTCCAGAGAATACACTTGTGGAAAATCGCGATATTATTATTGCAAAAGTTGTTCCAATCAAGGAAAATCGCAATGATAATACAAAAGTCATCAAGTTTGAAGACCAGAGCAAGATATACAAGACGACAGAAGAGACCTTTATCGACAAGAATTATATTGACCGAAATGGCGAAGGATACAATTTCGCCAAAGTGCGACTCAGGACATTCAGGAAGCCGGTGATAGGAGACAAATTCTCTTCGCGTCATGGTAAGTCTTTCGTGCTTAATTATTATATTTATGAATTGAAATCTAAACAAACTCTTGTTTATAGGCCAGAAAGGAACGATTGGTAATATTCTACCAGAATGCGACATGCCTTTTACGGCATCAGGACTCAAACCGGACATTATTATTAATCCGCACGCAATCCCCTCTCGCATGACAATTGGTCAATTAAAAGAGACGGTGTTGGGCAAAGTGTTGGTGGAACTCGGACTCTTTGGCGACGGCACATCGTTTGGCGATTTTGAAGTCAAGGACATTTGTAGTGAATTATTGAAATTGGGATACGAAGCACACGGCAACGAATTGTTGTATAATGGATATACCGGCGAACAACATGAATGCTCGGTGTTTATGGGACCCGTGTTTTATCAGCGACTGAAACACATGGTAAATGACAAAGCTCACAGTCGTTCCATTGGACCCATGGTGAATTTGACACGACAGCCGGCAGAAGGACGAAGCCGCGATGGAGGACTGCGATTTGGAGAAATGGAACGCGACGCAATGATTTCGCACGGCGCATCGCGGTTCACACGAGGACGACTCTATGACGCGTCTGACAAATATTCCGTATATACATGCAAAAAATGTGGAATGATTGCTGCCTATAATGATGAAATGCATATTCATCATTGTAAAACATGTGACAATCGCACCGATTTTGCATATGTGGAATTGCCGTTTGCGTGCAAATTGTTGTTTCAAGAATTAATTACAATGAATATTGCCCCGAGAATCATGACGGAGAATTGAATGAAGATTATTTATATCCTTTATTAGATTTTGGCTTGTATTTTGTTTAGATTTGATTTAATTATAATATTTCTTTTTTGGTTGTCCTCCGCATAGTTTTAGATTTTGTGTGAAAAGGTTAAATGTTTAGCAAATTTTCGTATTTTTTTATACTATTTTCTAGTCCATCTAATTCTAAATTTAAATGATTTAATACATTTCCATTTCCACAATAATTATT
>Ga0194035_1001908_pt1 | contig 10538 bp, 7 predicted proteins | sample JunL2320m_MetaG_FD_148680 | JGI IMG/M metagenome (GOLD analysis project Ga0194035, IMG submission 148680) | Anoxic zone freshwater microbial communities from boreal shield lake in IISD Experimental Lakes Area, Ontario, Canada - Jun2016-L239-20m | ecosystem: Environmental > Aquatic > Freshwater >...
GGGGTTCTGGGCGAAATGACGGCAATGCGATCTCGGCCATCGGGAGACCTCCTGAGCTGAATGGAGAGACTTTCTCTCTATCTCTTCAGCTCGCGGGACATCCGGTTTACAGGGGTGGCCCCCTAGTGCGGGGGTTCGGGCAACCCAGTAACCAATTTCCCGGGATCCACCTCAAGCCCAGCAGCAATCTTGACGATCGTCTCCAGCCGGAGACTGCGCTGACCGCGCTCCACCTTGCCCAGCTGAGTCCAGTGAATGCCGCACCGAACAGCAGCCGCTTCCTGGCTGAGACCGAGTTGGAGCCGACGCTGCCTGACCCGTTCGCCAAACATACGAGTAGTCGGGTTGAGCGCGGAGGACTCGCTGCTGGGCATGTCTTCCAACCTCGTACGGCTCGGGCGTAACAGGCCAGAGCATATCGTACGCATGTGTGTTGCACCCAACTGTTATAGGCCTTATAGTTGATATGGGGGAACCGGAACGGTTCACGTTCAGACGCGCGGGGAGGCGACAAATGGCCAGTAGACCCCTATCCGAATTGATCACGGTGCAGGCGGCAGCAGACCGGCTCGCCGTCAGTCGCTGGATGATCTATCGCCTGATCTGGGAGAACCGAGTCGCATCGGTACAGATAGGCAGATGCCGTCGGATTGTTCGGCAGTCTTTCGACGACTATCTCTCGAGCTTGATTCAGGAATCGGCTTGACGGTTGCGCGCGGTAAGTCGAAACGTAACGCCAACGGCTTGGGCGGTGTCTACCGTCGCGCCGACGGCCGGTGGGAAGCGAAGGTTTTCGTCAACACACCCGATGGGCGACGCAAACGAATCAGTATCTACGGCAACACACAACGCGCCGTCCTCGATGAACTCACCAAAATTCTCGAGCAACAGCGGCGCGGAATACCCACTGCAACAACGACCTTGACCATTGCCGACTATTTGACCTACTGGCTTAAGCACATCGCAGAACCTCGCATCCGGCGAACAACCTACGCAACATACGAGGGTGACGTACGTCTGCACATTATTCCCGGAATCGGCGCGCGCAAGTTGAAGTCGCTGCAGCCAGCTCATATCCGCGCCTGGCTAGCGGGGCTACAGACCACGTGTCAGTGCTGCGGACAGGGTAAAGATAGCGCCCGGGCCAAGAAATCTCAGGCGCGATGCTGCGCCCTGGATCCGCCTCAATGCTGTAACGATGTGTTGTCGGCGAGTTCGATCCGTCATATTCTGCGGGTGCTGAGGGCGGCCCTTCAGGCTGCGGTCGATGAAGAACTGCTCAGTCGCAACGTTGCGCGGTTAGTCCATCTTCGCGCCAACGACATTCGTGCAGCACGGGCATTCACCCGGGCGGAGGCGCTTCGCTTCCTCAAAACCGCCGAAGAACACCGGCTATACGCGTTGTGGGCGGTAGCACTGTCCATGGGTCTTCGGCGGGGTGAAGCCCTCGGACTCCGATGGGAAGAAGTCGACCTTGAAGCCGGCCGAATCACGATCAATCGGGCCCTTCACCGCGTGGACGGCAAATTGAAGCTAGAGAACGTCAAGACGCAAGGTTCCGCAGGAGTTCTGCCGCTCCCCCATGCCTTAGTAGCGATCCTGGTAGATCACCAACGACGCCAACTCAAGGAAAGACGGACCGCCAGCTCATCATGGCGTGAGAGCGGGTTGGTCTTTACGACAGCCAGCGGCGGGCCCGTCGAACCCCGAAACGTCAACCGCATGTTCAGCAGTCTGTGTAAATCCGCGGGCGTGCCCCAAATCCGAGTACACGATCTGCGGCACTCGTGCGCCACCCTGCTGTTCACCATGGGCGTCGAGCCAGCCACCGTCCAAAAGATCCTTCGGCACAGCTCCATCACCGTAACGACAGGCACCTACGTCGAAGTCATCGAAGCGGTCAAGCGCGAGGCCCTGGACACCATGAGCTCACTGCTCAATGGAATCGAACCGACACTGGGCGGTTTTTAACTCCGGGATCATGGGCGTTTGTGAAAGGGATTTGCGTTGGTGGTCGTTGCGAGAATGGCCTGAACTCGGCTTCTACTGGCTGGTTGAAGACAGCTGCAAGCAACTGTTGCTTGCCTCCCGGCGGAGCGCACGGGTTGAAACCGGGCGGGCTACGTTTGCACCCGGCTGGCATCTCGTAGATTTTTGACAGGTGTCAACACCTTAATCATCGCCGCTGATTTTTTGCACCTAGGCAGTACCTAATTGCAGATCCACTACAGACCGACCCACCGCGGTAACTGTCGTCAGAACTGTCGTCACACCGGTGTTCAGCTGCCGCAAAAAAGGTCATCTTTCCTGGTGGAGCTAAGGGGATTCGAACCCCACGGTCACAAGGCGGGAAACTGCTGTTGAAGTGTGTTTATGACTCCGATCCCCCACGCGAAACTACGCCAGTGCACGCGAGGTGACGTGGGGGTTTAGTGAACCTTGTTGACGGCGTCAACAACCTCCTGCAAGCCCATTCCGTGTCAGAGAGTTGACATGTCAACGGTTGTTGACCACCAACGGAGTTATAGGGCAGTTCTAGTCCTAGTCACACCGCGCTCTAGTCCGAGTCAAATCGCGCTTGAGGCGAAGGGATCAACGGGTCGATCCAGACCTGAGACCCGAGTGCTGCTCACCCTCGTCGGTGCCAAAGTTTTTATAGTGCGGCTGTTAGGGCCGACCCCCTACCCGTGAGGGGGTTTTATAGCGTGGCTGTTAGAGCTAATCCAATTCAGCTACGCGCCTGTACTCAAGCAGGGTTGAGGAACGGCTTCCCCCCTCCGAGCGCACCGGCCTGAATCTCCCGCTCCAATGCCAGGGCCGTGCCACCATCGGCAGTCTCGACGTAGCGGTAAGCGAGATGGTCGTGGATGTATTGGGGGGTCATCTTGTCCAGGGAGAGATCCCCGGCCCCGATCTCCACCTGCTGATTGGGCAGGAGCCGAGGCACGACGAAGCGGTCACATACATACACACAAAACTGATCCCCACTGCGACGACCCGAGGCGTGGGAGTTCAACCTCGACCACAACCCCTTGGCCTTACGCGGCTCACCGGGGGCGGCGATGTGTTCGGCGGTGAGACCTCGTCCGGCCATCCCGACGTAGATGAGGTTGGTGTCCTCCCAGATGGTGTAGACCCCGGCTGCGATCCTGGGCACCGACTCATGGGGCCAGTCGGCGAAGAGATACGGCGTGCCGGTCTCTAACCCCAATAGCGGGTTCATCGACTACGACCGTCGCTTGCGCGAAGCCCATCAACCAGATCGCGTGATGACAGAAACAGTGTTTCTTCCAGCCGGGTCGATGTCGCTGCCCTGAATGGTGACATAAATACAATTGCCATCAGGGCTAACTGCAACGCCGTTAGGGGCGTTGATGACCCCGATCTCATTGATGACCTGGTTAGTGGCGGTGTCGATAACTGCAACTGTCTTGTTCGATCGGGTGGCATACAGGCGGGAGCCATTAGGGCTGACCGCCAGACCTGAGGTTGAACCGACCTGAATAGAGGCGACCACTGTGCTGGTGCCGGTATCGACAACAGAAATCACGCCGGTGACTCCACTGACATACAGGCGGGAGCCGTTGGGGCTGACCGCCATCGGCCAAGCCCAATCAGGGACTGCGAATGTCTTCGTGACCTTGTTGGTGGCGGTGTCGATGACCGATATCAAGCCGCTCCCACCTCCAGGCGGTTCGCCACCGACGAATAGTCGGCTGCCGTCGGGGCTGAGCGCTACCCCGATGGGCGAGAACAGAGTTCCATTGTGGATGTCTCCAACATCAATGGTGTTAAGCACTGCGTTGGTTGCGGTGTCTATCACTGAGACGGTATGACTGTTTTCGTTGGTGACGTATACGCGGGTGCCGTTGGAGTTGACCACAATTCCCGTCGGAGCGTTACCAGTAACGACCGTCTTGACCACCGTGTTGGTATTCGTGTCAACCACCGATACTGAATTAGTACCTTCGTTAGCGACATAAACGCGGGTTCCGGCGGGGTTGATGGCCAAAGCCCGTGGTTCGTACCCGACCGCGACTGTCGCAATTAGATTTTTGGTGGTCGTGTCGATCACGGAGACGGTCTGCGATAACCAGTTCGTGACATAGGCGCGAGTACCCGTCGGGCTGACCACAATTTTTTGCGGGTACATGCCGACAGGGACTGAAGCCGCGACCGTGTAGGTCTCATTTCCCTGATTGGAGGGGAAGGGGCTGACCGCTACCGTGACCGGCACAACTGCCGATGCGCCATAGTCATCGGTGATGGTCACCGTGAATGAGTCAGTTTTATCTACCGACGTCGCGGTCGGTAGTGAAGCATTCTGTCGGGCGATGGAAGTCGGAGCATACATGAATGCACCAGTTGTGTAATCGACAACCAAGCGGCCCTTGGCCGTATTCGCGGTTCCGCCATACGTTAGAACGTGACCGTTCGGATTAGTGGCATTGATCTGTCCAGACACCACACCAGTCGCGGAGTCGGGACTGCCCACGGTGGCGGTTCCACCGAAAGATGCGTTGTTATCGGTGGCTCTACCAATCGACACAGTCACTGGAACGGAGACGACACCACCATGCTGATCGTTGATTGCGATGACGAAACGGTCTGTTTTGTCTGCAAGTGTTGCGTTCGGGGCAGCGGCAGTGTTGAGCGCGGCCGCCGTCGGCGTGTAGATGAAGGACCCTTCGATGACGGACAAAACGTTATGAGTGAGGCTGCCCTTTGCGGTGGTTACTGGAAAGCTAAAGGTCAGTGAGTCGCCGTCTGGGTCGGTTGCGCTGAGGGTTCCATTCACCGTCCCGGTGGAGGCCGATGGTGAACCGACACTGATGGCACCGACAACTGGGGCGGAATTGGTTGAACCGATGTCCACGCTCACGGGAATTGATGCTGTTCCACCCGTTCCGTCGTTGATCGTGACGATGAAACTGTCCGTCGTACTAGAAGCAGTCGCGCCGTCCTGCGCAGCGGCATGTCGGGCCGTCTCAGTCGGGGTATAGATGAATTCACCACTGCTGGCATTGACGCTGACAGTGCCCTTGGACGTTGAGGTCGAGCCGCCGAAAGTCAGCGCGGCCCCCGCAGGATTGCTAGCCGAAACGCTGCCAGTGACAACACCTGTCCAAGGGTTGGGTGCACCCACCTGAACTTGGTTGTATCCGCCCGGTGCGAAGGGCAAGACGGTCGATGTGACTCTCGTCGTGGACGTGTGGCCGCTGTCGCCAAGCAGACCGAAAGTAATCAGATTTAAAAGACCTCCAAGGCCGTGGATGTGAAAGCCACTGGCAGCATCACTGACAGTGACGCCGAAGGAGTCAACAACTCCTGTGGCCGCAAAAGACGGATCAGGGGTGTAGGTATAGCTACCGTCGGAGCCGACAACCACTGAACCGTGACTTGGATCGCTAGTCACGCTGAACGTCAGCGTGCTGCTGTCGATATCGGTGGCAATCACGATCCCTTTCACCAAACCGTCCACACCTTGACCGGGACTGTTATCTGCGAACACTGGCGAGGACGGTGTCTGATTGAAGAAGAGGGCCGCGATCGGGTTGACGCTCTCCGCTGAAGCCCCTGTCTTCGCCACCGAAGCGCTCTGCCTACGGGCTGCGTGACGGGCTAACCGCGATGCAGAATCAGTCGCCGAAGCTTGCGGGTTTGTGCCAGAAAGTGGAACCGGCACAGCATCAGCCTTACCTGGCGTAACCAACGGGGAGTGAACTGTCACGGCAGCACTCGCCGAATTGGACAGATTTGTGCCGGAAGGCGTGGCCGCTGCGCCTGACATACCTGCCCGACTTCGTGTACCGATCGACGGTGTATCTGGACGGCTAGTACGGCTGCGCACCGATGAGGACGAAGCTGCCGGGGTGCCTGGCGCACTGCTAGATGCAGCGTTACCAGTCGAGGACGACGCATCCTCCGAAGAAGCCCAGGCCACTTCACCACCCCATGCAGTGATCCCGACACCGATCCCCAGGGCGACCGCTAGACCACCGATACGCCCTACGAAGGCCGCGGCATGCAAATCAGCAACCCCCCGCCTCAGTGTGATCACGCAATTTTCACAGAAACTGTTGCGTATGTGACCCCGCCGTGGCTGTCGTTGACGAGCACGGTGAAGCTGTCTGTTTTGTCGTCGGTGGTCGCACCTGCGTTATGAGCTATACGCCACGCAGCCGTGGTAGGGGTATATGTAAATGCGCCCGTATTGGCATCAACAGATACCGAACCGTCCTTCATCGAGGTTCCACTGGCCATTCCGCCGCCGGTCAACATGTACGTGAGGACATCCTTGTCGGCATCGGTAACCGTCACCTTCCCCGTAACTGTCCCCGTCGATGCGTTCGGTGCGCTGACAGTCGGCGTGCCAGCGACCGGACTGGTATTAGATGCGGCAATTGGAACGCTCACAGGGATGGAAGAAGATGCGCCGTTTTTGTCGGTGACTGTGACACTGAAGGAGTCGGTGTTCGGTAGCACCGATTTGGAGATATCGAGAACGGATACGGTTCCTGTGACGGTTTGCCGGAAAGTCGTGTTGTCGTAGTAAGTTTTCTCTGAAAGGACGTAGGCCCTGTTGCCATCTGGACTGAGTGCGACGCTGTCGATAGTGTCAGGCGAAACGAAGAATGATCCACTGATCGTTGCGGTGCGCGTATCAACCACAGAGACCTGGCTCGATGACCCAAGGTAGGCGCGCGTCCCGTCAGGGCTAAAAGCGACGCTTCGCACGTACTGCGGTAGGGAAATATTCTTAGTGACAGCGTTCGTGGCGGTGTCAATCACAGAGACACCACCGTAATTAGCCACGTAGACCGACTTACCGTTAGGGCTCGCGGCAAGCATTGTGATTCCGTTGGGAACCTGAATGTTGTTTGTGATGAGGTAGGTCTTGGTGTCAATCACGGATACCGATGTGGCCGAACCTAAGTACAGACGACTGCCGTCGGGGCTGACGACAATATTCGTGATGTATCCCCAGGATCCAAAGTGATCGAGAATCGTGTTGGTGGCGGCATCAATGACGGAGATCGGCCCGTAGTCAGATGCGACAAAAAGACGCTTTCCATCAGGGCTAAACACCGCACTCCGAGGTGAGCCCAGCGTTACGTCCAAACCTTGCTTGTAGGTCTTGGTCACCGTATTCGTTTGCGGGTCAACCAGCGCAATCCCACCGTAATAGCGCGGAATCGCGGCGTGTGTCCCATCGGGGCTGATCGCAAGGGCGAATGACGCAACGTTCGGATCGGAGCTTGAGATTGTGGCGATGACGGCGTTGGTGGCGGTGTCGATCACTGCTAGTCCACTGGTTCCGCACGCAACATAAGCGCGGGTGCCGTCCGGACTGAGGGTCACAACCGCCCCACCTGTATAAACGTTCAAGTTCGACGTAGCACGGATAGTTGCGATAGAAGTTACGGCCAGAACCGATGCTGCGTGGCGAGCCGTCGCCGTCGGCGTGTAAGTGAAGGCTCCTGTGGAAGAAACAGAAACTTTTCCGTTCGCTGTCGTGATGGTCGCAGCTGTGTACGTCAGAGAGTCACCTTCGGGGTCGGTGGCGTTGACATTTCCCGTAACCACACCGCTTGTTGCATTGATAGCCGTCGTCGGTATACCCGCAACCGGTGCAGAGTTGAGACGTGCAATTGTCACGTTGACCGCTACAACGACAGATCCGCCGTACCCATCGGTCACGTTCACATTGAAGGTGTCGGACTTATCAGCCGTCGTCGCTCCTGCCTTACCGGCATTCGACCGGGCCGATGAAGTGGGTGTGTAGGTGAAGGCACCGGTACTGGCATTGATCGTGACCGCGCCCTTCGACGTGGTGGTCGGCGCACTGTAATTCAGAGCGTCCTTATCAACATCAGTGGCCGCCACCGACCCAGTCACCACCCCGGTCGAGGCATTCGGTGTACCGACAGTGGCCTTGGGCACCGGGACGGCGTTGAGGGGGCTGATCGTCACCGTCACCGCTGACGTGACCGTGCCCCCCTTGCCATCAGTCACTGTCACCGTGACCGTATCCGTAGTGACTGAGGTCGCCGCACCACTCTGGGCGGCAGCGTGGCGGGCCACAGCAGTCGGGGTGTAGGTGAACACCCCCGCCGTGGTGATCGCCACCTTCCCCTTGGTCGATGTGGTGGCCTTGTAGGTCAGCGTGTCGCCGTTAGGATCAGTGGCCGTCACCGTCCCGATCACCGCACCGGTCGAAGCATTCGGGGTGCTCAGCACCACCTTGGAAATCACCGGCGGGGAGTTAGTGGTAGCCGCAGCAGACACCGTGGCCGCAGCAGACGCGGCTACCTGAGGCACTGTTTGGCGACGCGCAGCAGCCAACACCATCCACGACATTGGCGACTCCGTCGGCGCACCAGGATTCGATCCCAACAGCGGAGACCACACTGACTCCACCACCCCGCTCGCGACAGCAGGCTGGGCTTGAGCCGCACCCATCTGGGGCACATCAGCGACCGACGCGGGCACTGATGCAGTCGTCGTCACGCGCTGGACGACTGAAGCGGATGTGAACGGGCCAGGCACCCTGACACGGCTGGCAGAACTCGACGCAGCCGAGGACGGCAGCAGTTTGGGCGCCGACGCCTCAGGCACCGCCCCACCGGTCGCCGTAGTCACATCGTTGTGGGTGGTCGAGGAGCCGGAAGTCGGCCCATCGTTCACATCCGCAACAGGCGGTCGTGGCGTCCGACTGCTACGAGACCGTGCCGTTGAATCGGGGTTGCTGACCTTTGTCGCCGCCGACGAATCCACACTGGCCGTGGAATCGGATGAGTCGGCAGGTGCCGCCCACGCCACCCCCGCGCCACCGGTGGCTACACCGATCCCCAGGGCCACGGCTAAACCACCGACACGTCCCACATAGGCCGCTGAACGCATCCCAGTTCCTCCCCAAACTTGGGCACGGAGCTACACGCCACGAGCCAATCAAGACGGAGGCGAAGATGTCCCATCGCGGGACACCCACAAGAACGGCCAGACCTAGATCACAAGTGCTGCCGCCAAGCTCCCCAACCAGCGACAATCATGACACACAGGCGACCCTAGATATAAACCATTTCCGCTGATCCTGACCGTTAGACGGACTGAACGGTGCACTAGACCACGGTCACTCGGAAACAACAATCCGCAGGTCTAACCAGAGCCAGGCAACACTTCCTGAATCCGCCGCCCCAACTCCGCGAGCGTCTCTTCGGGTGCCATGCCGGTCTCCTCAGTACGCATCTTGATCAACATGGTCGCCAGTGCGGTCATGCCAGCCACCAGGTCGAGCATGTGGCTGCGGTCGGTGGGCACCCCCGACAGGTAGTCCATCGTCACCGGCCCGGCCATACGGCTGTCGGCGTGCGTCGCAGTCAGCAGGCCCAGGGCCGAAGTCAGAATCTCGTGGGAGGTGTCGTCGGCACTCACAGCCGCAGTGTCGCCCAGACCGTTCTGGGCCGCCAGTGAGTCACCGCCCCGACCACCGTGCACGATCACGGTCTTACAGATCGAGGGGAAACCCTGCCGCGCAGCCAACAACCCACAACTAGGCTCACGCCACAACGATCAATTTCACGTCGCTATGCTTATTGATGACCCAAATGCTTACGCCATTGTGGGTGACGGCTTAGACAATTACTAACTGTATCCAATTTGATACCAATATCCTGGAGCAGGATCGGAGATATACACAAAAGTAATGGAACCACGTGGTGAAATGTAACCTGGTGTTGCACGCACGGCTGAGACTGGGAAGGAAAACCCCGTGTTGGGGACGTTTTCAACAACCAACCAAATTGTCGGAGCTAAGGATATCTTAAAGCCAGTGCCATTGTTTACCCCATTAACGAATTGTATTGCACCCGAACCTGCTCCACCAACCTCCCCCGCAATTAACGTGATAACACGACCATTGACTCCTGGATTGGAGATCGAGTCAAAGGTGATGACTCCTGGATTGACGGCCGGGTCAAAGGTCTGACTTAAAGGGCCAAGTAGATACACATTGCTCGTATCATCACCCAGAACAATCGTATGGCCATTAGGAGACGTGCTGTTGGAATTAATACTGTAAAGCCCGGTTGTCCCTGTTGCACCGGTCGCTCCAGTCGGCCCTGCCGGTCCTGCCGGACCGGTCGTACCCGTCAGCCCAGTCGGCCCTGCCGGTCCTGCCGGTCCAGTCGCACCTGTCAGCCCTGTCGATCCTGCCGGGCCGGTTGTACCTGTCAGCCCGGTCGGCCCAGCCGGGCCGATCCCACCAGTCGGCCCTGCCGGTCCCACGTCACCAGTTGCCCCGGTGGGTCCTGCCGGGCCTGCGGGTCCTGCGGGGCCTGCGGGTCCAGTCGCCCCGACACCGCCGCCCGCGCCACCGGCTCCGCCCGCGCCAGGGGCGGGACCATCCCCCGCCGCACCACCGGGACCGCCTGATCCCCCGGTCCCGATCATGCTCAAGATTCCCTGCGGGCCACCTGAACCACCGTTGCCGCCCGCCACGCCCACCGTGCCGGTGCCACCGACACCGCCAGACCCGC
>Ga0194035_1001909_pt1 | contig 10538 bp, 10 predicted proteins | sample JunL2320m_MetaG_FD_148680 | JGI IMG/M metagenome (GOLD analysis project Ga0194035, IMG submission 148680) | Anoxic zone freshwater microbial communities from boreal shield lake in IISD Experimental Lakes Area, Ontario, Canada - Jun2016-L239-20m | ecosystem: Environmental > Aquatic > Freshwater >...
GCGGCGTACAGCCGTGCCGCGGCGCGGATATCGGTGGCGGGAACTCCGCTGAACTGCTCCATCGCCTCGGGGCTGTTCTCCGGCAGTCGGATGAATTCCTCCCACTCCCGATACAACTCGGGGTCGCAGCGCTGCGCGACGAACTCGGTGTTGACGAGTCCCTCGTCGACGATCGTGTGCGCCATCGCGTTCACCACGGCCACATTGGTGCCGGGCTGCAATTGCAGGTGGTATTCAGCCTCGATATGCGGCGAACGCACCAGGTCGATACGGCGCGGGTCGATGACAATCAGGCGCGCGCCCTCGCGCAGCCGCTTCTTCATCCGGGATGCGAACACCGGGTGCGCGTCGGTGGGGTTGGCCCCGATCACGACGATGACGTCGGAGGTGGCCACCGACTTGAAGTCCTGGGTTCCCGCCGAGGTACCGAAGGTCTGCTTGAGTCCATAGCCGGTGGGTGAGTGGCAGACCCGAGCGCAGGTGTCGACGTTGTTGTTGCCGAATGCCGCCCGGACCATCTTCTGCACCACGAAGACCTCTTCATTGGTGCAGCGCGAGGAAGTGATACCGCCGATGCTGTCGCGGCCGTAGGTGTCCTGAATCCCGCGCAGGCGATCTGCGGCATAGCTGATGGCCTCCTCCCAGGACACCTCCCGCCACGGGTCGGCGATGGTGTCCCGAATCATCGGCGCGACAACACGATCGGGGTGGCTGGCATACCCCCACGCGAAGCGGCCCTTGACACATGAGTGGCCCTCGTTGGCGCCGCCGTCCTTGTGCGGCACCATGCGGACCAGTTCGTCGCCGCGCAGTTCGGCCTTAAACGAGCAGCCCACCCCGCAGTACGCACACGTGGTCAGCACACTGCGGGTCGGTATCCCGAGTTCGATGACAGATTTCTCCGACAGCGTCGCCGTCGGGCAGGCCTGCACGCACGCGCCGCACGAGACACATTCGCTGTCCATGAAGTTCGTGCCGCCGGCACTCACCTTGGAGTCGAAGCCACGACCGACGATGGTCAATGCCAGGGTGCCCTGGATCTCGTCGCAGGCCCGCACGCAGCGGCTGCACACGATGCACTTGGACTCGTCGAAATCGAAGTAGGGATTGCTGGAGTCGGTCGGCGCATCCAGGTGGTTCTCACCGGCGAAGCCGTAACGCACCTCCCGCAGTCCGACCACACCGGCCATGTCCTGCAGTTCGCAGTCGCCGTTGGCCGGACAGGTCAGACAGTCCAGCGGATGGTCCGAGATGTAGAGCTCCATGACGTTTCGGCGTAGACGTTCGACACGCGGAGTCTGGGTGTGCACCACCATGCCCGGTTCCACCGGGGTGGTGCAGGAGGCCGGGGTGCCCTTCTTGCCGTCGATCTCGACCAGGCACAGCCGGCAGGAGCCGAATGGTTGCAGCGAGTCGGTCGCGCACAGCTTGGGTACGGCCAGACCGGCTTCGGCGGCGGCGCGCATCACCGAGGTCCCGGCCGGCACCGTCACCATCACGCCGTCAATGTCCACCGACACCATCTGTTCGGATGTCGATGCCGGTGTGCCGTGGTCAGGTTCCTTGAGAAGGGTCATTGTCGTGGCTGTCCGTTCGCTGATCGGTGGAAGTCCTCGCCGAAGTGCGCCACTGCGCTGCGCACCGGCAGCGGCGTGAGTCCGCCCATGGCACAAAGGGATCCGTCGGTCATTGTTTCGCAGAGCTCCTCAAGTAGTACAAGGTTACGCTCCGGGTCAATCCCGGCGGTGATCTTGTCGATGACCTCGACGCCGCGGGTGGAACCGATGCGGCATGGCGTGCACTTGCCGCAGGATTCGACGGCACAGAACTCCATGGCGAAGCGGGCCTGGGCGGCCATGTCCACGGTGTCGTCGAAAACGACCACCCCGCCGTGGCCGAGCATCGAGTTGGCGGCCAACAGGGCCTCGTAATCCATCGACACATCCAGGGCGGAATCGGGCAGGTAGGCGCCCAGCGGTCCGCCCACCTGCACCGCGCGCACCGGCCTTCCCGAGTACGTTCCGCCGCCGAAATCCTCGACGAGTTCGCGCAGGCTCACCCCGAAGGCGAGTTCGACAATCCCGCCGCGGGCGATGTTGCCGGCGAGTTGGAAGACCTGGGTGCCGCGTGAGCGGTCCACGCCCAGGGCCTGGTAGGCCGCCGGGCCGTCGGCCAGGATCTGCGGCACCGCCGACAGGGTGAGCACGTTGTGCACCAGGGTCGGCTTGCCGAACAACCCTTCCAGCGCCGGGATGGGCGGCTTGGGACGCACCATGCCGCGCTTGCCCTCGAGGCTTTCCAGCATGGCGGTTTCCTCGCCGCACACATACGAGCCCGCGCCCTCGACAATGCGCACATCGAAGGCCCGACCCGAGCCCATCACGTCATCGCCCAGCCAACCGTCGATGCGCGCGATATCGACCGCGGTGCGCAGAGTTCGGATCGCCGACGGGTACTCCGACCGCACATAAATCAGCCCGATGCTCGCCCCGACGGCTGTTCCCGCGATCGCCATACCTTCGAGCAGCGTGAAGGGGTCACCCTCCATCAGCATTCGGTCGGCGAAGGTGCCACTGTCACCCTCGTCGGCGTTGCAGCACACATACTTGACCTCACCGGGGGCCTCTTGGACGGTGCGCCACTTAATCCCGGCCGGGAATCCGGCGCCACCGCGCCCGCGCAGGCCGGAGGCCAGGACGTCGTCGGCCACCTCCGCGGCCGGCTTGGCCAGGGCGCGGCCGAGTCCCACCAGACCGCCGAGCCTGCGGTATTCGTCCAGGTCCAAGGGGTCAGCCAGGCCCACCCGGGCGAAGCTCACCCGTTGCTGGCGTGCCAGCCACGGAATCTGATCGACCAGTCCGTGCCCCAGTGCGTGCGGGCGGCCGTCGAACAGACCGGCCTCGATCAGTTCCGCGACATCGCCTGACGCGACGGGTCCGTAGCCGACGCGGCCGGCGGCGGTCTGGACTTCGACAAAGGGTTCCAGCCAGAGCATGCCCCGGGATCCGTTGCGGATCACCTCGACGGTGACTCCCCCGGCCTCGGCCAATTCGACGATCCGCGCCGCGACGTCATCGGCGCCTACCGAACACGCCGCCGAGTCACCGGGAACATAGATGCGCACGCTCACCGGGGCACCACCTGAGCGTTGACTACCGCGGCTCGCACCCGGCCGATATCGCACCGTCCGACGAGCCGACCGTTGACCATGACGGCCGGGCCGAGCGCACAGTTGCCAAGACAGTAGGCCTTCGCGAATTCGATTGCGCCCAAACCTGTTCCGGCTCCCAGCGTGACCCCGAAATCATGCTCGATCTGCTCGATCAGTGACCGGACGCCGGCGGCCTGGCAAGCTTCGGCAACGCACACCCCGACCACTACCGCGGGCGGCGGGGTCCGGCGCAGATCGTGGTAGTAGGTCAGCACGCCGATGACCTCGGCCCGGCTGACGTTGAGGAACTCGGCGACCACATTCACCGCACTGTCGCTGATGTAGCCCAGCCCGCGCTGAATGTGTTGCAGGCACGGGAGGATGAGCCGCTCTTCAGGCGGCAAAGATTCGAGCAGCGCGGCCTCCGCTGTCGCGGCTGACTGGCCCGACGTCGCTTTCCCTGTCAATGCATCACCGCCTAGCTCACCATAAGCCATCGACCTGCATAAACCTTACAATATAAGTGGACTTACCCAATTATTTCCGAAATGTTTCACCAAACCGATGACGGGCGCGTCACGCAAGGTCGAGTGTGGGCGAAGTCGGGGGTTACTGCGAAACAGTGGGGGGTCAGGTAGTCCAGTTCCGAGTTGCGAAGCCGCCTCATGGTGCTCTCGCTCATTGCTCAGCCTCGATGGCAACTAAATTTCACCGCTTCCTGCGGTGCCGGCTTGGGGGGAAAGACTCGGTATGGGATCTGTCGGACTGCTTTACGTTGGTGCTGTTTTGTTTCTCAATGGCTGCATGCTCCTGGGATGGGTCGATTCCCGGGCCGCGGTCCCGCTCAACATCTTCGTTGGCATTCTTCAGGTCGTCACTCCGACGTATCTGATCTTCACGGCCAACGGCAATAACGCTCAGATTCTGGGGGCGTCGGGTCTGTATCTGTTCGGCTTCACCTACCTCTACGTCGCCATGAATCTGTGGAACGACCTCGACGGCACCGGGCTGGGGTTCTTTTCCTTGTTCGTGGCGATCTGTGCCGTCGCCTTCGCGGTGATCAATTTCGGCAACAAGGACTACGCATTCGGCGTCATCTGGCTGTACTGGGCGTTCCTGTGGCTCTTGTTCTTCTTCCTGCTCGGGCGCGGACAAGAGTCGCTGACCCGATACACCGGTGCGGTAGCAGCCGTCGAGGGCTGGGTCACCGGCGCCATCCCGGCGTTCCTGCTCCTCACCGGCCGATGGGCCGACCTCGATAACAAGACCGTCGCCGTCGTCCTGGCGGTCCTCGGAGTGGTCGTCTTCGGCGGCCTCGCAGTACTCGCTCGGTCCGCACCAAGCCCGGCCCCGGCGCCCGCCTGAGCCGTCCCGTTCCATCATCAACTCTCAGCAAGGAAAGAGCACGACATGCCCAAGAATCTTTTCCCTCTCGATGACAAGAAGTCTTTCTCGGACCAAAAGCACGTCGGACACAACCGGTGGCACCCCGACGTCCCGGCTAACGTCACCGTCAAGCCCGGCGACGTTTTCCGGGCGGACTGCCGGGAGTGGTTCGACGGGGCGATCCGCAACGACGACTCCGCCGATGACGTGCGCGATGCGCCACTGCCCGGTGTGCACGTTCTCTCCGGCCCGTTCCGGGTCGAGGGCGCCAAGCCCGGCGATCTGCTCGTGGTGGACATCCTCGATATCGGCCCGTGCGACACCGAGGATCCGAAAGGTATCTCAGGTCAGGGTTGGGGTTACACCGGCATCTTCCCCACCGAGAACGGTGGCGGGTTTCTCACCGAGTGGTTCCCCGACGCCTACAAGGTGATCTGGGACTTCCGCGGTGGCGTCGCCACCTCGCGCCACGTGCCCGACGTGTCCTATGTCGGTATCCAGCACCCGGGGCTGATGGGCACCGCGCCGTCGAAGGAATTGTTGGCTCGGTGGAACAAGCGCGAGGGCGCACTGATTGCGACCGATCCCGATCGGGTTCCGCCATTGGCGCTGCCGCCCCTTCCGGACAGCGCGATCCTCGGATCGTTGAAGGGCAAGGACTTTGACAGGGTGGCCGGCGAGGCCGCCCGCACCGCTCCGCCGCGTGAGAACGGCGGAAATCAGGACATCAAGAACTTCACCAAGGGAACCCGGGTGTTCTATCCGGTGTTCGTCGACGGGGCCAACCTGTCCTTCGGCGACTTGCACTTCTCCCAGGGCGACGGCGAGATCACGTTCTGCGGCGCCATCGAGATGGGCGGCTACATGGTGCTCGGCGTCGACGTGATCAAGGATGGTATGGCCAAGTACGGCGTCGGAGAAAACGCCATCTTCATGCCCGGCACCACCGACCCGCAGTACAGCGAGTGGCTGGCATTCTCCGGCACCTCGGTGACACTCGAGGGTGAGCAGAAGTATCTAGACCCGTTCCTCGGCTACCAACGCGCGTGCCTGCATGCCATCGACTTCCTGGAGAAGTTCGGCTACAGCAGGATTCAGGCGCTCATGGTGCTGGGCACCGCGCCCATCGAGGGCCGGCTGTCCGGGGTGGTCGACATTCCCAACGCCTGCTCCACGGTGTATCTGCCGACGGCAATCTTCGACATCGACCTGCGCCCAGGCCACGGCAAGGTGCCCAAGGTGTCAGGCGGCAAGGCCGTGCCGAAGTCGCTGTGGAAGGACCACAAGGGTTGGGCGCCGCACCCCTGGAAGAAGTAACCGGGGCCCCGCCGGATCAGGGACGCGGCAGTTTCTGCAGCCGTGGGTCCGGCGGTGCCATCCGGGTCGGTCGGCTATTAATGCGGCCGCCCCGGGGGATGGACGTGACGACTTCAGGTCGATCCGATGTCTCATGGGTGGAGTCGATGAGGTTCATCCGCTTCTGGTCCACCGCCGACAACATGGGCGATGAGTAGACCCGCTTGGCTGGCTGACCGCACTGCGAGCAGTCCAACTCTTGCGGCGCGGTGCCGATCGGATAGCTGACCTCCGCCAGACCGTGATTGTCACAGGTGTAGCTGTATCGCGCCATATCGAACCCCCAGCTGCTTGTCGTGTATTCCATTGTGGCCGAGGGTAAGCCGATCCGTCATTGGTTTGGGAAGCCTGCTCATCGCAGGAGGTTGTCCACCACGGATGCGGTGATGATGTACCCGGTGTGACTGCCGAGCGAGCTGATCTGCGCGTCGACGGGCCAACGCCACGGCACCGGTGTTCCACCCAGTACCGGGAAGGCCACCGAGGTCACTGTCATCAGCGCGCTGCCGAACAGCAGGCTGGCAGCCGGTTCGGGTAGCCGCTTACGCAGCCATACATGGGCGATGCCGAATGCTGGACCATAGGTCCACCGCAACAGCAGGGCGATGGCCCCCGCCTGGCGCGGCTTCGGCTCGGGGAGTTTGAGAAGCGAGGCGACGATCTGTCCGGGCACCACGCTGTCGTCGTAGTCCAGGCCCTCGTGGGAGAACAGCCCCTCCACCGGTGTGCCGTCGGCCAGCGCTGTCACTCCCGTGTAGCGGCCGCGGCGCAACCGGCGTTCGAGGTGGTACCAGGTGGCCATGGTGGCAGTTCCGGCCGCGCCGGCCACCAGTCCGCGACTAAACCAAGGAAGCCGTGGTGCGCGTGTCCGCGCTTCGAGGCTCGACATCAGTCCCCTCCGCCGTTGGTCGATAGCGTCGCGGCGAACCTACCGCATGGCCTCGCGATCACGAACCCGGCCTCGGGCATTAGCATTCGATGCGGAAGGGAGCTCGACGATGCGCGCTAGTGCACTCTCGGCGGGATGCGGTGCGGTGGCGCTGCTCTCGATGATCACGCCCACCGCAGGTGCCGAACCGGATGAGGCTCCGGCTGACGGCTCCTTCACCTACCTGATCGGAAAGTGTTGGAATCCAGCCGATCCGGTGGTGGAGCGACCCTCGCAGGTTGTCTACAACTGCGACTCGACCTCGATCCTGGAGAACATGATGTGGCTGTCCTGGGGCCCTGACGGGGCAATCGGCAGCGGTATGGACAACTCTGTTGACTGCCAGCCCGACTGTGCGCAGGGTCCGCACCTCTACAACCCGGCCATCATGCACGCGTGGAATCCGGCGCCGCCGACGAAGGTGGGTTGCCCGGCCGATCTGCAGTTCTATACCGACTTGACCGTCGCCTACCCGTTGGGCGCGCCACCGTGGATCAAACCGGGCACAAGGTGGAGTCCCGACACCGAGTTCATCGAGATCGACGGCATGCCGGCTGTGCACTACACGAACCCGAACCCTTACAGCTGCACACCGCTCGCTCAGTGAGGGTCAGGTAGCCGCAGACAGCGGCAGGCCACCATCGCAAGATCCTGTGCTGCTTCCGATGGCGTCTTGGTCGGGGTCAAAAGATGGCTTTGGGCAAGGCGCACAACACTTTCCGCCATCACCCGGATATCGGCCTGGCTTGCCGCGGGGCACTGTTCGGTGACCCAGCCGTCGACAATCCGAACAGCATGTTCGATCAACGGCTCACCACGGGTCGTCAACAGCGGCAGCAATGACTGATCGCCGCCGTTGGCCGGCGCCCGGGTGAGGATCGTCTGCAGCAGCGCGTCATCACGCGTTGCCGACAGCATGAACTGAGCAGCATCGGCCACACCGCCCGCAAGGTCGCCCGGGTGCTCGGCCAACCGGGCCGCAACCCCGTCGAGGAATGTCGTCGTCTCGCGCATGACGAGCGCGTCGCCCAGTTCGTCCTTGGTGCCGAACTCAGCGTGCAGACTCTGCCGGCTGATACCGACCGCCGCGGCGATCGCTCCCATCCGGACCGCCGCCCAACCCCGGTCCAGCACCACGTCGCGAGCAGCCTCGAGTGCCAGCTCACGCAGCCTGGCCCGGCCGAAGGCACGGGTCTCGGCCTTGATGTCGATGACAGTCATGCTGGTTAGTCTAACCCGGACGACAGTTAGAGATGATCCGTAGCAAGTGCTTGACATTTTTAACTTTCTGTCAGATGCTCGTGTCATGACCGCTGTCATCACCCGGGCCGAGCGCCCCTATGACCCTGCCGACATCTCCTCATCGGAGTTCTGGGCAGCCACCGCAGACGACCGGGAGAAGGTCTTCGCTGAGCTACGCGCGAACCGGCCGATCTCCTGGCACCGTCCGGTCACGAACGGCATGTTCGCCGACCCCAACGATCAGGGCTTCTGGGCCGTGGTGCGGCATGCCGACCTCGTCGAGGTGACGCGGCGCCCGGGCGACTTCCTCTCCGGTAAGGGCATCACGTTCGAGTCGCTGCCGCTGGAGGTGCTCGACGCCGCGCAGGGCTTCATCGCGATGGATCCGCCCCGGCACACCAAGATTCGCCGCCTCATGGCGGCGGCATTCACGCCCAAGCAACTGGCGCGCATCGACGAGCACATCGTCGCCAACTCACGGAAGATCGTCGACGACATCGCCGGAAAGGGTGAGGTCGACTTCGTCACCGAAGTGGCATCCCTGGTTCCGATGAACAACATCTGCGACATGGTCGGCATCCCGGCGGAGCACCGCCGCACGGTTGCCTACGAGTCGCAGTTCGCCGACGGCTGGCGCGATCCGCGGCTGCTGCAGGGCGCCGACCCGTTGGCCCGGGTGTTCCAGACCGTCGCCACCATTCATGGAATCGCCCATGAACTCATCGCCGCCCGCCGCAGTAAGCCAGAGAACGATCTGATGACCGCCATGGTCCAGGCCGAGGTCGACGGTGAGCGGTTGACCGACGACGACATCTCGTCGATCTTCGCCTTGCTGATCATCGCCGGCAATGACACCACCCGACAGTCGATCTCCCACGGGCTCAAGGCGCTCACCGACTTCCCCGAGCAGCGAGCCTGGCTGATGGAGGATCTGGACGCACGCCTGCCGTTGGCCATCGAGGAGATCATCCGCTGGGCCACCCCGATCATGACGTTCCGGCGCACCGCCGCACACGACACCGAACTGGGTGGACACCACATCACCGAGGGCGACAAGGTGATCATGTTCTACAGCTCGGCGAACCGCGATGCCGAGGTGTTCGATCATCCTGAGCGCCTGGACCTCTCCCGTTCTCCGAATAAGCACGTCGCGTTCGGCGGCGGGGGAATCCACCACTGCCTAGGCGCGCAACTGGCCCGTCGCCAGCTCGCAGCCACGTTCCGGGAACTCCTGACCCGGCTGCCTGACATCCACACCGTCGGCGAGCCGGAGTTGGGTAACGGCAACTTCTTCCATACGGTGGTGTCCATGACCGCACAGTTCACGCCGCAGACGCGATGAAGATCGTCGTCGACAAATCCAAGTGCTCCTCGATCGGGCTGTGCGAGGCCACTGCCGCCGATATCTTCGAAATCGGAGCCGACGGGGCGTTGCACATCCTCATGTCCGAGGTGCCTGAAGACCGGCGAACTGATCTCGAGCAGGCGTGCGAGAACTGCCCCACCCAGGCACTCAGCATCGAGGGATAACGACGGGCCGCTCCGACACGGCGACGGGTGAACGCCAGTTGTCGCCCAGGTGAATATCCGCCATCCGGCGGCTTCCTCCGCCGACGAATCGGTCGCGGCCCGCGCACACTACGGGCATGTCATCCCGCGTACTTTGCGCCGCCGTCGCGCTACTGACCCTGTCCGCCTGTTCCAGCTCCCCCTCGGCGCCGACCGCGGAAACCAAGGGCGCCGGTCCGGTCGCCGGCAGCGACATTCCGGCACTCGACCGCGCCGGTTGGTCCGATAGCACCTATCAGAAACTCACCGAGACGATCAGCCGTTCGGCCGGGCAGGGCAAGATCGTGGTCTTCGACTTCGACAACACCACCCAGGCGCGAGACATCAGCGAAGCGATTCTGGCGCAGGTTCAGAAGGTCAACGCCGTTGATCCGGCCGCGCTCAGCCCGTCGATGTATCCGCCGTTCAACGGTCCCGACGGCGCCGAGGTATCGATCTCGAAGGGCGTGTCGGATTACTACGACGCGGTCCTGGATTCAGCCGGCGAAGCCGACCCGTTCCGCGAGTACTCATCGCTGCCGATGCCGGCCGCGGTGTTCAGTGGCCGGACTCTGTCGGACTTTCTGGCACTGACCGCGACGGTCTACGACGGTGGCGCGGGGGCGGCCGACCTGACGTCTAAGGAACAGTCCACCATCCTCGGTGCCGGGCGGCCATTCATCTACCCGCAGATGGCTGATCTCTACGGGAATCTGCGCGCCCGCGGCTACGACGTGTGGGTGGTGTCGGCCGGTATCGGATGGGCGGTGCGCTGGATGGTGCAGAACGCGCTCAACCCCGCCATCGTCGCCAAGTACGGCAAAGACGCCGCACTGCCACTCGATCATGTCGTGGCGGTCACCACACTAATGAAGGACCGCGGGACCGGAAAACTGGTGTCGGACTACCAACTGACCACCCAGACAC
>Ga0194035_1001912_pt1 | contig 10529 bp, 8 predicted proteins | sample JunL2320m_MetaG_FD_148680 | JGI IMG/M metagenome (GOLD analysis project Ga0194035, IMG submission 148680) | Anoxic zone freshwater microbial communities from boreal shield lake in IISD Experimental Lakes Area, Ontario, Canada - Jun2016-L239-20m | ecosystem: Environmental > Aquatic > Freshwater >...
GGAGGCCGTTCCTGAACTGGTAGGTGATTACAGAATGGAGTCGGGGTTCTCGCTTGCCCAACAGGCGCTGTCAGTACCACCAAAACAGCGACCTACCGCACTACTTTGCGCAAACGACCTGATGGCCATTGGCGCCTTGGAGTACTGCAAGTCGGCAGGTATTAGGGTGCCGGAGGACGTCAGTATTGCGGGGTTCGATGATGTTCCAATCGCTTCGCTTCTAACGCCGCGACTTACAACGGTTAGCCAGCCTGCGCGCGAGATGGGATATCAAGCAGCAACGGTCCTCTTTGAGATGCTCGGAGAGGAAAACAACCAACCCGCGCACGAGCCATTCCCCGTGACCTTGCAGATCAGGGATTCGGTCGCTGCACCGACGTCAGAAAAATGACGGTAGCGCGGCCCGATAACTCTGGCCGTCGGGTTGTGGTTGTCGGAGCTATCAATGTAGATCTCGTCGTTGCTACCGATCGTCTACCTGGCCCGGGCGAGACCGTTGTGGGTGCTGGGCTTGAGCGCCACGGTGGCGGGAAGGGAGCGAATGCTGCCGTCGCTGCTGCGCGCGCTGGCGCGATAGTCCACCTCGTCGGGGCGGTTGGTGGCGACGATACTGGCAGCGGGGCGCTCAACGATCTGGCTGAAGCTGGCGTCAATGTTGACGCAGTCACGGTACTCCCAAGTGAGTCTACGGGCGTTGCTTTGATAGTTGTCGATAGCGATGGGGAGAATCAGATTGCTGTTGGCGCCGGCGCTAATGCTGCGCTCACAGGCGAGAACGTGCGCCAACAGATGGAAGGCCTGCTGTCTAGGACCGACTGCGTCTTGGTCAGTACCGAGATATCCGGCGAAGCCGTGATTGCGGCGGTCCGAGCGACCGCCGAAGCTGGAGTGACTTGCATACTCAATAGCGCCCCACCAATTGCCGCAGTGTTAGGGCTGCTCCAATACGGCCCTCTGCTGACTCCAAATGCGACCGAGCTCGCCACATTAACGGCGATGTTAGATGCCGATTTAACGGTTGAGGGTCGAGTAGGCGACCGCGCAACCGATGGGTACGAGGATGGCGCTGGCGAGGAGTCCACGCAGTCGATCTCCCAGCCCATCCGGGATGCTGCTCGCCGACTTGTGGACCTGACCGGCTCGCCAATAGTTGTCACCCTTGGCGCTAATGGCGCAGCCGTCCTGAGACCGGATGGAGAGATTCAGCACTTCAGCCCTGAGGCGGTCGAGGTACGCGACACCACTGGCGCGGGCGACACCTTCAGCGGTGTCTTAGCTGCCCGCTTAGCCTTTGGAGATGAACTTGGAGACGCGGTCCGCGTTGCGACGGTTGCAGCCTCACTATCAGTGACCCAGATGGGTGCCCGCGGGGCGATGCCACAGGCTGATCAGATTGAGGCGGCCTTGCAAGCAGGTAGCGCCGAGGAGGCCCACGACGGCTGAGTGAAGAAGGCAGCGCCCTAGGTGTGATTACTAGAACCGATAACCGAAAACGCTAGATGGAAGGGGTAACAATGGATAGCTCGAATCGTGGAGAATTACTTGAGGCATTCACGGCCGCGTGGGGTGCCAAAGATCTCGAGGCTCTGATGAGCCTGATGGCAGACGACTGTGCTTTTCGGGCGTCAGTTGGCCCTGGCCCCGGAACGACGTTCGAAGGGCGCGCGGAGGTTCGTCGCGGTTTTTCGCTCTTTCTCGGAGCTGGCGGTTCGGCTCCTGCTCCCGTAACCGAGGTCGACGAGCCACTCATCAGCGATCGGTTCGCGCTTGTCAGGTGGAAGGCCACATACCCGCAGGAGCAGGGCCCCTCGGTCGTCGTAGTCGCGTGCGACATTTTTGAATTCGAAGGCGACCGGATTACGCTGAAAGACACTTATCGAAAAGTTGCCGGCGAGCTGCCAGCGGGATGAGTTGGCGCGGCGGTCAGAGCTTTGGCTTAGCGGCCGATATCCCAGCCGGCTCTAGCGGAGCAAAGACATCTCTCTCATCTGCGAATTGGGAGGCTTAAAAAGGCCTTAAGTCGACCCCCACAGCCAAAAATATTGCTGCTTGACTATCATCAGTGGAATCGTTCATAGTTTAGGCGGGCCAGTGAGGTGCACGAGGTCCTGTCGAGCCAATCAATCTCGGAGGAGATGCCAGTCCCCACAAGTCGCAAACTAGCCACTCAAGCAGCCAGTGATCGTTGTCTCGCTGCGCAAAGTGTCTGTATGTGGGCTAAAAAAGTGATGGTGGTAGGGACTTTTCTCAGATTCAACTTACGTAAAATCTAGTCAAAACGCCGCAAGCTCTAGCTGTCCGCTCGGGGCTCGCTATCAGCAATAGAAACGATCACAAACGAGAGGTTCAAACTTATGTCGTATGGCAACTTCCGCAACATCATCATCAACACTGACAACTACAAGCACTGCCACTACTCGCTCTACCCCGAAGGAACCGAGTATGTCTCGAGTTACATCGAGTCGCGCGGCGGCGAGTTCCCGGTCACGATGTTCGTTGGCCTCCAGGCCTTCATCCGCGAGTACTTGATGCACCCGATCACTCTTGAAGACATCGATGAGGCAGAGTTCACTGAGCGCGAGCAGGGGATGCACTTCAACCGCGAGAACTGGCTAGGAGTTCTTAACGACTACGGTGGATACCTCCCGGTAGAGATCGAGGCAGTCCCTGAGGGGTCAGTTGTCCCGATCAAGAACGTCCTTGTGCAGGTCATCAACACCGACCCTAAGTACTTCTGGGCGACCAGCTTCTTCGAGACGGCCCTTCTGCGCGCGATCTGGTACCCGACAACGGTCGGCACGATCAGCTGGCTGGCCAAGCAGCAGATTCGCCAGGCCTACGAGCAGACGTCTGATCACCCTGAGCTGCTTCGCCACATCCTGCATGACTACGGCGCTCGTGGTGTGAGCTCGATGGAGTCTGCTGCACTTGGTGGGCTCGCCCACCTGGTGAACTTCAGCCAGAGCGACACGGTCCCAGGAATCCTCGCCGCCAAGAAGTATTACAACGCGGTAGATCCGTCTAACTCTGGACCAAACTCCGAGCATGCAGGATTCTGCGCGTGGGGGCGTGACAATGAGGCTGCTGCAATGCGAAACATGCTCGAGATCTACGCCGATAACGGCGTGGCTCTGTTGCTGACAGACACCTACGATCACGAGAACGCCGTTAAGAACATTCTCGGCAAGGAGCTCAAAGAGGCGATTGAGAGCTTCCCCGGTCTAGTCGGCGTTCGTCCGGACTCCGGCGATGTCGTCGAGGTGACCGCAGATACAACCGAGTGGTTGATGGATAGCTTCGGCTACACAACCAACAGCAAGGGCTACAAGGTGCTACCGGACTTCGTTCGAGTCGTCCAAGGAGACGGAGTCAGGCGCGAGACCCTGCCGAAGGTATTTATCGAGCTAGAGCGCCGTGGCCTAGCGGCCGATAACGCTGTATTCGGAATGGGTGGCGGATTGCTGCAGCACTGCAACCGTGACACGATGGAGTTCGGGATGAAGGCCAATGCTGCCAAGGTTAATGGCGAGTGGCGCGATATTGCTAAGACGCCAACAGGCGACAGCATGAAGATCTCCAAGGCCGGTCGCTTGGCATTGGCTCACATCGATGGTGAGTACAAGACGGTCGCGCGCGACTCAATCCCGCCCGAGGAAAATCTCCTCGTGCCGGTTTTCCGTAACGGTCAGTTGCTAAAGAAGTGGGACTTCAGCGAGCTGATTGAACGCAGCGAGCGTGCAGTACCAGAGCACTACTACAGCGACGCCATTGCCCCAATGCTGGTCGATGCCAAGTAGGACACAAAGATCGCTGCGGGGATAGTCCCCGCGATGCACCGGGCGCTTTGGGGCGCCCGGTGCAGGCGTCTTTAATGTTCGGACCGACTGCCGAAAGGCGCCAACGTGAGCAAGCTTCATATCTTTGACATGGACGGAACCCTCCTGACTGGATCGGCGTGTTTAGAGCTATCTCGGCACATGGGTCAGATCGATGCCGTCAATGAGATTGAGGCCAGGTGGTCGATTGGCCAGGTCGGGCACGTTGAGTTCTACGATCTCTGCCTACCCCTCTGGAAGGGGTTAAGTGATGCAGACGTCGACACGGTTTTCGATCGCACGCCTTGGCTAGATGGCGTTGAGGATGTATGGCAAGACATCGCCCGGCGCGGTGAGCACAGCGCAGTGATCACGCTCTCGCCGCAGTTCTTTGCTGATCGTTTGATGCGGTGGGGTCTGGGGTCGGCACATGGTGCTGGGGTTTACGCCGACGTGGTGCCAGATCCCGTTCACGTGCTGACTCCCGACTCAAAGGTCAAGGTTGCAAGGCAGCTGATCGAGCGCTATGGATTAACTGATGATGACTGCGTCGCCTACGGTGATTCAGCTTCGGATATCCCACTTTTTAAAGTGCTGAGCAACACGGTCGGGGTCAACGGCAGCGAAGGTCTTCGCGAGGTTTCGGCCGTAACCTATGAAGGCTCTGATCTACGCGAGGCTTACGCCGCTGGACGCAGCCTGCTTGATCGTGGTCAGACAACGCAGCGCGATGGCTCGATCAAGCTCCCGTGACGACAATGGCCACCAGCTCCCTGTCCGCGACTAGCCTCAATCTCAAACACGACAAGCGACTGATGCTGTTTGCCGGGCGCTCGAATCCAATGCTTGCGCAAGAGATCAGTCGTCAGCTGGGCGTCGACTTGGGGCCGATAACGCTAAAGACATTTTCAAACGGGGAGGTTTACTGCCGACTCGATGAGTCAATTCGGGGCGCAGACGTCTTCTTGATCCAGCCGATGTGCGCCAATCCCGCAACCGGGATCAGTTCGAATGATGCGTTGATCGAGCTACTTCTGATGGTCGACGCGGCGGTCGGTGCTAGCGCTCACCGCGTGATAGCAGTGACTCCTTGGTATGGATACTCAAGGCAGGATAAGAAGAGCGCGCCGCGCGAGCCGATCTCTGCGCGGATGGTGGCGCGGATGCTTGAAGCAGCGGGCACTGATCGCGTGTTGACGATGGATCTACACGCTGGCCAAGTTCAAGGTTTTTTCCAGATTCCAGTTGATCACATGACCGCGATGATGATGCTCACTAAATATTTTGTTGAGCTTGGGATCGAGGGTGATCTGGTTGTCGTGGCTCCCGACGCCGGGCGAGTGAAACTCAACAAGAAGTTTGCCGATCTAATGGGAGCCGACCTTGCGATTCTTGACAAAGAGCGCCCGCAGCATCAGGTCGCCGAGATCGGGTACGTGATCGGTGACGTTGTCGGCAAGACGGCGATTATCGTCGATGACATGATCGATACAGCGGGAACTCTGAGAGCAGCTGGAGAGGCCGTGATGCAAGAGGGCGCAACGCGTGTCTTTGCCGCTGCCACGCACGCCGTCCTAAGCGGCGACGCCTACGAAAATCTCAACGCTTCACCGTTTGAGCAGATTGTTGTTACCGACACGATCCCGCTGCGCGCTGGTGCGCCGGAAAAGGTTCACGTTGTCTCATGCGCGAGGCTTCTAACTGATTCGATCCGCCGCATCTTCACCGACGAGTCGGTCAGCGATGTCTTTGACGGCCAAAACCAGATGTTCTAGGCCCCCAAGGCGGCCGCTGTGAGCTTAGGCAAGCGCTAATCAGTCAGACTTGGCTTCCCTCTTCCCAGGGCAGCACCTAACGCTCAATGACACCAGACCAGCCACTCACCTTCACAGAGCTACTGCCGCCGCGTCAGGGAGGGCGCGTATTTGAGCAGAGCTTTCGTGCCAGCCTAGGTGACACGGCGCCCAACGGGAGGGTCCGTCTTGATGCGCTCGGACGGTGGATCCAAGATGTGGCCTATGGGGATGTAGAGGACGCCGGCTTTAAGGAGACAGCAGTTTGGGTAGTGCGGCGGATGCGGATCTGCGTGAGCCGCTTTCCGCAGTTCGGCGAGACCGTGAGATTGCAGACCTTCTGCAGTGGAATGGGTCGGATGTGGGCCGAGCGGCGGACGTCGCTAGTAGGCGAAACTGGATCTGTAGAGACGGTAGCCTTGTGGATTCATTTAGACCGCGACTCTCTGCGTCCGGCTCCCTTCGGTACAGGTGAGCTTGAGGACTACGTCACCGCCTCTGGCGGCCGTAAGGTACGAGCGCGGCTGTACCACCCTCTCGCACCAAGCGATCTAGCGTTTGAGCCTTGGCACTTCCGCGCAACTGATCTTGACCTCGCCAATCACGTCAACAACGCTGCCTATTGGTGCCTAGCCGAGGAGCGTTTAATCGGTCAGAAGCCGATCACTCTCGACGCTGAGATCGAATTTCGCTCACCGGCACGGGCCGGCGAGGCTCAGTTTTGCCACCGTGGAGACCATCTCTGGATTAGTAGCCGCGACGGCGACCCCCACGCGTCGATCGTGATTCGACAGGGAGCTTGAGAGGTGGTCGCAGATCTTGCAGACAACAGGTAAGACCCTTCCTCCCAATCTGCTGTTGATCGTCACCGATCAACAGCGCCATCCCCAACAGTGGCCGACCGATCCTCAGTGGCTCGACGCACTAGCTCCAGCAGATGCTGAGCTGCGGCGCACTGGGGTGCAGTTCACTCACGCCTTCACAGCCACTGCAATGTGCTCGCCAAGCCGCGCCTCTTTCCTAACTGGCTGCTATCCGTCACGCCACGGCGTCACTTTGACTCTCACGGAGGGCGATCTATGGCCTGATCCACGCAACTTCGCTGACGTTGTACGCGCGCTTTTAGCCATGCTCATGGCTGGCAAGGTCCCGCGTTGGCGAGCCCTGCGCACGTTCTTTGAGGCGGGACTGCGCCGCGGTCCTAGGAGTGGTAGCGAGCCAGAGTTGCCGGTGGGAGTGCAGACTCTGGCAACAGTTCTGCGTGAGCGCGGCTATGAAGTCGTATTGAAGGGGAAATGGCACCTGACCAAGCCAGTTAGCGAAGGGGGGTGGAGTGAGGCGGACTCCCAGCGGATCGAACGCGATTTTGGTTTCGCCGAGTGGGAGCCGCCTGATGCCGGCGGGCATGTCAGCCCGGATGAGTTTGGCGGAGGCAATGCGGGAACGACTCAGGAGGGCTGGGACGAGGATTACACGCGGCAGGCACAGCGCTGGCTGGGCCAAGCCAACCTACCCGAACCTTTCTGCCTAATCGTCTCGCTGATCAACCCACACGACGTGCTCGGTTATCCGAACTCTTATACCGACGGTGGCTATAGCGCTGCGCAATTTGGGGACTTAGATGTTGGATTGCCGGCCACGATCGACGAAGACCTCAGAGATAAGCCGACGGTGCACTCCCTGATGGCACTGGGCCAGATCGCTTACATCGGCGCGCTCAAAAACCGCCGCGCACAACACGACTACGTCAACTTTTATGCCCATCTACACCGTGTGGTGGACCGTCACGTGGGACGTGTTATCGATGCGCTGGGCGACGTTGATGAGCCGTCATCGTTACGTAGCCGAACCGTAATCGCGCGTTTTTCTGATCATGGCGAGATGGGGCTTTCACACGGCGGCCTGCGCCAGAAGATGTTTAACGCCTACGAAGAGTCGATCCGTGTTCCGTTAATCATCTCCAATCCACTGCTATTTCCTAACGGCGGATCTAGCGACGCGCTCGTGTCGCTAGTTGATCTGGTGCCGACGTTACTTGGGATTGCCGGAGCTGGGGTTGGGGATGCGAGCCAAGCCGGCTTTGATGGCCAAGACCTCACGCCACTGCTGGCTAGTCTTGCCGACTGTGATGGCAGCGCTCTGGCCGAGTCCGGGGTGAATTTTGGTGCGCTGGGCGGTGGCAGCGAAGCTGTCTTGGGTCCGGTAGCGGTCCGCGATCACATTCTCTTTACCTACGATGACCATCAGGCGGGGACGGCACGTCAAGAGGCCCCCGGCCAACCCAATCGCATCCGCTGCGTGCGCGACCGGCGGTGGAAGTATGCCGTCTACCTCGATCCGACCGGTAAGGCCGCTGCTGAGTATGAGTGCTACGACCTAGTTGCCGACCCAAACGAGGCCCTAAATCTCGTCGACTACAAGACGGGCCGCGGCAGAAACTCCGAGGTCGAACGCGAGCGCGTGCGGCTGCACTCGCTTCTGTGGGATGAGTGCCAGCGGACAGCGACGTTAACGCCGACGTTGCCCGCGCTACCCCTGTAGGCGAGCTCTTATCTGCCTGCTGTCAGAGCCCCAAGGCCGACAGTAGGTAAATCCTGTCGGTTTAGGCGCTCACTGAGGCAGCAGCGGTGGCTGACGGGGGGTGCGCGGCTTCCCAGTGGTCAAGCGCGACCCTCAGCAGGAATCCGATCGCAGCGCCGAAGATTGCTAGCGAGGCAGTGGCGCCCGCCCCGGCGCTAGTCGCCAACATGAGGGCGAGCACAGTTGCGGTGAACGGGGCTCGTAGCGCGGCGGTCACTGCCGCGGCTACTGCAGCGACGATCAGTCCGGTGACAGATGCCGCGGGGATGATCAGCGCACCGGCTACTGCGACGCCGACGCCGAGGAAGACGGCTGGGAAGATCGGACCACCACGGTAGCCAGCGCCCAGGGCCCCGCCATAGGCGATCATCTTCGCTGCGATGATCACTACCACGGCCCCGAGAGACGTCTGGGTCAGCAGCTCCGGCATGCCCTGCTGGCCGCTGAAGAGGACGAGGCCTATCGAATCGCCCGTGATCTCACGTACGGCAATCGCCAATCCTGAGGTCAGCAGCGCCACGCCAATCAAGACTATGTACGGCTTAGAGCGCGCCATTACCGCAACTCGTTCGCCGAACTTACGCGCCACAAGGGTCAGCAGCGCTGCGACCAGTCCGACTGCGAGCGCAACCAGCAGATCGGTCACTGACAGTGATGTGAACTCGGGAAGACCGGGGATTGCCAGTGTGGAGCTACCCAGCCCCGTCCACGATCCAATGCCGGTCTCGGCAACGTAGGCAACTCCGAGCGTTACAAAGCCTGGCATTAGTGCGGCCACTGGAATGATCCCAAGTGCACCGAATTCGGCCAAGAGCACCATCACGGCGATCGGATTGCCAAAGATCGCAGCGATCGCCGCCAGCGCTGTCATCAGCATTCCGAATTTGATTACGGTCGGTGGCTGGCGGCGCAAGACGAACGCTCCAGCAGCCGTTCCGCAGGCCAGTAGCGGCGCCTCGGGGCCGAGTACGAGGCCAAAGACCAAGGTTCCAGCGGCAGCCAAAATTACAGAGCCGAAGATCTTGGGGGTGATGTCGAAGTGCAGCCCTTCAAGCGGCCCAACGCTTGTCTTGCCCGGTAGGCGCCAAGCGAGCATGACCATCGCGGCGCCGATTAAAGGCAGCAGCACAACCAGCCACCACGCCGGCTCGTTCATCCCCAGTGCATCGGGAAGGTCGGTCCAAACGAGATTGATCAGATGTTCTTCAGACCAGAGGAAGGCCGTTGCAATCAGCGAGCCCAAGAGAGCAAACGGGATTGCAAGGATGATCGTCTTGAGTGGCGATGGCAGCTCTGAAGTGTCGATTGTTGTATCGGTGGCGGACATTGCCAGACTCTACCTTTGACAGCCGACCGACCACTGCCAAACGGCAGTGAGAGCGAGCCCTGCGTCCGCTGACCGTGTACCCTATGAGTACCGCAAACTACAGAAACTGCCGCCAGGAGGCCTGACATGAGTGCCACCGAAGCCCAAACAACCGCAGAGCCCAAGTTCACGCTCGAACTCACCCAAGATCAGAAAGATGTTCGTGACTGGGTTCATGGATTTGCAGAGAATGTCGTTCGCCCGGTCGCTTCTGAGTGGGACGAGCGCGAAGAGACGCCGTGGCCAATCATCAAAGAGGCGGCCAAAATCGGCCTTTATGGGTTTGAGGGGATGGCCCAGTTCTTCGCCGACGAGACAGGACTCCTGCTTCCAGTCGTCAACGAAGAGCTCTTCTGGGGCGATGCAGGTATCGGGATGGCCCTGATGGGGACGAGCTTGGCCGTGGCAGCAATCTTTGGTCAAGGAACGCCTGAGCAGATCGGCGAGTGGATTCCGCTCTGTTTCGGGACAGTCGAGGAGCCTGCGGTCGCGGCCTTTTGTGCATCAGAGCCAAACGCGGGCTCCGACGTATCCAACATCCGTACTACCGCAAAGTACGACGAGGTCACTAAGGAGTGGGTTCTCAACGGCCAGAAGGCTTGGGCGACCAACGGTGGTATCGCTGGCGTCCACGTGATTATCGCCTCCGTTGACCCTGTACTCAAATCCCGCGGGCACGCTGGATTTATCGTCCCTCCTGACACCCCCGGTCTTACGATGGGCACCAAGGTCAAAAAGCACGGGCTGCGTGCTTCACACACCTCAGATGTCTTCCTTGACGACTGCCGGATCCCAGTAGCCTGTGTTTTGGGTGGCAAGGAGCGTCTTGACGAGCGCCTTGCGCGAGTGCGCGAAGGCAAGAAATCAAAGTCCCAAGCTGCGATGGCTACCTTCGAGGCAACCCGTCCGACCGTTGGCGCTCAGGCGCTCGGTATCGCGCGCGCGGCCTACGAATATGCCTTGGCCTACGCCAGG
>Ga0194035_1001913_pt1 | contig 10527 bp, 11 predicted proteins | sample JunL2320m_MetaG_FD_148680 | JGI IMG/M metagenome (GOLD analysis project Ga0194035, IMG submission 148680) | Anoxic zone freshwater microbial communities from boreal shield lake in IISD Experimental Lakes Area, Ontario, Canada - Jun2016-L239-20m | ecosystem: Environmental > Aquatic > Freshwater >...
AATCTAACCGGCGCATCTGGCGCTCTGGCCGTTCTGCTTCTACTTGGGCCGCGGAAGGGGAAGTACGGACCCGATGGAAAGCCGCGAGCTATCCCAGGCCACAACATGCCTCTTTTCGGGCTCGGGATTCTGATCCTTTGGTTGGGCTGGTTTGGCTTTAACCCCGGGTCGACCCTTAACGCGCTCGACGGGCGATTCGGGGACGTCGTCGTGGTGACCCAGCTAGCCGCAGCGGCCGGTGTGGTATTTGCTGCCCTTACTGTCTATCTAAAGACGAAGACCATCGACATCGGAATGGTTGGCAACGGCGCGATTGCTGCCCTTGTAGCGATCACGGCCCCATCTGGTTATGTCGAGCTGTGGGCTGCGCCGATTATCGGCGGAGTTGCAGGAGTGATCGTTGTCTTTGCGATCTATGCGATAGACAAGAAGGTCGACGATCCGGTGGGAGCACTCTCGGCTCACGGTGTTGCAGGAGTTTGGGGGACGTTGGCCTGCGGACTCTTTACTGCGCCACGACTGGCTGAGTACAACGCGGTCGGGGAGGGCGGTCTGTGGTACACCGGCTCCTTCGACCAGCTTGGCGCTCAGGCGATCGGCGTAGCCGCAGCGTTCGCGTTTGTCTTCAGTGCGAGTTTCATCGTTTTCTTGATCATTAAGAAGACCTATGGCTTGCGTGTGACCGAGGCAGAGGAAGATGCGGGACTAGACATAAGCGAGCATGGGATGTATGGATATCCTGAACAGTTCATCCCCGCACCCGAGTTAATCGGCTACTCAGCTGTCGCAAGTGGGGTGGGCCCAGTGTCGACAATATCCAGCGCAACCAAGGAGGCGACGGTATGAAGCTTGTAGCGGCCTATATCCGTCACGAGGCGTTTGAGCCGATCCGAACAGAGTTGCTCGAACTTGGCTTCCCATCGCTCTCGATCGTGGAGGCCAAGGGTTCAGGGCGTCAGAAAGGGATCACCGAGAAGTACCGTGGAAGTTCGGTGACTAACTATCTGAGGCCGAAGATAAAGCTGGAGTGCGTGGTAGCCGATGGCGATGTCCAGACGATCGTAGACACGATCCTCAAGTATGCGCGAAGCGGAGAGGTTGGCGACGGCAAGGTATTCATCATGCCTGTTGAGGCAGCCTACCGCGTGCGAACCGGTGAATCTGGGGAGGAGATCCTTCAGGCTCACCCGGAGGGTGGGCAAGCGGTCTAGTTTTGCCACGGCAGTGAAGGTGGCGGAGTGACGGTGGTTTGGCTGGTCGGTCTGTGTAGCGCCTGCGAGGCAGCCTCCCTGTGGCCCGCCAATGACTCCTAGCGCTAAATTTTCCACGTTAAAAGGTGCAAAAAACACTGATAAGCGGTAAGTTCAGCGCTTACCCGACTCAGAGGATGATGGAACCTATGCCCGAGGCACCTAAGGCAGATCAGCCGACCACCCGCAGTCCACGCCCTGCTAAGGCTTCTAATCTACGCGGCGGGATCGACCTCGGCGGGACGAAGATTCAGGCGATTGTGATCGACGACGCTCAGACGGTGATGGGGCAGGCTCGTCGTCCGACCCCAACAAAGGGCGGACCACAAGACGTCGTTGATGCGATGGCCGAGGTCCTTAACGCGGCTGCTGACGCTGCCGGTGTAACGACCAGCTCGCTGCGTGGCGTTGGCGTCGGTTCGCCTGGGGTGATCGACCACAAGGCCGGTACGGTTGCAAATGCAGGCAACCTTCCGGACTGGAAGGATCCCTTTCCGGTGGTTTCGTCGCTAGGCGGGCTGCTTGGAACTAAAGTAGAAGTTGGCAACGACGTCGACACTGCCACGCAGGGAGAGTTTGAGCTCGGCGCGGCGACCGATTACAAGTCGATACTCGGAGTCTTCTGGGGTACCGGGATCGGTGGCGGGATCATCCTCAACGGCAAGCCTTGGTTTGGTCGCGGTGCCGCTGGCGAGATCGGCCACGTAGTCATCAACGAAGGCGGACGGCGCTGCACGTGTGGACGGCGCGGCTGCATGGAAGCCTACGCTGGGCGCATGGCGATGGAGATCCGTGCGCGCAAGCTTCATGACGATGGCAAGAAGACCGATCTCTTTAAGATCATGGAGCAGCGCGGCCGCCCTCGTCTCACTAGTGGGGTTTGGGCAAGGGCTATGGATCACGACGATGACCTCGCAAAGGAGCTTCTTGATGAGGCGGTTGTGGCTCTAGGAGCTGGTGTCGGGTCGTGCGTCAACGTTCTCGACATTGAAGCCGTCGTGATCGGCGGAGGGATGGGAATCCGCTTTGGCCAGCCGTTTGTCGATCGGATCGAAGCCGCGATGATTCCTCACATTCTTGCCTCTGACCGCCCGCCCGCAGTTCTGCTCGGTGCGCTGGGGGATCTTGGCGGTGCGATAGGCGCATCGCTGCTGATCAAATAATCGAATTTAGGCGCAAATTTCGACGGTGACGCTCACTCTGTCGAGGTCGGGTAACCACCTGCCTCTAGGAGTGTCTCCTAACCCCAGATGAGCGATATCGCACTGCTTTTCCCTGGCCAAGGGAGCCATGAGGACGGGATGCAAGGCCGCTACGCTGGCTCCAGCCTGCTTGAGCGCGGCCTTGACCTGCTCGATTACAACCCCTTTGATCACCTAGCCGACGGCACTCGCTATCAGCAGCCAGCACTCTTTCTCTGCGGCGTTGCTGACTGGGAGATGGCCGGCCGACCGGTGCCAGCAGCGGCTGCAGGCCACTCTTTAGGTGAGTACGCAGCGCTTGTGGCTGCTGGTGCCCTGCTTTTCGAAGATGCCCTATTGCTAGTCGATGCGCGCGCGGCTGCTATGGCCACGGCAGCAGAACGCGTGCCTGGCGCGATGGTCGCGATGCTAGGCGGCGACCCCACAGACGTGGCAGCCCTAGCTACCCAACTAGGCCTAGTAATTGCCAATGACAATGCTCCAGGCCAGATCGTCCTAGCTGGTCCGCGTGAGGCCGTTGAAGATGCTGAAAGGCGCGCACGCGAGATCAGCGCCCGGGCCCGCATACTCGATGTCAGCGGCGCATTTCACTCGCCTTTGATGCAGCCTGCCGCAGCAACGCTGCGCAGCAAGCTCGCCGGTACACCGGTGTCAGAGCCACTCTTTCCGGTCTACTCCAACGGAAGCGCCGCACCGTTTATTGACATCCGCAGTGAGCTCGGCGAAAACCTGCTGCGCTGTGTGCGCTGGCGCGAGACGTTGTTAGCGATGCACGACGATGGCATCAACGACTTTCAAGAGTACGGCCCAGGGCAGGTCTTAACCGGAATGGTTAAGCGAACCCTCCGCGCAGAGGCTCCAGCATGAACGCTGGCATCTGCGGATTAGGGAGCGCGCTACCCGCGCAGGTCACCACTAATGAAGATCTAATGGCGACGCTAGAAACAAGCGATGAGTGGATTGTCCGCAGGACTGGCATTCAAGAGCGCCGCTGGCTTAGCGGTAGCGAGACGATTGCCGACCTCACAACGACAGCCTGCCTACAAGCCTTGGCCGACGCTGGTCGTAGCGCGGCCGATGTGGACTACGTCATTGTCTCTACCATCACCGCCGATCGCATTACGCCAGGCGTCGCCCCAGAAGTAGCCTTCCGCATCGGTGCTCACTCTGCTGCGGCTTACGACGTAGGTGCTGCATGCGCTGGCTTTATCTATGCCCTCGACCAAGCGGCTGCGCTGATTGAGAGCGGTCGAGCACAGTTGGTGTTGGTCTGCGGCGCGGACGCGATGTCGCGGATCGTCGACAAGAGTGACCGCACGACGACAGTGATCTTCGGCGACGGTGTCGGCGCGGTGCTCGTCGCTAGCGGTGACTATCAGTTTGGCCTTCAGCCCTTTGAGCTTTGTAGCGACGGCTCCTTGGGCGATCTGCTTTACGTTGACAACGACGAGCGTTTGATCCGTATGCAGGGCCAAGAGATCTATCGCAATGCAGTCAGGTGCATGGCCGAGGCGACGCGTACCGCTCTCACCCGCGCAGGTATGACGCTCGACGACGTCGATCTTTTCGTCTCCCACCAGGCCAATGCAAGGATCATCGAGTCGACGGCCCGCGAGCTGGGCCTGCCCGACGAGCGTGTTGCGATGGCGATCTCGCACACCGCAAATACATCGTCTGCCTCAGTTCCGCTGGCGCTCGCCTACTGCGAGCGCGAAGGTCTACTGCACGCCGGCGACCGCATCGTGTTAGCTGCCTTCGGCGCTGGCCTCGTTTGGGGTGCTGGGGTCCTGACTTGGAAGGAGGAAGCCCGTGTCGCAGCGTGATCAGGGCTGCGCACTGGTAACCGGGGGCGAGCGCGGGATTGGTGGCGCCATAACCGAGCGCCTGCGGGCCGACGGCTGGACGGTCGCGACACTTGGGAGAAGCGGCGGCGACGTCATAGCCGACATCGGCGACCGTCAGGCAGTCAAGGTCGCTTTTGACGAGGTCCAGGAGCGCTACGGGCCGGTTCTAGTCTTGGTAAACAACGCCGGACAGCGCCTCGATAGCTTGGCTATCAGAATGCCTGACGCTGACTGGGACGCGGTATTAGAGACAAACTTAACTGGCGCATTCACGGCGACTAAGCTCGCTCTTTCGTCGATGCTCAAGGCTCGCTGGGGTCGGATCGTCAATATCTCATCCGTCGTGGCAGAGCACGCAAATCCCGGCCAAGCCAACTACGCAGCTTCAAAGGCTGGCCTGCTGGCTCTTACGCGAACGGTCGCAAAAGAGATGGCCAAGAAGGGGATCACATGTAACGCAGTGACCCCCGGGTTGATCACCACGGAGATGACGACCGACGTCGCGCAGGCACTAATGCCTATGATTCCCGCGGCCCGGGCAGGTACCCCGGCAGAGGTGGCTGCTTGCGTGGCATTCCTTTGCTCAGATGAAGCGGCCTACGTCAACGGAGCAACAATCGCCGTCGATGGTGGCATGGCCGCATAGAGAACTTTTCCCCAGCAACTAATAACAAAGGACACGATATGGATGAACAACAAGTACTAGAGAAGGTCCGGACCCAGCTTGAAGAGATCAAGGTGCCCGGGGCCGCTGGCGCTGAGATGACAACAACTTGGGATGATCTTGACGTCGATTCGCTTGACCTCGTAGAGCTCGTGCGGGCGCTCGAAGATGAGTACGGCATCGAGATCAACGACGAGAAGCTCAAGCCGATCGCTTCTGTCGGCGATGCTGTGCGGCTCGTAATCGAACTCGGTGGTACGGCGTCCTAATGAACGAAGTAGTAGTAACCGGCCGCGGCGTCATCTCCTCAATCGGCGAGGGTGCCGATGTCTTCCTAGATGCGCTCTCAGATCGCCGTTCGGGCGTGGTCGATGGCATCGCGCGTTGTAGGGACTTTGACCCTGAGCGCTACATGACAGCCAAAGAGGCTCGTCGCGCTGACCGCTTTACTCAGTTCGCTGTTGCTGCGGCCGTTCAGGCAGCAGAGGAGGCAGGACTGCCCGGTGAAGTCGATCCCACGCGGATTGGAATCGTGATCGGTACGGGTGTCGGCGGGCTTACGACCCTCCAGGAGCAGGTTCTTGCTTGGAGGGAGGGGGGAGATCGGGCAGTGTCGCCGAACTTCGTCCCCATGATGATGCCCAATGCTGCCTCGGCCGTCGTTGCGATGCGGCTCGGGGCACGGGGACCGGGGCTTTCGGTCTCTTCTGCGTGTGCGACCGGTACTCACGGCATCGGCGAGGGAGCACGCATGATTGAACGCGGAGACGCCGACGTTGTCTTGGCCGGTGGCAGCGAGGCCGCCATAACTACTGTCTGCCTTGCTGCTTTCAATGCGATGGGAGCGCTCTCGCGTGAGGGAATATCGCGACCTTTTGACGTACGTCGCGACGGATTTGTGATGGGTGAAGGTGCCGCAGTTTTAGTCCTCGAGTCCGCTGCGCATGCCAAGGCGCGCGGCGCCCTATCGCGCGGTCGAATCGTCGGCTATGGCTCCTCCAATGACGCATTTCACATTACTCAGCCCGACAAAGACGGACGCGGCGCGACGCAGGCGATGCGAGCAGCACTCGCCGACGCAGACGCCGCACCTGCCGACGTCGGATACCTCAACGCACACGGCACCTCGACACCATTTAACGATCGCTGTGAGGTACTTGCCTACCGACAGATATTTGGCGCCGATGGCCCGCCGCTATCGAGCACAAAGTCTGCGATCGGCCATCTCCTTGGAGCTGCTGGAGCGGTCGAGGCCGTTGCCACACTAGCCGCCCTTGAACGCGGCGTGATGCCACCAACTCTCAACTACGAAGAGCTCGACCCAGAGTGCGACGTCGACGTGATCGCAGACGGTCCGCGCGATGCCCCAGGGATTGAGCTGGCGCTTTCAAACTCGTTTGGCTTTGGTGGTCAAAATGCCTGCCTAGCGATTGGACGAGCATGAGTACTGCCGAACGTAAAACGGGTCTCACGCCAGCTGCGCCAGAGCAAGCGGCGCCCGCTGCTGTCACGGCTACGCCAGATCCAGCCCTTTTAAGGCTAGCCCGCGTCTGTGATCCGGGCACCTTCAAGCCCCTGCGATCAAACGTCGGCGATGGTGTGCTTGCCGGCAGCGGACGGGTGACGGGTCGCCCTGTCTATGTTTGGGCCCAGCAGATATCCCATATGGGCGGTTCGCTTGGGACCGAGGGCGGACGAACCATCGCCCGGGTGATCCGTATGGCCGCTGGCTCGCGCGCTCCCGTGATCGGCTTCCCGGCTTCTGGCGGTGCGCGCCTGCAGGAGGGGATCGCGGCGCTAAACGCCTACGGTTCAATCTTCCGCGCCCAGGTTCTCGCCGAAGTACCGCAGATTTCAGTCATCAGCGGCCCTTGCGCCGGTGGCGCTGCCTACTCGCCAGCACTCGGCGACTTCACGATTATGGCGGGCGACAATTCGCAGATGTTCCTCACCGGGCCGAAGGTAGTCGAGCGTGTGATGCGCGAGTCAGTCACTCTCGATGAACTCGGCGGTTCGCGCGTGCACCGTGCCAATGGAGTCGCACACCTTGTTGCCGAAGATGAGGCAGAGGGAGCGAGGATGGCGCGGGCGTTGATTGGATATCTGCCGCAGATCGCCAAGGGGCCACTGCCGATCGAGGCTCCGATCGCTCCCAACGGTGGCGATCCTTCGGGGCCGGTGCCAAGCGAGTCACGCAAGGTCTATGACGTCTGCGAGGTCATAGAGAGGATCGTCGACCTTGACAGCTTTATGGAGGTCGCTCCACGGTGGGCGCGCAACATGGTCTGTGGCTTTGGGCGGCTAGAAGGGCACCCGGTCGGCGTGATCGCCAATCAGCCAGCGTACCTCGGCGGCACGATCGACTCATCCGCATCGGAGAAGGGGGCATGGTTTGTGGACCTCTGTAATCGCTTTGGCCTACCACTTGCCGTGCTTGTGGATACCACTGGATTCCTGCCGGGCACCCGCCAAGAGCACGCTGGTGTGATCCGTCACGGAGCCTCTCTCGTGCGCGCCTTTGCCGGCGCCACGGTTCCTCGCGCTACTGTTGTTCTGCGCCAAGCCTTCGGCGGGGCGCATATAGCCATGAACTCACGCGACCTCGGAGCCACCGTTTCACTAGCTTGGGATGGAGCACGCATCGGTGTGATGGGTGCGCGTCAGGCGGTGGAGATCATCGACCACAGGGCGATTTCAGATGGAGCCGATCCCGAGCTGCTAGCCGAGGCTTACGAGGAGCGCCATCTCTCGGCCGCTCAGGCGGCTGCGGCAGGTGAGATCGACGAGATGATCGCTCCGTCTGAGACCCGCGAGCGCCTCGTCGCCGCGCTCGGTGCGTGGGCGTGAGCGATCTCGCCTCTGTAGAGACTCTGGAGCCACGCAACTCGACCGAGGATGCGATCCTTTCGGCCGCGCGCGATGCCATCACTGAGGAGCGCTATGAGCGCGTAACAATCGACGGCATCGCAAAGCGTGCCTTTGTAAGTCGCACGAATGTCTACAGCTACTTCCCTAACAAGCGAGCGGTCGTAGATCGCCTAATCCAGCGAGTTTTCTCCGACATGTTTGAGGCTGTTCGGCCTTACGTAGATGGTGACGGTGACGCTCGAGCTGAGTTGCGCCGTGCGCTGGCAAGGACCGTGGCGGTCGTCAACCGCGACGAGTCAGTGCTAAAGATCGCCTTCGTCCTGTCCGGAGGCGAGGATCATCTGCCCCAACAGTGGGCGCCCTATATCCAGAAGCTCATAGAGGCTGTCTCTCAACGAATTGAGCGCGATCAGCGCACCGGTCGCGCGCCACGAGACATTCCCGCACGCGACGCCGCACAGGCCTTGATGGCGATGGTCGAGCGGCACGTGACGCTAGAGATACTCAACGGTGGTCGGCCGGGCCATGACTCGATCAGGGTCCTATCTGAGCTGTGGTGGCGCGCTGTCTACTCGCATCCCGAGGCGCTTCTTAGCGACTCGACGGTGCGTGCTAACGCTGCTGCTAGCGACCCTGACTTACGCTGAGGCCCGAGTCGCAACGTAGCGCTGCTAGGCGTTTTCGGACGCCGGCGGTGCGCCGATGGCATGAAAGCCGCCATCAACGTGGATGATCTCTCCGGTGATCGCACGCGCGCGGTCAGAGAGGAGCCAGATGACAGCTTCGGCGACTGGCTGTAGGTCTGCCGTATCCCAGCCGAGCGGAGCTTGGCGCTCCCATGCATCGGCGAGCGTTTCAAATCCCGGGATGCTGCTGGCGGCCATCGTCTGTAGTGGTCCAGCCGACACTAGGTTGGCTCGAATCTTCTCCGGTCCTAGATCACGGGCGAGGTAGCGGTTGACTGACTCCAAGGCGGCCTTAGCGACGCCCATCCAGTCATATATCGGCCAGGCTACGGTCGCATCGAAGTCTAGGCCTACGATCGAGCCGCCTCCCGCTTCACGCATCAGATCAAGCATTCCAGCCGCTAGCGCTTTGTAAGAGAAGGCGCTTGTCGTGAAGGCGATCTCAGCTGACTGCGCCGGTGTGGTTAGGAACTTTCCACCAAGTGCATCTTGTGGAGCGAAGGCGATAGCGTGAAGGATGCCATCTAGGGAGCCCCAGCGATCGCCAAGCGTTGCGGCCAGAGCGGTGATCTGATCCGGCTCATTGACGTCTAGTTCTAGGACATCGGGAGGGTCTGGAAGACGTTTTGCGATCCGCTCCGTGATACGCATCGCGCGGCCAAAGCTAGTCAGAACGATCTCAGCGCCCTCTCGCTGGGCGCTCTCGGCTACGGCAAAAGCAATTGACTTCTGGGTTAGTACGCCGGTTATGAGTAGGCGCTTGCCTTCAAGGAGCATTGCGAGAGGGTACGGCTTATTTGTTTCGCGAGGAACTAGGCTTCGGTCTTCGCCGCATCCGCGTCGACCTCAAGCTCGGTAGACCAGGGCTCGAAGTCGCCGCCTGTGAGTACAACTCAACGATCTATCAGGAGCAACGGATATGCCCCCAGCTAAGCGTGCCACCACAGCAAAGAAGAGTGTCAAGCGGCCAGTAGCCAAGCGTTCGGCGATCAAGAAGCCAGCGGCCAAGCCCTCGGCGATCAAGCGACTAGTGACCAAGAAGCCGGTCAAGAAGAGCGGACCAGTCGATCAAGCCGCTGAGTACTTCGCGTTCCTACAGGCATCGCTAGAGGATCTGCGCAAGACCGCGAGCAAAGAGACCAAGGCTGCGATCGTCGAGATCGAGAAGTTGCTGCGCGAGGGTCAGGCAGGATTTCGAAGGGTTGAGAAGCGGGTGCGCGCTGAGTTTGACTCATTGATGGCAGCGAAGCCAGCGGCGCGTAAGCCTGCTGCGCGTAAGCCGGCCGTTCGTAAGCCAGCGGCGCGTAAGCCTGCTGCGCGTAAGCCGGCCGTTCGTAAGCCTGCGCCAAAGAAGAAGTAGAGACCGGCGCCTCTATAAGAGGGGGCGAATTAATAGGCCCAAGTTCCTAATGGGGTAATGGACGCCGCCTCGGCTCAGGCACTCGACGACCTATCGGCGACGCTGCGCGATCGCCTGATCGAAGCCGCGGGCGAGGGTAGGGAGGCGGGCGAGGCTAAGACGCCAGAAGATCTCCACGAGCGCATCCGAGCGCTTGTGGATCGTGAGGCTGCAATGTTGGATGAGGTCCAGCGCGGTGAGCTCTGTCGACGAGTTGCACAGCGGTCGTTTGGCCTCGGGCCGTTGGAGCCGCTGCTTTGGGACCCAACCGTCGATGAGGTGATGGTCAACGGTCCGGGGTCGGTGTGGGTGGAGCGCCGTGGTCGGATAGAGCCGGTCGATGTCACCTTCAGCGGGGTGGCTGAGCTTCGCCACACGATCGAACGGATACTTGCCCCACTGGGCCGGCGCGTCGATGAGGCCCAGCCGATGTGCGACGCACGTCTGCCTGACGGCTCTCGCGTCAACGTCGTGATCGCACCGCTGGCCTTAGACGGACCGATCCTCACGATCCGTAGATTTCGCCGCCGCGGCCTCACGCCCTCAGACCTTGTCGAGATCGGAACCCTTGAGCCAGCATTACATGACTTCCTCGCCGACTGCGTCCGTGCTCG